>Ga0126342_10021244_pt1 | contig 10839 bp, 11 predicted proteins | sample Cyp1metagenome_FD_92528 | JGI IMG/M metagenome (GOLD analysis project Ga0126342, IMG submission 92528) | Coral microbial communities from Lord Howe Island, Old Settlement Bay, Australia - Cyphastrea 1 metagenome | ecosystem: Host-associated > Invertebrates > Cnidaria > Coral ... | reverse complement strand
AATTAGGTCTGGGTAATATTGCTTACACTCCAATGGCTCTCCAGCCACTCAGCCACTCAGTCACTCAGAGTGGCTGAGTGGCTGAGTGGCTGCGTCAGCCGCTCTGCCAGAGTGGCTGAGTGGGAGAGTGGCTGAGTGGCTGCTCCAGCCAATCTGCCGCAGCCACTCAGCCGCTCAGCCGCTCTGCCAGAGTGGCTAGGCCAGCCACTCAGCCACTCAGCCGCTCTGGTAAGAGTGGCTGGACCAGCCACTCAGCCACTCAGCCGTGTTGCACATCCACTCTAAGATTATTATAAAACTATAAAGGTATAATATACATGTGAAATTGCACCATGATATTTTGGAAAACATGGGAAGGTCTCAAATATAAGTGCTCCATGAACGGGTGATCGTAGCGATTCTTGTTGCGACCACTGATGGTTCACCAACAGAAGATTAAGGCCAATGCCGATGCGCATGTGAATAGCCACTTCGACCAAAGTCAAGCTGTGGCATACTCGGCTCGTGCAGTCGGTTTGGCGCAGAATGAGTGAAAGCATCCTTCGACAATCTAACATAATCTAACATAGCTATAGAATGTTATAGAAAATGGCCCATATACAATGTATACAGATGATTGATCTATACCCTCTGGTAATTTAACATAGCTATTGAAAATGGCCATAGAAATAGTGGATTTTCCCATTAAAAATGGTGATTTTCCATATGTTAGTTTACCAGAGGGTATTAAAAACTGAAGTTCAGAGATTCCGCAGTGATTTCGAGGTTCAACCCGTTCCCAGAAAAAGACTGCGCTTCTCCGAGCAAGGTGTTGGACTCGGTGACGCAGTGGGTTCCACGGTGGTATTTTGATGATTTTTCCCCAAACAGTGCGGCCACACTGAGGAGTTCTTACGGTAACAGTTAAGGGCAGGTGTTCAATCGAGGTGGTATCGGAAGCGTCCGGCATTTTCCCTGTCAATTTCCACAGAAAATTGCGCAGGGTCGCACGACATGGGTGTCGTGGCACTGGGGTCCTGCATTTTCCCGTCTATACTGGCTCTTGTGACATGTCCTTGTGTCTTTCGACTGCCACAAGACCTGTTTTAGGGAGCTTGCACAGAGATGTTGCCAAGAAACCTCTAATGGAGATCTTGTTCGGAGATCTTTCCAAGAGACCTCTTGAAGAGATCTGTGCAGAGAGAGCTCTTATACAGAACGTGTACAGAGATCTTGCCAGGAGACCTCTGTGGCAGATCTTGTACAGAGACCTGGTGAAGAGAGCAGAGATCTTGCTCAAAGATCTAGTCTAGAGAGCTTGACTAGAGATCTTACTTTGAGATCCCTCACAGAGATCATTTATGGAGATTTTGTAAAGACACCTTGTACAGACAGCCTTACACAGGGATCTTGTACAGCAGCTTGTCTAGAGAGCTTGACTAGAGATCTGACTTTGAGATGCCTCACCGAGATCTTTGGTGGAGATCTCTTATAGACACCTTGTACAGATAGCCCTACACAGGGGTCTGGAACAGCAGCTTCTACACAGAACCTGTCCAGGAGATTTAGTGCACAATCGTCTACAGAGCTGTTCACAAAGGGAACTTGCATTATCATCATCATCCTCACCATCATCTTCATCCTCATCATCATCCTCATCATCATCATCATCACCATCACCATCACCATCCTCATCCTCATCCTCATCCTAATCCTCATCCTCATCCTCGCCATCATCATCAACATCAACATCATCATCAACATTAACATCATCATCAGCATTACAACACATTACCCTTTTACTTCCCCCCACACTGTTTGAGGTCTCTTGCCGGGATAATTGATGTATAGTGTTTTGAATAGACGAAAAACTTCAGTAGGGGGCCAGGAACCCATAACTGTCTGTCCTGGCCAAGAAGACCAGACAGCATGGGAGTGTAAACGTACCTGCAGCTTTGATTCTGGTTTTTCGAAATGGCAAGGGGCTAAGCCGAGAACCCCAATGCAGATTTTTTTCATGGACATGGCGAAGGGCTAAGCCGAGAACCCTACTGCGACTACTTATTTGGGCTTATTTGGACTTTTTGGATCAGTTTCCCAAGATTGTCTCGGTTCTGCACGGTTTCCATACCTGCTATTCAGATCTACTTTAGGTCGTTGTTTCAAATCCAATTGCATGTGAGGGGATTCAGTTCCCAACGGACCACTTCAATGATCCATTTCTTGTCTAGTGTGATTTCCATGGTTTCCCCGACATGGTGCCATGGACCCAATTGAGGGAACCCTGTTTAGGGTGAATGCTGACTGACCGGATTTCCGAATTGACATTTTTTACCTAGTAATTCGTTTAAGTAAAGCGATACAGCCGGCCTTTCTGTTCTTCACCATTTTGTGCAGTCCCGCGGCTCCGGCTGTCCTTCTGATCCTTGTACAAGTTCTACTCTCTCGCAGTGATGTCTCGCCGAACTACCAGAAAATTTCCATTTTTACCGATGATCAAGCGTTTGAAACAATTCGCAACAGCAGAGGCAGGTACATGTCTTCCAGGTTTGGTGATTCTTCCATTTGATGGTTGTCTGGTGTGGTTGAACATATTGTGCACCTAATTCGTTGGAACTTGAACAGCCGTTTATGCCCATGTGGCTTGATCGACCACGGTCCCGCTTTGGAAATAACGCGCGATTACTTAGGAGTGAGCTGAGTCCCCTTAATGACAATTTGTTGTTTCCCTTTTCGTCACCAACTAGTCCCCCATTCGGTCCCTAATTTCTCCCCCGTGCCCCTCTGTAATGAGTTGTGGGGTTTAGGTGTGTGTGTGTGTTCTGTGCTGGTGAGGTCCGTTTCGCCGTGTAGGTTGGTTCTGGAGGTCCATTTGTTCCCTTCCCCCCTGCGCTGTTTTGGCCTTCTGCCCGTCGTTTGTGTCCGCCTTTTCTGTTCCTCTTGCCTTTCGAGGTTGACCCGGCTCCGGCCGGGTGTGCGTGTGTGTGTTTGTGTGTGTGTGTGTGGGTGCGTGCGTGCGTGCGTGCGTGCGTGCGTGCGTGCGTGCGTGCGTGCGCGCGCGCGGGCGTGCCTGCGTGGGTGGGTGTGTGTGTGTGTGACTGTGTGTGTGTGTGCGTGTGTGTGTGTGTGTAGCGTCTGAATAGACGAAAAACTTCAGTAGGGGGCCAGGAACCCATGACTGTCTGTCCTGGCCAAGAAGACCAGACAGCATGGGGTGTAAACGTACCTGCAGCTTTGATTCTGGTTTTTCGAAATGGCAAGGGGCTAAGCCTGGAACCCCAATGCAGATTTTTTCATGGACATGGCGAAGGGCTAAGCCGAGAACCCTACTGCGACTACTTATTTGGGCTTATTTGGACTTTTTGGATCAGTTTCCCAAGATTGTCTCGGTTCTGCACGGTTTCCGTACCTGCTATTCAGATCTACTTTAGGTCGTTGTTTCAAATCCAATTGCATGTGACGGGATTCAGTTCCCAACGGATCACTTCAATGATCCATTTCTTGTCTAGTGTGTGTGTGTGTTAGTTTTTTCCTATTTAGGGTGCATCATTCCAATTATACTATATAGAATGGTCTCGCTCAATCACTAATCACTTCTTCTTAGTTATTTTACAGTACATCATATCATGTGGTAAACCCAGCAATAGCCCTCCAACTTTTGATGATTTACAACAGTCATTTCCAGTACAAAGTTGGCGAATTTCTCCTCGGGTTTACCACATTACCTATTGTCAAGTCCTGCTTGATGGGCCATGACGTTTTCACCAGTCGTCGCAGGTGCAAGACCTGCCGATTCGGATGAGTAGCTACCTCAGTGATCTCAACCTGTGTAGCCCTGGATTTCTGTGCCCGAATTGGTCGGAAAATGGGACCTCCTGAATGGCCATTTTCATTGGAACATGATGCTTGACCAAAGTCACCCTTCACCCCATTTTGCGACAAAACCATCTAATTTCGCCCGTAGAGAAACCTTGGTTGATTAGGTCTGATGCTGATGATTGTTCAATACTTTGCAAACACTATGCAGATACCAGGTCCATTTTCTCCCTTGTTGTGCTGAGGTGCGTGATTATCCTTTGATGTTTAGGCTTATGATGCGACCTAAAAATTGTACATAGCTGAGTAGTTGGGTTGCATCGCAGAATCAAAGACGGAATAACTGCAGCAGCAGCGTGCAGAAAAAGTGTGGCAGGGGACTCACATTGCATACCTCTGAGATGCCACAGCTATGGATCGAAACCTTGGTACTGGTACAGGTAACCTGCTGTTCACATCATAACTGGTGCCAGATGGTGCCAGATGTTCATCCCCGACGGCTTTGTCCATGTCCAAAATTTGATTTCAGTTCGAGTGGTTCATCAATTTCCTCACCCATGCCCCATTGGACAAGCCCAGATTTTATCGCAATTTCGTGGATATCATGCAACTATATCTTGATCCCACTATTGTAGTTGGTTTTATACCCCTATTATTATCCCCATTCTTGTTGATGAACCCGACCTCTGCATGAAGGGAACATTTACAGGAACATCTAGAGGAACCTCCAATATTTCGTCTTAAAAACTACCGTTTTCAGTTTCAATCTTCCCTCCGAGCAATCCAATTTGATCATAGGCGGGTTTGATTAAACACAGGGTAACCCAAATTCCAGTGCCTTATCAAAAAAAAATCCCTCGAATTATCATCAATTGAGGGACAAGTTAAAGCGATAGTTTCAGACATCCCCAGGTGGCCCCACCCCAGGTATGGTCATCCCATAATGGTGACCATGGAATCCTTGGTGAATGGATTGATGACCATTCCCCGATGAATGGGCGTATCATGGTTTTTGTACTCCAACTTTTGATTATAGATATTATAGCCAAGGCGATGCAACATAGATCCCATTTGTTTATCCCGGATTAAATCCCTATTTGTAAAGTTTACCATCCGGTCATCAAACGTGGCAGATGGGGGATTTTCCATTGCCAGAGGGAAAATCCCAGAAAGGTCACTGATAATCACCACGAATCACCATGAATAACCATGAATAACCATTATATAATCACTATTGTTAGTCATTATAATAGCTATTGTTAATAACAGTATTAACCATTATTATCCATTATTAGTGATTAGTTATTATCACCATTATTGTTAATCATTTATATCCATTATTAACCAATCATAACTTAATCATTATTAACAATGATTATTAATCATTAATTGTTAAGCATTTTAATCATTAATCACTATTATTAATCAATATGAATCATTATTAACCATCATCCATAACTTAGGGATCCCCCCATCTTGAGGAGACGCATGACCTACTACTGTGGACTTGGGATCGCTTCTGTGGGCCTGAAACGGTGATCTTTTCAGTGCCCACGGTGGTTTCACCAACCATGATATGAGGATGTCACCTGGGGATGTTATGGGGATATAAAATATTGGATCTATCACCAACATATGATTTGAGAGTGTCAACAATGGTTGATTTATCTTCAATGTTTTTGCATTAAAACATATGGAGTAATATGATGATTAACCAGTGGATTTGGGGTATTACTGTAATATTACCTAGTTTTTGGAGGACCCGTGTGGAAGAATGCATCATGTGAGGTGAAACTTGAGCGACAAGATACAGAGAGACGCCGCCAACCTTTCACGCTGCAACATGCATGATGCAGGGTGCAGAGTGCTTTGTTTGCTGGCATCAGATGATGGTAGAAGCTGGTTCTCAAAATCTTCAAAATTATTCAACATATTTACGTATACTATATATATAATATATACATATCTAAAGTATATGTATATGTATAAAGTATACGTATGTATGTATGTAATGTGATGTGATGTTATGTATTGTATTGTTATGTTATGTATTGTATCTATGTATGTATGTACGTAGGTATGTATGTAATGTAATGTAATGTAATGTAATGTAATGTAATGTAATGTACTGTAATGTATGTAATGGAGTGTAGTGTAGTGTAGTGTAGTGTAGTGCAGTTTAATGTAATGTAATGTAATGTAATGTATGTAATGTAAGTAAGTAAGTAAGCAAGCAAGCAAGTAAGTACTTACTGTATGTAATGTTATGTTATGTTATGTATATGTATATGTATATGTATATGTACATGTATATGTATATGTATGTGTATGTGTATGTGTATGTGTATGTGTATATGTATATGTATATGTATGTAATATGTAATATGTATATGTATATGTATATACATACCACAGGAGTCTTGGGGCCCAGGGACATTCAGTCTTATCCGATGTTTTTCGTGGAAAAACCAGTGCATTTTCGCTCCAGGTATTCATCAATCGGCCATTCTCCTGGAATTTCTTCGTGAAGGTTCATGACTCCAACCTCTTCGAGGCCCACATTTCTTTGCCTGTTGGCCAGACCAGGCATAGGTCGAAAGTGAACAGGCCCAAACATTTGATTTGGCTTGCTGAAGATCCCAACAAGATAGGTTGGTGGGTTCATATGTTTTTTTTTAAACGTCCCCCTATGTGGGATTCTCGATCCCCGATGACGAACATTCTTTTTGGGTCGAAAGTTGAAGGCACCAGATGTTGCAGTTCCCTCAAGGATGATTTGGGTGCGACAATGGGGGATACCACCAGTTATAGCTATCAAATAACAAGGATAATGATGATCAAGCATCACACTTTTGTGTTGGTCATTCGCAGACTAGGACCTGACAAGGGCTAGTAGACGTCCCAGCTTGGTTTCTATCCCCCTAGAGAAGTGGCTCTGGTCAAAATCCATATCCTATCATATTCCTAGTGATTCCTAGTGTATGATGTGTATTGGTCAGCATCCACATTGTGGGTCAATCTCATTCACCCGTATTTTAATCGTCGTTAGTGATGGTTGGTGTATTTTTGGTTGGCAGGTCATCCATGACTAATGACCAGCAGGGCCGGGACAGGTGGAGCAATTGGACGAGGAGAAGGACTTCAACCCTTGTGGATTGGAAGAGGTGGGCCACTGGACCTCTGGCTTCCTTGTTTTTTTCTTTGAGCGAAACTTGGCTTGAGTTTTTTTCTGGTTGGTGGTTTGGAACATTTTTTATTTTCCATATATTGGGAAAAATCATCCCAACTGACTTTCATATTTTTCAGACGGGTAGGTATACCACCAACCAGTTGTTCATGATCATTTTCAATCATATTTTTTCGATGTCGGGTTTCAGTTGATTTTTCCTTGGACACCACTTGTATCGCCGCGATTTATGTCCCCTCTGTGTCTATATGAAGGTAAGATTTCCGGAACCTCATCCCTTATGTTTACCGGCAAAGACCATAGGTTCCTGTTGAATTTCTTAAAATGTGTATACCATATATATATATATATAATGATATTATATGTATATACACAATACAATAAATCCAATGACTGATTCAGTACCAACGGGGTGCTGCAAAGCCTTCGCATCGTCAGATCTATATCCACAAAGTGAGCCGGAAGGTGCTGAAATGAAGGCGCAGACAGCAAGACGGCAAACAGCAAAGCACAACATGGGCATATCCAATGGCACATCCCAAACTTTGTTTGCGGGATTCAAGCCAAATTTTAAGGCATGACTTTGTGGGATAGGGCGTCAGATGTGGGGTGTACATTCAATCATTGCTTTGTTTCCAGAATGGAGTGCCTGAAACATCACAAGAACAGTTTATCAAATTTGGTACGGTGGAACGCATCAGGCGTGCAAAAGCGCAAAAGCAGCAAACCAAACAACCTAGAGTGAAGATGAGACACTAATATGTATATACATAGATAATCATAGATATATGTATGTATACATGCTTAAATGCGATAATGTATACCTGATCATCCAGTGCGGAGCTTCGTTGGCACAGGCCACACCTGGAGATCCCTCTGCCTCCTGCAAGTAAATAGTTTTTTTTTTTTTAAAAAAAAAACACTTTTATCTATACAGATGTAGGCGCGCACACACACACACAAACACTATCATCGCAACAAATCCCCGGAATTTCATTTGCTGTCATTTTAGATTGCCCTGGGATGCCGCAGGTAGTCGAGACAAGCGGAACAAAAATGATGTCGCGGCTTGAGCGCGGCTGACGTCGCAATGTTGCCATTGTCGTTATTGTCGTTGCAGAAACTGCGGACCGGGCGAACGTTTTTCAGGGTTGGAAATTCGATGAGATCACTGACCTTGGCAAGAGGAAAACCTTCCTCTTGCTGTTGAAGTTGGTTGCAGTATGGTTTCATACAATCTCTTTAACACCGGAACTGTACATTGTCCAACATGAAGACGTTCAAACGGTGTTCTTCTCGTGGTTCCTAGCCATAAAGGCTCAAATACTGCAGCAACCTCCGACTGGAGTGTTGAACATTGATGAATGCAAGCAATTTGGACTAAGTTTCCAGATTTCTATTCTCCTATAATTTTTCCACACATCTTGATCTTCTGCCTGGAGATGTGGATTTGAACAGGCCCCTAAGCCCTAAGCCCCCAAAAGTGCTGCCAGGCAAACAACCCTTTCTCTCGCTTCCTGCTCTGTGCGATGGCTGGTGGATGAGTGAGACCAGCTATGGTCGCTTTGTAGCGGGCCAACAGAATGCCTCCACTGAGCTTGCCCAAGGCACCTGTGGAGCACGCCAGTTCCGCACGCGCGGTACCGGCGGCCATACCGGCTGTGCCATCCCACGAGGTCAGAGGATTGAAAGGGCCGCCAAGTACTTTGAATGGCTATGTTTCGCCTCTGCAAAGTGCAGGAACTCAGGGCTGTCAGGGCCCCAATGGTGTTGGACTTAGTGCACCCAAAACAGCTCCCCCTGCACTCCCTGCACCTGGAGTATCGGGAAGCGGTGGAAGCGGTGCAGCATTGAGTCTGCCTGCACTGCCGAAACTCACCCCGCCGCCGCCGCCTCGGGCTCTGTTGAAACCACCGGTGGTTGATTTGATGAGCAACAGTGGCTTGGATAGATGGCCTGATGGCCTGCCCGATTTTTTTTTACGGATCTTTTTTTGACACACCAGTGATTGCTTTGTGACAATGTCCAAACTGTAGTCACTGTAATTGTAGTCAGTGAAGAGAAAAGAAATAGAGAGAGAGAGAGACAGAGCGAGATTGAGAAAAGGGCCCGTGCTTCGTAGAAGTGGGTACTTGTCTCAGCTCAAGAAGGACACTTCTTTTGTCATCTTCGATCCATTCTGAAGTTGTTGATCAGGTAGCCACGGAAGTGACGGAGATGATTTGGTGTCGGCTGTTAGTTCAGTGACTTGGACCGGCACTTTTTTTTTCATCGCAGTTTTTTAGGCTTTTTAGGCGTTTTTACCATCCCCACTGACTAGGCTGAGATGCCAATTTCAACCAGCCCAAATTGGATGTGCATGGCTTTGTTAAGCCATCAACATCATTCACCGAGGTATCGAAACAGGCAGAGATGGAGCCCGTGCGAAAGCTGCGCCCGTAGCTTGGTGTGGTTTCCTTCCCTACATCCACCATTGGACCATGGTTTCTGTGGTGTGAAACATCGGGGGAAGGGATCAGCTGAAGGATTTCTCGAAAAAACAGCTCCATTTGGGCTAGGGGGATTTCCCCGAAACCGGAGCCGCATGTAGCAAGCACCAGCTGACAGGAGCTGTAGGTGCCGCAGGTGAACATTGATCCTTGTTCTGTGGCTGTAAAAAAACATGAAGTCCCAATTAATCCATTCATCCATAATCCATTCATGATCCCATGATATTCTATGTAACTTGACCATGGTACATATATGTACCAAGTCACCAAGGAAAACCATGGAAAATCTGAGGCCACCTCTGGGTGACTCCCCGTTTCCAGCGCCTATATTTTGTGGCGAGGGACCGGAGCAGAGCAGTGCATCAACTGCCGATGCTTGGATGGATGGAATACATGCCGATGGTAAAGTCTTGGTTGTAGCATGAAAGATCAGATGTTTCAACATGTAACATGTTGTAACATGTTGTAATGTGTTGTAATGTGTTGTACAGTATTTATGATTCCTCAGGACGTGGCGCATGAAGTGCAGCTGCCCATGTCGGCCACGGACTCCGCCGTGCAAGTTGCTGAGGAAGGGCTATGACGGCTATATATGAAAAATGAATATAACATGAATAAAAATGGCAGGCAAAGAGGCAAAGATCAGAAGTTGTGTCAAAGATATTCAAGCATTTTCGGATTTTCGAGTCAGACTTGGATGACTGGATGCCATTTTTTTCCACTCGTGATATTTGGGACTGATGAGCCACCAGTCAGATCTCCAATATGCGATCATGGCATTGTCCAAACACAGGATGGTTTATGGATGGTTTCAATGGTGGTTTCAATGGTTTCCACCTAAGGCTTCCATTTTCAACGCATGGGAGGAGCATGGAGAGAGCGTGGACCAGCTGGAAGAGCTTGAGGATGGTGAGGACGGCAATTCGATCAGGATTGGAGGATTGGATGGTAAAATGATGGTCCAATCTGTAGAAAAAAGATGAAAGAAGCAGAACTTGCCCTGCCGGAGGATGTTCCTCCAGAGATCGCAGTGGGCAAGAAGCTCGAAGCAGCTGCGAAGGCGAGTTGGGTGCAGATTGGCGGCCGATAGGTGTGTTGATTAAAGGAGGGGCCTGGGCCCAAAGAATCCACCAAATTGGTCTATGTTAGTCGGAAAACCATTCTTGAGGTACCCAATGTTTCAGCAGCAGTTGAACCGGGGCACAGAATTGTGCATGTTTGAAGTGAAACAGAATGTCCATGTATGTCCCAGAAAAAAATGGTAAAATGGGGGTTTCAGGGCGTGTATGTTGGTATGTTGCTTGTTATGATTTTGTGTTGGGGTTCAATGTTTCATCCTTGGTTTTGATGATTTTTCAGGTGGGGTTT
>Ga0126342_10021243_pt1 | contig 10839 bp, 5 predicted proteins | sample Cyp1metagenome_FD_92528 | JGI IMG/M metagenome (GOLD analysis project Ga0126342, IMG submission 92528) | Coral microbial communities from Lord Howe Island, Old Settlement Bay, Australia - Cyphastrea 1 metagenome | ecosystem: Host-associated > Invertebrates > Cnidaria > Coral ... | reverse complement strand
TTGGCTCAAGCGTATGGAGAAAAGGGATGCGTCGTGTGACTCCGCATGGCATTTGTCGGCTACCAGTAGCAAGGGTACTACAGGTCTGAAATAACATCCAGAACAAGGATCCATTTGTTCACACATGTCTATTACCCTCTGGTAAACTAACATAGCTATGGAAAATCACCAGTTTTAGTGGGTAAATCCACTATAAATCAGCATTTTCAATAGCTATGTTTGTTTACCAGAGGGTATTATATCATAGCACACATTTGCCCATAGGAGTCAAACCAATAGAAATAGCGATGGGATGTGGATGCAATCAGTTGAACGGTGGGGTGAAAGGCCCAATTTTTGGTCTTTCAACGATTCGAACCAACCGACAAAGAGACAAAGTGTTAAGATACACTTTCTGGTAAACTAACAGTTTGCGAACTGGAAAATCACAATTTGTCATGGCTAAATCAAATAATTATGGAACATCACCATTTTTCATGGCTAAATCAACTGTAAATTTGCAATTTTCAATAGCAAACTGTCAGCCATTAACAGAGGGTACACTGAACCCACTGGCGCACTCGCCAAAGAGTTGCCCCAACGAATCTGGAGGATTCAGCGAAAATCCCAAGAAACCCATCAATTTTCATCAACCCAAATGTGTGGATAGTTGGTTTCTCTGTTTTTTAATCCCATAGAATTCCACTGAAATTCGTTATTGTTGGTTTCTATCCCCATGTTTGATGGTTAAATCCCACTACATGCCCATTTTCCAAAAAATCATTGCTGGTTGTTCATCTTCAGTTTTGTTGGTGATCCCCATTGTTTCCCCATTTCCCCCAAAAAAACATTTTCCCAAAGTGTATTGTGGGTGAAATCACCCGTCGCCGTGTTGCAGGTCACCGCTAAGGGGGTGCTGCTGCCGGAGAGCCGCAAGACGTCACTTGGGATGAATTCGTAGGGAAATCATCAGGGATATCATACCCGGCCTGGTAAACAAACAGTTTGCTATTGAAAATGCTGATTTATAGTGGATTTACCCATTAGAAATGGTGATTGTCCATAGTTCTGTTAGTTTACCAGAGGGTATGATATAATGGGTATAGTCTATAGTTATTGACATGGACATTAATCGGGAAAAAATGTATGGATACTTTAAAAAATGGTTGACCAATGGACATATCATGGGGATTTCATGGACACATCATGGGGATATAATGAGGACATGATGGGACAATTTATTGGGATGAATAATGGTTATACTATCGGGAAAACGACATTATATTCTTGTAGTAATTGTGGAATAATGGGTTATTAGTGGAATCATTATAGTTTGTATTGGATTTTTTCATGATATACCGTAAGCAACATTTTCATGGGGATAGATATGGAACTACTGTACATCAGAAATCATCAGAATACAACTTAAGGTTGACTAAATCAATATAGAAATATCATGAAGACGGTATATCAATGGACTATTAATGGAATCACCATCATCCAAGTTGGATACACTTAGACCCTCCAGTCGTACTGCCAAGTACCGACCTCTAAAGACTGGTAATTTCGGTAGCAGAATTATGGGTCCAGATTCTTGGATTTTTGAGGTGCTTGGAGGGTCTGCGAAAACCTATGAATACCTATGATTCGTGAATGGATCAAATTAAACAATCTTATGAAAACCTTTATATATATATGTATGTATAATATGCATGATTCATATGGATTTGTATTCTCTGCCTAGATATGAACATCCAAAAGTCCCAGTGATGCTGTGACTTCACCAAGGCTGCTTCGAAGACGGCGCGAAACTCGTCAAGCAGCCTTGGGCGACTCCGAGGCGATCAATGGCACAAGCGTAGTGAGTGGTTACTGGGTCAACCAACTGCTTCAATGGATTGGTTTAAGGGAACATTTACAGGCAAAATCTATGGTTTCCGGTGAAGATGTTCCCGACTAAACCAGTCCATTGGTTAGATACGAACTAGAGTAGATGGACGATGAAATCAAAGCCCTGCTGTATTGTTGTTCACCATGTTTAATAGTGGTTATAAATTATCCGGGTTTATAATGGTTTATAGAACCACCAGCCCAGGTCATGCTGAGAAATCTTTAGGATATATATATATATAGGTGTTTTTTTGGGGGGAGGCAAAAGGAAGTTTGAACCGTTCTGGTCTTGTCTATTTTCCTACAGCAAAAATTGTGGGTGAAGCCCTATTTTTTGCACAGCTTGTTGACTGACCGAGACAGGATAGATAGGCTACAGCATTTTTTTTTTACACGGAGGGATACGGAGGGTCAAGAGGTTTCAGGTTGAAAGGGATTGATTTCCATCAGCAGATATGAAGAAATGTGTCAGTTACCCTCTGGTAAATAAACATAGACCCTGAAAATCACCAATTTTTAATGGAAACTAGTCTGCCAACCCCTATTTGCCAGGGTCTATGTTAATTTACCAGAGGGTAAGCTATATAGGAATTGCCGTAGGCTGGGGATGAACAGCTGTACTGGTGCTAGATGGTGCTAGATCATCCGAAGGAACGGTTACCCTCTGGTCGTTTAATGTAGAGAACCGGAAAGTCACTATGTTATAGCTAGGTAAATCATCATGTTTGTCATCGAACTAGCCATGGGCTATGGCTTCCATAACTATGTTAAATAACCAGAGGGTATGATATTCTCATGATTTTCCCATTAAGTCATATTAAGTCACCATTTCACCATTTGCCATAATATAAGCAGGATAGTGAGTTAATGTTGGTTAGATATCCCATGATATCCCCATAATGTCCCATCAAATCACGATAAAGTGATGGTGTTATCCCAACCACCGGGTAGACCAGGCAGCTGGTGCCCTGGCGATACCGGTGATACCTTCCAAGCGCCGCCGTGGGAGCCGTGACGGGTTTGAGAGCCAAGGGATCCAAGGGGACCCCCGTGCGATTTGAGATGAATTTTTGTGAAGTAAACCACTTAAACCACCATGATTTTTTGGATTTTTTGGCGTAGTGTAACCAATCTGTAGGATTTTTGCTTGGTAGTTTACCAGATGTGTAGATTTTTGCATCATCCCAAGTCAAGCCCCAGGTACATCTTGGTTTCAATCAGTCCCCTGACGATCCCCAGAGGGAAGCTAGGGCCCTCACGGCCGGAACCTTCCACAAAACATCAACGCATTGGCAAGTATCAGCATGACAAGGGTGTGTCTGAAAACGCATTTCAATAGGAACCATAATGATAGCATATGATTTTTCTATCTTGGGTTTTTGATGAATTGTGGTGGTGTCCCAAAATTACATTTTCAGCCAAATCCATGGAATATACAAAGACATGACCTGCTTGGGAGTGCATCCCACTTAGTAAATGGGTTATAGACCCACTTATGTATTGGATTGTATGGGTTATCTATGGATTATAAACCACGGATCTGATTCGTGGGATGCACATCCAAGTGGATCCCTGTCTTGGGTCCCCTCAGAATTAGCTTCTCAGCTGCGATTGAGGCCAGTGCTACTCGATGAGATCGAGCGTTTTGGCTGCCAATTTGGTCCGTTGACGTAGTTGTCATATGTCGTCCTAGTTGAAAACGGGCAGTTATGGCCCTTTATGACCATTTATAGACCATTTATAACTGGTAAATGCCTTTAAATGAGAATAATGGGAGGACTAATTGTACAACTGTTCAACATTAGTCAACTATCCAGTGGTTCGGAGGGGGCGGTTCGGAGCTAGCTAGGGGTATCCATATTCCCTCTTAGATTGGGATCTAAGCAGCTACTACAGCTACTAGGAATTTCCCAACAGTACCCAACCATATGATAGAAGATGTAATTTTGCGCATTGGATGATATTAACCCCATGATGTTTAGTGATGGTCAGCAATTGCGACCAGTTTCACCCAATTCAACCACCGATTTGTTTTTTTTTCTGTCCCTCCAGACTTGGTTCACCTGTTGGGGGAATCCTCATCAACACATTTTTGCACGGCGAATACACCATTTTGGATGCAAACAAAGCCATGTTAAACACTTTGTGTGGATCCAAAAAGATTGTAAATGGGTTAAAACAAAAACCATTCAACAAAAAAGCACATTAAACACAATTCGTTTGTAGAAAAACATGGATGGTAAACCATTGAAAAAATGATAGTTTGTAGATCATTTGGATGGGAAAGAGTAAAGATCCGTAGGTTTAAAGATCCACCCAGAGCGTGATGCCCGGGTTCCAGGGCTCAGTCGAGGTCAGATCTCTTCTACGGTGCCCATCAGGGCAGTGTCTCAGCATGCGCTGGCGCAGTGGCACAAGGAGCCCTGGGTGAAGGGGAACCTATAGGGGAACTTACCCCAATATCATCCAATATCAATATTAGCCACAAATTTCAGGTCAATGAGTGAATTGTTATAATTAGCCCAGAACATCCCAGAACTATCAGATTTTTGTTTGTCCATCTCTGACTGCTACTTGGGTGGTCAAAATTGAAGACCCGTAGATCCAGACATTTGTGTCCATCTAGTATATATATCTAGTATATATAAACTATCCCATTTTTGGGGTATCCAATTCTGACCGACCCATACTTGGCAGTACATTCCAGTTAGTAACCGAGTAAGAACATATGTATTTAAACATAATATAATATATATATATATAATCCTTTCCCCCTATTACTAAAACCCCCCAAATACTAAAAACTAGGGTCCATCTCCCAGTTTGGAAAATTTCAGGTTGGCCAATTTTACTTTTAATTGATCCCCTTTAGAAAACAATTTAAACATAAAGCCACCATTTGTGGGTTTCGCCCCCTAATAATAAAAACTATATTATTAGGGTCCGTCCGATTTTTTTTGTTTTTTATATTAGGGCGTTTAATTTATTATTAGGGACCGCCTCGCAACCCAAATTTTGGCAATAGTTCAATTGCGTTATATAAGGAAATTTAATTGATTTTGAAATCTGAAAAAATAGCTTTTTATTATTAAGGTTTTAAATTTATTCATAGGGTTCCCTAATAACAAATACCCCCCTAATAATCAAAACTACCTGAGGTGTTTATTATTGGGGGGGACGTTTAGTATTAGGGGGAAGGGATTATATGATACCATATGAGTGTGTCTGAAAATGGGTGATTTACCATCAGCTTATGCCATTTCCATAGGAAAGAAGGATAAACCAGTGGATTTAGGGGTATGCCATTTTCAGCCGCACCCAGTTTGTGTTTCAATGCAGGAGCCGACGTCAACGTCCGGAACAAAGCGGATTTGGACGGGGTTTGTGCCTCAATTGAATGGTTGAACGACATTTTTGTTTCATATATATATATACATATATATATATGGGAAAATTAATATATATATATATACACATGATACGCTGTTTTTTTTTTGCATGGGTCAAAGTGATACAGTACACTATATATATATATTGATATTATATAATATATACACGTATGTATGTAATGTCTAGTGCAATGTAATGTAATGGAATGAAATGGAATGGATGGATGTCCCTCGAATCTCCCCAAATCATGCTTATTTTCTCATATCGTTCAGTGTAGATCCTTGGTCGATTGGAGTCGGTATCTCCAATTTCGACCCCGCTGAGATTGGTATTGGCGCAACTGCACTGCATGTTGCCGCGGTACGCGGGCATGAGGAGTGACAAGATTGACCAGATTTCAAGTAGGTGAGCCCATTTGCATGTGTCCAAAAGTTGGGATTACACCAGAAAAATCGCAATTTGAGTATGAAAAGTGATGAACTAGTGGATTTTGGGGCACTGTACCCTCTTTCCAGACAAAACCATTTTGTTTTGGACTCTGGAAACAGGAGGTCTTACGCTCGGCACCACCCCTTGGTCCACTGGCATTGCTGAACAATGCGACTTTCAAGTCATCGTTTGTGGGTCACTTGTACATATCACGTATGTGAACACATCTGATGTAATATGATGTAATTAATTTTATATATATGATACATACGTACATTGGCCTGGTCATGTCGGTCGAAGTTCATCAATTCCGTCCTTAAACTCTCATGTCCTTGATATCCCATTAGATATATGTTCTAGCATGCATTCAGTGGGGCTCCAAGATAGGCAAACTGGTTTTGTTGATAGCTAGGTTTACAATATATATATAGTATATATATATATATATACACAATTACGGTAGATATAACATGTGAGTATACTGAGATTGGTGCAGACAATCAAGAAACAAGCTGGAGATGTCTCCCCATGAACAATCTCCACATTCCCGATGATATTCCATCATCATGAAATTCTGCAGGGTTATCCCTGCTGTCTATGGTGTATAAGTATGGACAAAAAGGTGACGACCTCCCAGTTACTGTCCTCATCATTGGCGTTTTTTTTTTTCGTTTTTTTTGCTGGTGATGTCTTTAGATCTCCTGGTGAAACACCAGAAAAACCAATCATGAATTCCACTATCCATTACTGTCCAGAAAACTATCATCCCATCCAATATAAACAATGATCCCATCCCATCGTTATCATTCCATTCCCATTCCATTATTCATCCAACTATTCCCGTGGGCTGATCATTCCCATTTTCTCATCATAAGCAGCTTACATAGGTATAAATGGTATTCCATTGTCATTTCCATATTGGAGGATTATGATCTGCCCATATTCCCATCTTCTCATTCTACCCATGATTCTTCCCATTGTAAACAGTGGGCTGATCCTCCAAATCCTCGCAGTTCTGCAGGATGTGGCAGCAGCGCTGCTGCACGCGAAAGCTGACTGTATGGCCCTGACAGGTGCCCAATGTTTTTTGGGGAGCCGAGTAGCCTTTTGTGACAGTGCCACAATACAGGGAAAGCAAACTTGGTTTATGTTTGTGTTATGTTTGTTGTTTTTAATGTAATGTGTATTCTCTCTGTATAATATATATATATATACATATAATCTAGTAATACTATATATATGTAAAATAATATATTTAATATATATATAACTATATTTTTAATTATATATAATTTAATATATGACATATGGTAATATGAAAAACATACTATATATGGTAATACTATAATATATGTATATATTATATAAAATATGACATATATATATATGCATAATATTGTAATATGATTTATTTTTATATACATGAATAATTTTTGTTATATATATACAATAATATATATTATATACTTAGATATATATATATATATATATTTATAATTATAATTATAATAATCCTGAAGTAGATAGAACATGTTTTGTTCCAATCATTAGGATTTTAGGTGGGATTGTTTCAAACCGCATCCCAATGTGAGGTCGTGGGGAAAGCCCTGTCCAGCTAGCAACGCGCATGGGCCATGTGGAAGTGGTCAAGGTGGGCACTTCTTGGATCAGATATGAAACACAAGGGCTGGTTGATACAGGATGGGGGCCCCCTTCAGAGAGTGTTCAGTTGCTTAAGAAAAGTGATTGAATTCTATGGTTAATGGCAGATATTTCAAACTAGTTAATGGATGTTAATTCGATTTATAAACCAATATATAACTGGGGGGCACCATCCTCTAGCTAATGTATAACTAGTAACTAGGGTTTATGAATGATTATAGTAGATATGTGTACCTAGACCCTCCATATACCTTCAACAAGTGGATACAGTACTAATTTTATGCGGTAACATACCATTTTTATGGGTACTTGGAGGGTCTAGGTATATATGCTGAAGTATATAGAAATATGTCTACCTGGGAAGGAGAAACTATGGCGAACTAATGGGGAACATGATTGATTCACCCCTGGTAGTTTTACCCTCTGATTTTTTAGGTGCCACGTAGTCCCGATTTGAGGATTATGGTTTTTCTTTAAAATTGGAAAGATGAAGATCCATAACTAGCAGCTATTTTAGGGTGAACAGAAGGGTACCAGGTTTTTGAAACCCAACTGCTTGGAGAATCAGCCCACCAGTAGAAATTAGTATTTAATGAGCAAAATGAGGATATTACCTGCACAAATGGAAGCATTTTACTGCAACCCATGATGATTATATAGTAGTTCATTAGTGTTTGTAGGGTTCGTCCGCCCAGGAAAGAACAAGGGATAAGCACGTGAATTGGGGACTTTCGATCACCCGGATTAGACAAATCGGCAATTAAGTGTGATTATCTTGCAATTGGTCACCACTGTCAACTCGCAAAGATAAGAGAATAGCAGGGATGTCAAATCCATGGCGGATGGTTTATTGCTGGATTTACCTTATTTAAATACCATTCTATATTGGTACTGGAAAAACACAGAAAATCCATGTTGTTGGCGATATCCCTATTCTTGCTTGTTTATATAGCGCAGCATACCCAACATCATCACCAGGTGGTGCACCCGGGTTGTGTGTGTGTTGGTAACCCCCATCACCTTCCAAAGGTGTGGTGATATCTACCATAAACCAACGAGGTATTAGATATTGCATCAAATTCATTTATGATCGGCCCCTTGTATAAGTAGTTTTTTTTTTTCGGATTTATAAACCAACTTGCTAACGCTTTGAAGCTTTGGGGCACAACCTTATATGCACCATTAATCCGTCTTAATCCACCATTTTATATCGTTTTATGAGAATTACATCCCATTCATCCACATGTTTCCCAATACATTCAGGATGTGTCCTATTAATCCACGACTTTCTCTGGTCAACTTGGACCCTCCCTAGTTGTAAGTTGGTTTCAGTTGGTTTAGAAACACCATTGACTATAGTTGTATCTACACAAAATTGTAGTGAACCTACTTATAAAATCCTATAAGCCATCTTGATTAACTACTTGGAGGATCATCCCTCTTAGTAAGCGGTCAATAAGCCCGGAAGACCTATGCTTATTACCCTCCGGGAAACATTGATGTCGAACATCCACTATTTGTAGATTATGTTCATAGGGTTTCCCCATGGGTTTTCCACATCTATGGGCAGCCAAGTATGGTTAATAACCAACTTAGTACGTGGTTAACAACTACACCAACTATGGTTAACAACTCTGGAATAGTTATTCCATAAATTACCATGGACCATATTTTTTCTATGGAATCTGGTTATTTACCGGTTAACAACTATAGTTATTTATGGTTAATGTGGTAGCTCAGATCCCATAAACCATCCCTAAATTTACCACAAATGGATGGCAAAAACAATGCCCGGTAGGTTTATGGGATTGGGTTGCCCGCCTGGAATGATTATGAATATATTGTTTATATTTATATATATATATACATGTTAATATATTATCTATGGGTTAATAATATCAATTTAATCATATCTATGGTTTATTAATAACCCTACACATTACCTTCTGGTAAACTGAAATAACCATGGAAAATCCAATTTTTTGATAGGTAAATCAACTATACGTGGGCAATTTCAATAGCTATATGTTCAATTACCAGAGGGTATCTAACATGTTCATACGCTTGCTCCAGTTTCCTAACGGGATCTGCGAGCTGATCAGGTGCTTCGCACTGCAGGTGCAGCGCCCAAACACGTTCGGAAGCCTATGGAAGTTGGGGCTCCGGAGTTCATCCCCAAAATTTCCAGTGGCTGCGGAAAATCATGGGAAAATCACCGGAAAGTCATGAGAAAATCATGGGCAAACATGGGAAGACCCAACAAATACAGTGCTTTATGATGGTTTTCTGTTCATTTTCTCTATTCCACTTTCCAAAATCATTTTTTTTCGGGGGGGGTAGATCCTATTTTCGGACAGATATTGTTATCATATCCCAATGACCTCTGGAGACGACTTGACACCATGTGGAGGTTGCTCAGTCAGTCAGGGGCTCCCCAGTCGTCACCATAGGTTTCAGTACTAAGTCATGGCCGAATGACTTGGGTGATTTGGGGGTACCCCCATTTTAGTTTAGGAAACCTCCAACTTGCTGCAAATGGCTTTGTAACACAAAATAAGGCTTGCAACCTGAGTTTGTGGTGTCTCATCCCAATTTGCTATTTTGAGAAAATCATGATACATCATCAAATCATGATAGGTTTGTCTAAAAGTGCCCTAAATTCCCTAAATCCTCAAAATATGAACATGTTTGCGAGATGTTTATCGCGTGTCAATATTGAATTTGGTTCGGGGGACATTGGTACTTTAACATACTTCAACTTCAATTGTTTGCGGTAAATGGGGACGTGCATATGTATATAATATAATATAATTATTTGTATATACATTCTTCAGTATACATGTAATGATATACTAACCAGCGGAAAAAACGCCGGGTATGTGGAATTGGCCGTGTTTTCCTCTTAATCAATTGGTTTCCATAATTCCATAAACAACATCATAAAAACCACGTACTGTACTAGGAAGGGGATCACCATACCGCCAAGAATATACCTTCCGGTACTCAAACGTAGCTGGGAAATCTGCCATTTGGTTCGAGGGTTTCTACTTGGGATCATAAAACTAGATCTGCCACTTTCCAGCAAGCTATGGAATATTCCATTCATATTCCAAAAACATCCCCATTATACACTTATGGCCATTTATTGTCATAACTGGTTATTTCCATGGGATTCAGTACATTCCATACATTGGGCGACTCAGTAGGTATAAATGGTATGACTCGGGCCATAACTGTAGTCATATTCCAGTCATATTCCAATCATATTACCCTCTGGTAAAGTAACATAGCTATTGAACATTGCCATTTATAGTGGGTTTTCCCATACAACTAGACGACGGTTGGCCCGAGAGCGAAAAAGATGTGTTTCAAGCAGCTCTGAGGATGGTAGTCGTAAAAGATAGTCGGTGAATAGTTGATGAATTTTATATGAGCTATGGAAAGATATGATGTGAAAAAGTAAGATTGATCAAGAAGAGAATATTTGGT
>Ga0126342_10021242_pt1 | contig 10840 bp, 10 predicted proteins | sample Cyp1metagenome_FD_92528 | JGI IMG/M metagenome (GOLD analysis project Ga0126342, IMG submission 92528) | Coral microbial communities from Lord Howe Island, Old Settlement Bay, Australia - Cyphastrea 1 metagenome | ecosystem: Host-associated > Invertebrates > Cnidaria > Coral ... | reverse complement strand
CTGTCGCGTGTGCGTGTGCGTTTGTGGGTGTGTGTGCGTGTGCGTGGGGGTGTGCGTGTGCGTGGGCGTGTGCGTGTGCGTGTGTGATGCGATGTGTTTGGGCACGGTGCCAACCTCCGGATTCGCCGTCCAAGTGTCTCTCCCTGCAGGTTCAACTTGTGGTTCCTCGCTACGGGAGGCAGGCAATCCAGCAAGGGAATCACAGCGCTGCCCAGGTGCTCACCAGACTCCTGCTCTGAAAATGACCAGCAACTCCGAAAACACCATAGGAATCACCAGTGTGTGCAAAAAGCTGAAAAGCCTTTAGAAAGCCCCTCCTCTGCAGGCTTCGTGGGGCTATCACAATCCCAAATGTCAAAAACCTCAGCCCCAGGATTTCATGCCAGGATTTCATGCCACGTTTCCTCCACGTTTCTCCCTCCCAATCTCGCCCTGAGTGCATCGGCCAAGAGGAGCGGCTGCTCGTCATGCTCAAACTTGGCGTGGAATCCCTGGCAAGGTTCTCAGTTTATCTCAGTCCAGAGGGCTGTGCTGTAACGGATGGACCCAGTGGACCAGGAACAAATACACTCTTCATATGTGTCAAATTGTGTCAATAGGTTTGATGAACAAATCGGACAAACATAGCATAGCAAGATATAAGATATAGCAAGCACGGAAGCAAGAGCTTTGGGAACTCAACCACAAACAACCCGACCAAGAATAACAAACTTTATCTACGAATCGCATCAAATGTAATTTCAAAAAATTATATAAAATGATGTTGCAGCCAATCACCTCTGCTAATGTCAAGCAGCTAGTGATCCGGCAAATGCTCTAGTTGATTGGCCAGGATTTGGGATAAGAGGACACCCAGAGAACACCTGTTGCCTCGTGCCATTCAGGATCCAAGTTGTCCTTGATGACTTCTGTACGATGGATTTCTCGTGCCTGCCACTGGCAATGTTCACAGTCAGGACTGCTGTGAACCCGCTGCTGTTGATCATTCAGGACCATGCAAACCACATCAATTGGGGCAGCCAGTTCCTTAACTCCATAGGATGCCGTGACAAGTTGTTGTGCTGTTTGCATCTCATCGTGGTTGCCAATGAAGCGTCCCAATCGCGAGACGCCGGCCTAACCACAACAAAATTTTAACTTTTGAAAAAAAAAACGGCATGGTTCTGACAAAAAGTGGTGCAGTTGAGAGCGGCAGCAGAAATCCATTAGTCGGATCCTACCCTCCTTTGTTTGTGGTATGCTTTAATTTGTCGCTCGTTGGTATGGTAAAGTTCTTTTATTGTCGTGAGTACAGCCCTGTATCGTCATCCCTCGATCGTGGCCCAGCCTCGCCATTGAGGAGAATGACCCGCACGATGCACTGCGGGTCACTTGCCCCAACCAAGTCTGCATTTCGGAGAGCCTCTCTGTTGCGCTTTGCAATGAAGAAAATTCACACTTAAATGTCTTCACTTGAATTCCTTCGAAGAATTCTTCGGAGACAAAAGCCGGTGCGACTACCTTTGAACTATTCTGCTCAGGGTGGTTAGAATCCACATGATGGAAAAAATGAGATAAAGAAGCTTCTTTTTTGATATGCTATTGATGACCTGCAGAAGAGAAACAGTATGTAGAGTCGTAGAGATAGCAGGGATTTGATAGGTTCAAATGCCATCACAAACATTGGAAACCTGCAAACGCCATGAGACGGATACTGAGACTCTCGAACCTGCGCTTTCACCACCTTCCCGACCACCTTGCAGGCAAAGGGAGTCTGGTACTACATTGTCATTAGTCTCCACAAGGTAATTTCAAAGTATGGTAGGCTTGATAGGCTGAATGCTCGAAAGCGATAGACCATGATAATCTGATAGACCATGATCGACAAATCATCTGCCATGCAACCAAAAACTTGACATAACACGGTTTTGTCATGTTTTGTCATGTCTTGAAATTGGGGATACCCAAACTTGCCTGTTTTTGTCGGGAAATGATGGTAAACCAATGGGGGTTAATGGCATCCAGTTTTCAGACAAGCCGATAACCGATAATCCTTTGATCAACTTCGAGGAATTTCATCCGCGATTCCAGGCCTCACGGATGTATTCCATTTTGCGCACACTTTCCAGCAGCTGATCCATCAAAGGCTCGGGCTTGGGAATCACTTCCTGCCACCCGGTCTTAGGTACACATGATACAGGAGCAGATACAGCAGCAAAGATCACCTGGTGAATCTCAAGGATAACCCAACTCAGCAACTGAAAGAAAACAAACCACTTTACCACTGGCTGACTAAACTGGCGGACTAAGTGTTGAAAAGAAATCAGACAATCCCAGAACAGCTCAGGCCTTATACACCGTGACCACAATTGTGAGTCGGGGCTTCTTGCCCTTGGCCTGAAAAACAGTTGTGTGCCCAGTGTGCCCGAGCAAATGAAAGATCCAGTTTTTTCAATGCGGTGGGGAGAAACATGCTCTTACGAAAGAACGAATGAACCCGGGAGATAAGGACTTTCATGGAATAGGTCTCCAACATGGAACCTCTGGAAGCTGTGGTTGATGCGTTTGCAAGTGAAAGCTGCAAGCGCTAGAAAAAGGGCCCGAAAAGAGGGGTTGCTACATCGATGGATTTTTGTTCGTGGATGGACAAACTGTTCTGTGTCGCCCAGTAGTCACATAGGTCACATAGTCGACATGTCCACTTCACTTCATGCCTTATTCACTGGAATGCCAGCCAGCTCAAGCTCAAAGTTCATAGCACCTGGGTCAACTCTGGGGAACGGGATCCAACGTGAACCTGCAAAGAGGATGAGCCCCCAACGCCCAGTGACGGCCCCAGACAAATCAATATCACCTGGCAGCAGGACGACTTGGGACTTGAAACAAACATCAAATTACTATGAATCCTGAATCGCAATCCCAGCTGCAAACAAATTTGTGAAAATTGATTTCAATTTTTCGAAGGTTTTCTTCTTCCTAACCGTTTTTTCTCAGTCTTGACAAATTCAAAACACGTTCAGACCTCAGAATTGTTAAGGTTCAAGCGTTACGGCCCATACATGCCCACACTGAGTCATTCATTGTGTGGCATACTCATGATATATTTCCTACTATCTGCAAAATGCAGCCAAAAGTCAGGTTTGCACCGAACACCCCAAATATTAGGGGAGTAAAATCATCCATTCCTCTCCCCTTTGGCAATAATTTACCAGTGGTAAGTGTCAGTGTCAAGTTCGGATTTTCCCAGCATGGCTCAAAAGTCTGGTACCCTGGTTTCACAACAAAGCAGTTGGATATAATTGGATATATCCCTTATCAATCCATGTTCCCATGGGTGGCAGGACATGACCCATGCCCAAATACTTGCAGCAATTGGAGAAAACCAGCCAAAGGCTCATCCGCCCAAGAAGTCTTCATTGCCTGCCAATGTTGTACCAACAAATCGCGAGGGGGCGAAAGGGATGCCTTGTCTGGCGAGGTAAGGTCGATATACGTGGCAAAAAACAGATATATATATATATATATACATATAAATGTAGGCATATACATATATATATATATATACATAAATATATATTCATATACATATATCTTTATATATACATGTATTTTTATATATACATACATATATATATGTATACATGTATATACATATACATATATATATATACATTATACAGAATAATAATGATGTGTGAGCACCGCAACTGTTTGCGCGAATGATGGAAAGATGAGTTTGGCCTCAACACTGAATCCACAATGACAGGTGCTTAAACTAATTCAACACGAGTCTGAATCAAGCGCTGCCCAGGTCAGCCCAGTTGCCCTGGCCCTGAGCACAGTTTTCTTCGGCAAACAGCATTACCAATGCAGGCTTCTGTGTCTGTTAGTTAGCAACGCTGTTGCACGGGCCCGATAAAGGTCTCATGTCTTGTGTTGCCATCCATTCTTGTCTGGACAGCTCATACTCCCGTACATTGATCTGGAGACAGACAAGGCTACCTGGGCGAGGGTGGTGCATCCGTCGTCGCAGTGGTACCTTGGGGTCTGGTGTCGGCCATGTGTCAAACATGTGCACACCATTTTGACACTGAAGGCTATTGTGGAAAATCAACGTCTCCCAAAGCATCATAAAAGATCAAAAGAGCAGATTCAAGTGACTTGTAGATGGAACGGGATGGGGAGACCTGCGGCGGTAGGCCGGGATGTGTCGAAACCATGCGGGCTTCCATCAACCGCCGAAGAATCCTTTCTTGCCATTCTTCTTAGGCCTCCTCTCTCGGAGGGATGACATCATCACTCAAGGCATCTGTGCCCATCTCATTGACCTCGCTCATCTGAAGCAGCACGTTGGCCTCCATGTCATTTGCGGCGCAGCTAGAATTAGGACCACTGCACGAAGCGGAAGAAGCAACGATCATGGGAAGCACCCACGTGGCCAATGTGGAGCTCAGCCTCATATTGTCACAAAAGCCGGGCTGCCTGGGAAAAGAAAGGAAAACGGAACAAAATCGATGTGGGCTACGGGAATTGAGCCAAAGTTTGCAGGCACGCGTAACCTTCTGAGAAACAAGCAAAGAGAGCAAGTACAAGCATCACCTGCGTTTACCATCCAAGCTACATCAGTGATCTCGTTGGATCAAGATTGCCTTTCAAGTCTATAAAGTGTGTCTTTAACATCCATGATAGTTTTATTGTTTTTTCTGGTTGGCCTTCATTTTCCAAGTTTCAGTAGCTCAAATCTTGTCTGTGTGCGCCTTTCAGTAGCTCATTCAGGGATGATTGTTTTGGGGTGTTTGGCCACCGGAAACCCACCAATGATACACCCTGTTTGTGTCTGAATACCTCACCATACACATATTTCACATACTCCTCAAGCCTATCTCAGCGGCTTGCAGCATCTTGAAGAATAGATAGCTAAGCTTTGCTGAGCAACGGAAATCAACTAAATTCCATGCACCTCAAAGTACAGCATATATATATATATATATGCATATATGAAAATTTGGAACAATTTGGATACTGTAAATGAGCCTATCTAATTTTGCGTTCTGCACTCTCTTGCCCCGGCCCAGTCTCCTTGGTAGGAAATGTGGTAATCGTCCGCATCGAAAACCATGGCCTCCCGTTGCCGACGTCTATTTCATACTCCGGCAGCTCCAGCAAGCAAAAGACCAGTTCTGGTTTCTGCTGCAGAAGCAATCAGAAGCTGAAACTTTTAAAGAAACAACTCTCTGTGGAGACTTTTTCCGTCTTGCTCTTGCTCTGAAAGCTCTGGGCTCATGGCTTGGTCAAACCGGTGTTCAAACAGATTCGTTATCCGTTCAGCAACATTCCCATCACTGATACACTCCATCCAAAATAGGACCAGCAAAGGAAATAATGGGTTTCGATGGTTTTGAGTCTGAGGGATATGATATGTCCATCAGCTGCCCCTGTGAGCCGCGAAGCAGCGAAGCATTCACAGGCCTTCAGACCGACCAATTCCACCAGGCCCCATTCTGGAGGCACCATGTAGTCAAACGACCTGGTCAGATTGTAGGGCTCAGGCCTTCGAGAACTCTCCATGGTGATCCTTTCTCCCATGTGGGTTTTCATATTGAAATATGATGAAATATGCATGAATATGAGAATTTGCTACATCATGGTCTTCGGTCTCACTGACTAGTCAACCAAAAAATCCTTGTGCCAGACCCCACCCTCGAAATTGATGTCCTCCCAGTGGGGCGATAGTGTGTTCCTCGGCTGATTGCGATCTTCCAAAGGGCACCAGTGACGTCAGGCTGTGTCAAGCCGCCATTGCGGCCAAGGTGCTGCGCCGCTTTCGTGATCCAAATGTTTGCCATGTGATTGTTGGAGCGGATGCCCTGAGGCAAAAAAAATGGTTAACAAATGATCCAAACCAACTGCCTCGGATAAAGATTCTTTTGCTTCAATCCTTGTGTGGGAAACCTGTTCAAGGCGGCAACATGTTATGCCCACTTCATTATACCTCGCTTTCGACTTAGTTCATTTGGGTTGCAACAGGAAATAGCCAGAACAATGACAGAAGGAGGCGTCACTAAAAGCCGCAAAGGCAGAATGTGAAGGCAGCGCCATGTTCCAATCCTTTACTCAGCGGACATCCACTCCATGTTTGCAAGTGACCCAGCCTTGACCACACAGTATGGGTCTGATTTGCCTCTTGTGTCTGTGTTCCTCGGCACTCCGGGCCATTTGGCAGGCTGCACACCATGGTGACTGATGGTGACTATGTCAAGTCAGCTGCAAAAACCGAAGAGTTCCTGCAGGGAACTGGAGGCTACAGATTCCACAGATTCAGCTGAGCTACGGCAATCCTCGAGCTGCGACAACCCTGCCAATGACCCTGCAGCGTATCTGCAGAATGCTTCGCTGTTTCATCCCTTGGGTAATCAGGGTGCAGCTTAGCATGGGGGTTTATTAAGGTTTATTAAGTTTATTAAGGTTTTACGCCGGGGCAACAGTCTCAGGATCAGATTGTGACAATTTTTCATCAGTTCAGCGAATTGAAGGCATGCTGTACTGTAAATCATGTTTGGGGGCAGAGCAATGGTCCAGTTGAAGGATGCAAGGCTGGTGTGCTCCTCAAGTACTTGACCAGGCACGCTATTGTGAGGTACTTAATGTTCTATTTAGGCCTGTAGATGCGGCTGAAGTGGCCAGGTGGAAGCGCCCATTTCTGTCTGCGCCTGCCATGTGATTTTGGAGGTTCCAACTGTTGCAACATTGGCGCATGCATTTCTCTCTAAGATTTGGTTGGTAAAGTTGAAATATGGGTTTGAGTTGCGATACTCGACTCATGACTCGGAAGCCAGTTTCAATGAAGGCAAAGGATTTGACATGCATGTAAACTGGACAGCAGGGCGAATCATCCTCGGTTGACCAGTGGTCGATGTCAATTCGAACATCGAGGATGGAAAGCGATAGACTCTCTGAAAAAGTACATCTTCCAGCACCGTGTACAACACAAAAAACACCAAAAAACACCACTGCAAATATCTGATATATCTGATACCCCCATCAGTGCAACTAGGCAACCATGGGCGCAAAGCCGAGAGCCGGGGCTCACGAGGCTCACATCCACTCACCTGTAGCGTTGTCCGCATGTCTAGCACTTCTCCAGCACAATTACAAATATGTTTTGATGTTTTAAGAAAATAAATAAAACATGAACGGAACAAATGCAGTTCCTATCTGGTTATTTTTTTTTCGCAATTCAAATATGAAGAGGTGGAGATCATCCAACATCGCCAGGATGGAAATGTTTGCCGCCTTTGATGAAAAGGACTGCCATCAGGGAGTTTGGGCATGCCAGCGAAAGCAGGGACCACCACAACAACGTGTTGATGAGTCAGTTGAACATTAAGGCATGAGAAGCTTAAGGATTGCATCTCAAAAACTCGATAAATGCATTTGGATCTATTTGGCGTTCCATCTCCATGGTTTCAGAACAATAATATATATATATAATCTATATATAGAATCTATATATAATATATTATATATATATAATCTCTATATATATAATATATATAATGTAACCTTGTTCAATGGTCATGTTGTCCTCATGGGTGCAACCCAAGTAAAGTAAGTTAGAGCCGCCATCAGAAAGAATGACTTTGCCAAAATGTTGTTCTGCTCAATGTGGCACATACGACTCTGTTCTGAGCCAAGGAGGGCGCATCTGGATGCTGATTTCATCTGTGGTCTTTCACCATCCCAAACTTCCCCAGTATATGATTTTGGATTGCAGCATCATGGCTCTCACAACAATTATCAAAGTCATCCTCGTCACCGTCATTCTCATCATATCCTCATGAGCGTGGTCCTCCTCATCCTCATGCTCCTCATCCTCCTCATCCTGCTCATCCTGCTCGTCCTGCTCATCCTGCTCATCCTGCTTTCCTGATCATTTCATCATGTCCTCCTCTCCTGATCATGATAACGAGTGATGATGAGTGATCGGCAATGATCAGTATGTAATGATCAGTAATGATCAGTAATGATCTGTGATGATTCGTGATGATTCGCTGTGGTTGCTGATGAATCATCGAGGTTCGTGATGATTCGTGATCATGGGAGAGTCTCCAATGTCCAAGTCCAAGCCACAAGATGGACTGCAATGCGAAACCTACAATGCGGACCCCCAGATTCATAGCAGCTTTTCTGAAAACTCCAATAACAGCTCTGTATTTGCCCTTGAAATCTATTGAAATCACGTCTTCAGGGAAAATCCCAAGTCACTCGACCTTTTTGCTGTCTGTCAGTCCGAGCCGCTTGAACCCCAGGTAGACCTAAGAGCGTCGTTCATCCCGGCACCAGTGTGCAGACATCGGATCATATCAGGTTTGCTTCCCCTGCAACGCTAAGTTTAGAAAACAGCAAGATGTACAGGAAGGCTTGTATATAAAGGTATTGCATGACTCCTGCAGCGTGAAGGCAACTTGCACATGAGTTTTGCTTGCAAAGGCTTTCTATGGCTTTCTGAATAATTTTTATTTTGGATCAGGATGTTATGTTTCCATACAATTGGACAGAAGTCTTCAAAAATTGCGCGTTAAGGTTAGGCCAAAACAAAAATGATTGTCTTATGACTATGCTATGTCTATGTTAGCTCTGAAGGCAAGGCTGCAGTTTTTTTCTTTGAGAAACCCTGAGCGTTGAGCGCATGGCCAGTCTGACACCTGAGGGCTTCACTGTGAAATCGGTTTCAGCACTTGGGTCTTCAGCAGGCCCGTCATGTCAATGATCGTGACCTAACCATTGATCAAAACAGCTGCATTGACTCAGGCACGTCACAAGTCTATGCAATCTATCTGCGCTGAAAACACTCAAAAACACACAGCCTGTCTCACAGCACTCGAACTTGCATGTTGATGAAAAGTGACCAGCAGGAAAGTTGACACTTGTATTTCGGATTCCAGTTGCTAGGATGTCTATGATTTCTTCATTTCCTCACCATGCGCATCCTGTCCCTGGCCCCCAAGACCTTCAGCTTTGCCAGGCCAATAAAACCACTGAGGGATCACCGCCGTCATGGAAATAGAATCCCACTATCATAGCATTAACCCCCATTATAGATCATTATAGTGGTTCTCTCTCCTATTGTTCTCACACTGGCGTCCTGGTAGTAGCAGCATTATCACTGTTATAAGAATGATTTTAGAATGTGAGAAATTACAAACAAAAGTCAAAATATAACATCTAGATTGCATAGAAGGAATACCTCAATCAGCAGCCAGTAGTGTTCTCCATTAACAACTACATTGCTCTCCGTTTTCTATCCCATGGTTTGTTTCCCATATGTGAACCATCCACTGGGCTCACCTCTGGCCCATCCAATCCAGCTGGTTTCACCATGTTTCACCAGGGTACCTAAACAATTTTCCCATCTTTGGGACAGTTTCACTAAGTACACTAGTTACACAGCCTTTTTGGTGAAATTTCAATCTCCACAGCATCTTCCCTGAGCATTCCCAACGTAGAATTCGGAGATGCCTGACAGCTGCAAACCGTTTGGGTGTCTGAAAATGGGGCATACCCCTCACAATGTGGCCATTTTTTGAGGAAAATCATGATGGGCGCTTTTGCTGGGCCCGTTTGATGGGCCCTCGGATTTTGGGGTACCTTAGTTTCATACAAACCCAATTAAGGCGATGTTAAACATTGTCTGAAGTGGCACGTTTACCAAGCCTTGTGGCAAGTCCAACCGTCTTGAAAACAAATTTCCATCCGTCTGCTTTCTACTGATTAATCTTCAAGTTCCGTATCCTTCAAAGGTTGATGTTGAGATGCGCGAATGAGGTTTAATTCGTGGTCAAAACAAGTCCAACATGCGAAGTCAGAACTATCATCACTCCCATGGAACTGGTTACACTTTCATCACTTGCAACAGATCCTGCCAGCCTCAGAGTCTGAATCAGCACCATCGTCCTGTCAAAGATCATGCCGGCCATTGGAGATGGTGGGTCGGTTCGGTATTTTCGGAAGAATACAATTTTATTTTTGTTCTTCCGCCCAACCTCCGAACAACCCCTCCTGCATATCCCGTCTATGCAAAAACTGTTCGAGAAATGGTCCGCTTCACAGAAATTGAGGTCAACCAAAATGCCTTTCCAACGAACTGATGATTCATACCCATTGGACACTTTGCGGATTACGCTGCAGGACTTCGGCATGCCCTCATCATTCACTAAAGCCATCTCACTGAGCCCAAACTAAACAAAAAACACATTTATTTGCTAGAATATAAGTACATAAGCAAGTATAGTATGCATATGTATGCGCGAAAATACGAGATTCTATACTTTGTCTATCCCTCTATATCTGCAGCATTATTCACATCATTCACATCATGTATGGTAACCTCACACATGCACTTCGTCCACTACATCGAGTTTTGCAGGAGAGTTGTCTGTTTTTGATCATCCTTGTTGCCATACTGTAACTCCATGAATGATCCAAAACAGTGATCTGTGCTGCCCAAGGTGTGTGAGTCATCGAAAAGACTCTGCGAGTCAATCCGCACATTGCGGTTGCTGACAATTATCCCGGCAAGAGACCCCAAACAGTGTGGGGTAAAGAGATCATGTATCATAATGTTGTTGATGATGATGATGATGATGTTGATGTTTATGTTGCTGATGATGTTGATGGTAATGGTGATGTTGATGGTGATGCTGATGATGGTGATGCTGATGATGATGATGATGATGATGAATGATGATGATGATGATGATGATGATGATGATGATGATGATGATGATGATGATGATGATGATGACGATGACGATGATGATGACGATAACGATGACGATGAGGGTGATGATGACGGTGATGT
>Ga0126342_10021241_pt1 | contig 10840 bp, 9 predicted proteins | sample Cyp1metagenome_FD_92528 | JGI IMG/M metagenome (GOLD analysis project Ga0126342, IMG submission 92528) | Coral microbial communities from Lord Howe Island, Old Settlement Bay, Australia - Cyphastrea 1 metagenome | ecosystem: Host-associated > Invertebrates > Cnidaria > Coral ... | reverse complement strand
GGGGAAAAGTGAAAATTCCCTAGCTTGGGGAGCCCCCACGGGGGGGAAAAGTGAAAATTCCCTAGCTTGGGGAGCCCCCACGGGGGGGGGAAGTGAAAATTCTTAGCTTGGGGAGCCCCCACGAGGGAAAACCACCCTTAGCCCCTCTCACGGACCGAAATAAACCTGCGGTGTGGGCGGCCACCCCACGCGAAGCGGGGTGAATATTGGTGCTACACATCACCAAGTTGGTGGGTCCATGAACCCCCAATAGAATCTGCAACTGCAAAAGCGGACCTTCGCACAGCGCAGGATCCTGTCATGGTACCTGCCACAAAGATCACAAGGATAAACCACTCTGTACAAATATAAGTTGAAGGTCAACACGCTCTGAATGTAAACAATCTGTTCTTGGGTTTCCCATGCTATGCTTGACGTTCCAATCCAAATTTGGACGCAATGATTTTGTGCTCACTGGGCTCGCGAGGACAAGTGAGTTGAATTGCTGCCTCAAAAGTCTTGCCGCACAAATTCTATTTTCCTTTCACCCTGCCGAAGGTTTCTAAGTTTCGAACTTGCGAAGCATCGAAAAGCCTTGCAGACTTGGATCTTCGTGAAAGTTTTGAAATGATGTACATAACTAGAAAATTAACAGATATTAACAGCCAACTACAAAGGTGCAGGCATATTACGCCGTATGAGATTGAACACTCGGCGTGGGATTGGTTTCGACATCCGTGACAGCATTTCCACCACTGAGGAGAACCTTGCCATGCCGCCGAGGCCCCGACCGTTGATAGCACGCCCGCTGACAGACCTGTCTCGGATTCTGATGGATTCTGCTTTTTGTCAACTCTTGTGTTGAATTTTTGACTTCTGTGTTGCCTCTCTCAGCTCAAAATTTAACGACGCTTCTCATGCTCTTGTTTTTCATGGTTTTTCCTTCTCTGCTTTTCCGTTTCCTTTTGAGTTGCTGCTTCCTTGAAGCTGCACTTTTCTCTGACGCGCAGAGTATTATTGTAGCTGGCCCAAGAAGCTACGCGGCATTCTCATCCATCCCGGGAATCCCCGAAAGTCTCATCGTCCCCACCCATGACCTTGGAAGCGGAGATTGCACACCGCATGCACAGTGCTTGCAATTTTGGTGTGAACCAAACATTTTCTATACGTCAAATGATTCATACAAGTGCTAAGATTGTAGATTTCATACGTACCATGATGATGGCATTCCAAAATCCAAACGAGTTCTGGTCTAAGATAGCTGCGGCCGATGGCTTGTCCCGCTGCTTCTTGCTGATCCCAGAGATGATGTCGTCAATACCTGCAACGCACAAGGAGCGGATGGAGCCCATGAGGACACGGCGGATCTGATCGGGGCGTATCGCAACGTATCTTAGATTCACTGGGAAAATCCTAATCTTTCAGACATCTTTAGACCTTGGTAAACCTAGACTCATGGACACCTCAGCCTTTGATTTCTGTCCAAAGTTGCCAGATTGGTGACTTAGGACCTGACATGACCTGACCAATCTTCAAGGATCACTTCGACTTTTCTACAAGTCTAGTCTACTGCTTCCAAGGTGCGGAGCAGCATTGCCGCTGCTTCGATGGACGTCCTGGAAAGCATGCTGCATTGGAGCCAAACGACTTGCTAAATGCTTGTAGGGCTTGGCCTCAACGTCTGCTGCTTCACCGCAAACGTGTCAAAAATGCCCAGGGCCTGTCAAAAATGTGGCCGATTTCAGCTAAACTCTAACTTCAGGTAAAACAGTTTCCCAATGGTGGCCTTCATGTCAGCCACTTTGCCGGTTTTGCCATCGATGCCAAAGTGTGCATTGCCTACCACGGAAAAACGTTCAGGAAGTGAATCCAAAGAAGGAAACACCGAATGATTCATATCTCTTATCCTGTAAAGTTAGATGCTTCTGAGATCTTCTGAGGTCTTTGTAGTTGAAAGCTTCTTCAGCCAGTTGTTTGAGAACGTCTTCAACCCGAGCTTCATACCTGATGCAGCGTGTCGAGCTCGCAGGTCGGTCATTGCCCTCACTACATCTGCACCTGTCAAGATTGCGTCATCAACAACTCAAACCAACATCAAACCAACAACTCAAATCAGAGAAGTTGCAGTCTTTTGCGAGTTTCGAGTGATTCTTCGAATCTGAGGTTTTAGAACAGCTGAGAGCAGCACCACAATTGTGGGCCAAGCTACGAGGAATGACCTCAAGCGCCTCTCCAACAGCCCTGTAAGCGTACCTGTGCAGTCGAACAAGGGCAATGCAAACGACGATGGATCGCACAGCAGGAGCACTGCCGACTGCCCTCAATGCTTTTGGACTTCTCCTTCCTGAGTTGAAAACATTTGAAAACCATGGAAAAAGCATTCCAACATGTTTGATATCTTGGAGCGACGCAGCGACAAGTGTGTCACCTGAGTTCAGCCACAGTCGTGCAGCAAGCTCCATTTCAACAGCTCCGCCACCAGGTAAGAGGAGCCTGCCGACACCCCGTCCGAGTCTTGGGACTTCTGGTGCAGATCACAAGTTCAAAGCACTTCACCAAACTTTTTGCCCATGAGAACGACGTAACAAGCAATCCAGCTGAGTTTAGCTTCAGTGGTCATTGCATCTGTTCATACCCTCACATCTGAGCTAACCAGAATGTGGGTCAAAAAGCAAATGGAAACAGGCAGGGACTGCGGTTCGAGGAGAATGTTCCTGGCCACGCCGAATGCGTCCTGGTGCGACAGACTTGAATTGCGAAGCTTTGCAGTATCTCCACTGATGCAAGTAGTGGCGGAGTTCAGAAACAGATTGACAGGATTATGGCAAACAATTATTGACACATGACAAGTGAGGGTAAAAGGTGAATGGAACAACTTGGAGACGCAAAGCAACAAAAATGTTGACAGTGCTCACAAAAGTAGATGAAAGGCATGCCGACTTCAGAAAAGTCCAAGAAATTGGCACATGTGGGACACCTGAGAGCTGACATGGAACAGGTCGTAACAGGTTGGTGTAACTCCCACTGCAAATCAGTCATGCAGATTGCGCTCGATTTCATTCAGCACATCCCGAGTGGCACCCCGCAAAAGGATGGAGCCTAAGGGCCAGGTTGCTTCAAGGATCAATCAAGAATCAATCCATTAAACATACCAAACCAAAGTCTAACTGTGTAACCATGTGAGTCACCCTTCGATTTGTCGGGATTCAGCACTGATCTCACTGATCTCACTGATTTCATCAAACAGCGAGATTTGTCTGTTTTGCTGCTGGAAATTTGTCTTTCTTTGAGCTTTGCTGAGGTCAGAGCAGGCTTTTGGGTCCTGGCCGAGTCATGCTGAATGATGCTGCACCAGGCTGTACCAAAAAAACAAGTAGCTGATCTGGAGCAAGTGACACGGAAAATCACGTGGAAAGCCCAGGCAAAGACATGAAAAGGACATGAAAAGGACATGAAGGGAAAATGATTGTGAATTGTGATACACTTTGGCTTGCCGGCTTGCCGTAAACTTTCCAGGCAAGAGCCAATCCTACTGGATCACAAGCTATCACAAGAATCAATTTCTTGCTTTCCATTCCCAAAATACGCAAGCATCAGCTGTCTGTATTATATATACTTTCACTTCTGGGATAATGGTGGGCATTCAAACGGGCCTAGAGAGGGCCTGAGGAGGCTATTGCCATTGCATCCATTGCTCTATGTGAGGGACAAGAGATGTCTGGCCTCTTTGAGCTGTTTCCAAATGTTTCGAGTGAAAGGTAGAAACGACACTTTCGGGTTTCTAGTTGGAACTCGCAACATCGGAACGTCTTTACCGTTCTTTACCGTCTTTACTTTGGCACCGTTGGCAGCGTTGGCACCTGGCATTCGGTCAAGAAGGTGAAGTACTCCTCGCCGATCTTCTGAACCTTGAAGCGACCGCACCTCAGAGGCGATCTTGGGAGATCTCCCAACACCTTTTTGGGTCGGAAGCAGTGTAGACAGTGTAGACATGAACTCCTTTGGCTAACCAAAATCGGTACAGGTAGCTGATAGAAACTGGTGGACAACTTCTGTGAAGCCTGCCATTTGCCTGCAATGGGTTGCAGCACTAAGATCTCTACCGAGTTCCCACCATGGTCTCCTGAAGCTCCTCCGTGCGATTGCAAATGTGGGCTCCAGTGACTCTGGCCTCAACGACACACCGAAAGCGCAGAAATGTCTGAAATGTCTGGATCTCCGACACCTTCGCGTTGACATCTCTATGGAATGCGCTGTAGACTACGCTCCAAACATCTCCAAACCCCAGGTGAACCAGCTATTTAGGGGTGATCTTCGGCACCGAGATTGTATGGCAATGGGATGCAATGGGTACTCTTCCAGGAGCCGAACAATACGATGGTTGTCAGTTTTGCGGATGCGGCGGATCACGGAGCAACCACCCTGACAGCTGCCAGTGGCCAGTGCTGCAGACCGTTGCATGGAGGAAAGCAACGCAAGCGGAGCCTTCATCAGAAAGTGCTGTGCAAGATCCTTGGCACGGAAACTCGTTAAACAGAACGATGTTTGCGGGAGGGGTGTACAACTCTTCCACGGCTTCTGTCCCGTGTGCAAGCTTATATATCTTACATTATGACAGGCGTTGGGACTTCACAGAATGAGGAGTGGAATGGAATGGAATGGAGTGGAATGGAATGGAATGGAGTGGAATGGAATGGAATGGAGTGGAGGTGAACAAAAAGGTATGCTGTGCTACGATGTCGGGGCCTGAGCACTGGCAGATAGGCTAGGTCTCCCACTGAGACGCCCTTCTCTGTGATGACAAGGTCCGGCTTCACCTTCAGGATATCATCGCACACTCTCCTCATCTCTTCCTGGAGCTGACCCGGTTTTTGAGCACATCCTCTACCGACATGAACCTGTAGACATTCCACTTGTATGAAAAAGCTGGATATTGAAGATGGATCCGCAAGAAAATAGAGACAACTCGTTTCTTTACTGTGGCACACATGCTTGCACAAACATCCTCATTTCAGACTCAGAATCTCAGAACCTCAAAGATAGCTCTCTATTAAGACTCTCCGCCAAGCAATTTTGATCAAATGGCAAACTGTCTGCCTCCTCTTGTTGCAGTAACTTTTCCCAGTCAGACTCTTTTGTGATCTCGACATTGGTTTGACCTTGTTCAGATGGAAATCATGGAGCAAATCCTCTCGATGTTTTGACGCGGGACTGGGCCAACGCTCGGCCAAGCGGCTTTCGCCCTTCTTGTACTCGAGAGGGCAGTCGAGCAAAACAACCTTGGCTGCTAGGGCAAATTTCAGAGCTTGGCCTCCCCAATATGTATCTTGTTTTTCCAACTTGAACAACGAGATCAATGCAGATGAGGGTTATGGATGGTTGTGGATGGTTATGTTATGGCGACTATGGTCCTCAAAATACTGAATCGGTTTCACACCACACTATTGAATTATCCCTTCCCCTGTTTAATCCATTTATCGCTTCCTTTCTCCTTGGTTTACCTCTTTCTTTTAACGTTGTTTTCTGCCTTACTCTCCGTTCTCTGTCTTCACGTTTAGACTTTTGCATTCTCTCCCGTCTTTCTTTCTCTAACGAATTTCATCATTTCTGGCCTCCTCTCTCTTGTCTCTTTCTCGGGGCTTTAATGTCATCAACAGTTTTGCAGCTGCGGCTGCGCTGCTCGAGGATTCTTGATCTCGCGTCTCATCCTCGGGTGCGTGATGTCCTTGTTGAACATGACTCCGTCCAGTACCTGCTTCGCAATGTCACTTGTACGAACAGGCTATTGGTACATCTTAATTTCAATGATTGCTCTCAATAAATCAAAAACTTTCCTCCATTCAAGCAATGTGAATCAATGCAGTTGTGAAATTCTTCAGCAGACCGGCCTTGCAATCCGAGAGTTCACCACCCTGGATCTTCTCCACTTTTGCAAAGCGCTTTACATCGATCTCCTGCAGAAAGCAGACTCGCTACTTCTCAGCCTACTCGGGTGACCCTCTATTAGCCAACATGTTTGGCCCATATTCGTACCTAACCACGTGTTTCTTGAAAGCTGTGGCCCTCCAAGGAACACACCCATCACGCCCACAAAACTCTACAATAGGGGGACTTGTGGCAATGTCAAAACTTCACCCAGGAGGGGAAGAACCCAACAATTTGGAATGAAATGTGTATGTGTGTGTGTGCGCGTGTGACTGAAGATTTTTGGGATTCCCAAATCAAGTTATGTTGCTCCTTGCGCCCATCAGGCTTGACAATGCAGACAGTCTTCACTGCTTGGATGGCAAGGTCAGAGATCAATGTACCAAACCTGAGGGATTAATCAAGGGTACGGGCCGGGTACGGGAGAAGAGCTGCTTTTGGCGTCCCTGTCAATCTGGTCCTTTTCATTTGTTCCAGTCTCGTTCTCTGGGGACCAGGCCGGCTAGCGAATTTTGTGTCAATCGACCCGCGGACAATTTCACCAAGGGCCTTTCCAGGGAGGTTTTGCCGTACGGACTTTTGAGTGAAGAACGGAGTGCTTTTGACATGTAAAGAACGGCCTTTGGATCATCAACATCTACAGGATACCTAGGTCTGCCGAAAGCAAGTACATGGCTCTGTACAGCTACAAACTGCATAGAATGAAAGAAATCGTATGGATGGATCCACACTACATAGTGTGACTGCTCAAGGAGCAGGCGCAAGCTCTTTAAGAAGAGTCTGTGCATCCTCTAGGGCCTTCATGTACCCTGACCTCAGACACTGTCAATGCTCTCAAGCCTACTTCAATGCGTCGAGCCAAGGTGAAGAGAAGCTCATACTTGTCATGTCCCATTAACATTATATAATGAATCACTCACACCATTAATGGTTCCATTGCATATCATTGAATACATAATAGACATAATATTGCAGATATGTCAGCTGCAGCGATTCATGAGCTGTTGACACAATGAGGGTCGGATGAAGCTTCTTCTCAAGCAAAGGCTCTGCTACCCCCAAGAGCTCCCTGGCGGGCTGGGAAATCCCTGTGTGCACTATGCCCTGCTTTCAACCCCTGATTTCAGATGGAAAACTGCAGCCACTCTTACATTTCAATTGTGCACAGCTCACCCTGCAAGAATGATGACAGAAGTGGTGCCATCTCCAACTTCCTCGTCCTGAGCACGGCTAAGCCTTAGTTTGGAACAGAACATTTGAGCATTTTGGGTGTCCAAACATGGGGGTGTTAAGCATCGAAAATAGTGATTCAAAATCTGGAAAGGTTATAGCTATACCATGAAACAATGGGGGAAGGTGATGGCCATTAAACCACTGGATTTTGCCTATTGTTGGACAAAGCCATTTCCATAGCCAATGCGTGTGATTTTCATTGTGGGAAAATGTCCAAAATACTTCGAAGCTGATGAGAGAAATGGAATTTTACAAGTCACCCACGCACTTCCCTGCTGGGCCAATCTTAGGCAGGAACTCGATCATGTTTTTGGCTGCTGGATGAGAGACATCTACCTCGGAACACCAGAAAACGAACTCTGAAGTGTGTGAAACAAACTGCTGGGGCAACGGATTCAATCTAGAAACAGTCACCCTTCTTTACCCAGTTGGCCTGGTCGGAACCTTTTGCGCTTTGCTCTTCCCCACAAGGTCGGGGACTTTCTTTGATCGAACATGCACTGCTTTCCCACATGTTTTCCCAACTGCCCAGTCTCTCCTGCCCTTGTATATCGCAGCTAGGCACGTCCTAGTTGGGTTGTCCCTTAAGCGTCTCCGCTTGAATGCTGTGCTTCTAGCTGTTTTACTGTCAATTCCCTTGGCTTAGCGGCCAACGCTACAAACTACTTCAAGATTCAGGCAAAATCCCCTGGCTTCAATCGCATCGCTGGAATCTGGAGGCAGGACCTCTCGCAAAATGGCATTGCCATCATTTGTCATCACAATGCCGCCCATAGGGTCCAACCTTGGCAAGCCACATCCTGGTCAGACCTGGATGATTGATGAAGCAGGTTAAATGGAGCTACAAAAAAAGTAGTACTATGTCTGCGGTGTCTACATAAAGCTTCATAAAGCAGAAAAACTCAACAAATATCAAGGATGTCAGCACATCTTGACAAAAAGAGACAAAAAGTATGAGCATGTTTTGGGTCAGAGGGCGGTCCTCTTTCATAATTTAGGAAAGCCAGTCGATGCCAGGGTCCCAGATCTAGGGTCCCAACAGCATTTTCAGCATAGCGCGGGGGCCCAATGTGGTGCGCACGATCCCGGCGACTGTTTTGCCAGCCTGTAGACGGCAGATGACGGCAGCTTCAGGACTCTTAGATTCTTAGATAATCGTTCCTTTATGTTCATTTCTCCAATCAGATCACAAGCACCTGGATGTTTGTGAGCTGTGCTTTGCGCCCCTGCAACGTTGCAGCTTTACTAAACCACAGCAGCTAACCCGTGTCAAATCAAACCCGTTTGTCAACGCAGCTAGCAACGCTGCAAGCACTAACGGTCACCTGGTCTCGCTTTGCATTCTTATTGATGACAAAAACTCCTTGTTGCCCTCCTGAGAGTTGTGGTCACGACTGATGACTCTAAGTGTAACATGATGGGTAACTGCCACGAGTATTGCTCATGTAACCATCAACTGCCACATCAGAATTCAATCCTCCTCCAGGCATGGGCATCATGATGGGCAACCTGAGCTATTTCTAGTGTTTCTTTGTTTCTATTCGACAGAGATTCTACAAAGGTACTTCAGAAACTTAGTTCAAGGCAGGACGTAGTGAGCAGTTCAGCTGCTATTTTGAGCCAAACTGCTGCTGAGGGTAGCAAACATATCTACTGTATGTCTATTCAAATTAGCGGTCCCTATTTTTCATATTACTTCCTACACTTCCACCATTTTCCGCATTTTTCTATTTTGTTGGGGGTCACAACCTGATTTTAAATGCTATGGAATCACTATGGATGCCGCTGTCAGGAGACGAAGCCCCTGCCTCTTGGGAAAAAGGACATTCGTCTCAAGGGTGTCGTAGGTGTCATAGCTGAAACATCTGCAGATCTGGTGCAATTTGTTGAGCCGAAAACTGGCAGCAGTATTCAAGGCTAGGAGCAAGCTTCAGCCATGAGGCCAGAATTCATCTTTTAGTCATGCCTACATTAAACTACGTTGCATATTGTGTTGCATATTTTGCTGACGGGATTGGCTCTCTCAGCATCAACTTCTGTGATGGTTTCTTCACCGCGAAGACTTAAACACTTCTAGCTTGCACGGATCTTGCTACTCCTGCCGGGTGAAAACTTGTGCTATGTGTTCTCGGCAAAATGAAAATGCGGGATAGAGAGAATCATAGCAAGCAAAGCAAAATTGGCGCTCAATAAACCTGGAATATCGGGATGGCAGACCATTCAATTGGGACATATTATGACTTTTAAATACTTTTAATTCCAGTCCAATCAAAGCTCCTTTCCGCATTCTCTGAACTTCTCTCTGGCTCCACATCACATCATCTGCTCCCTGCATAGAAAACGAACTGGTACTGTCGACTGCACCGGCATGGTGTCATGGTTCTTAGGAGCCAGCTGTGCCGGAGCTGTTGAAGGGCCCTGTCATGTCGACTGGCATAGGAAATCTTTGTGAGGGAACTACATCTGTGCATATATGGCATATGACTCTTGTTACTGTCTGCCACCCGACACTTCCCATCCAACCATTCGTCCGGATAAGACGACGTTGAAACCATCAAGGACATATCTCTCTTAATCGACCAGCCTGGCCTGGACTGCATCCATTGTACATGCAGCAGGTGCTTGATTCCTGTCGTACAAACAGAGGAGAGATTGCAGGAAAGGTGGCAGAAGATTTCTATGTATCTTTGCTCAAAGCCATTTTCTTGAAAGCTCAGGGCTGGACGGTTGAGCCTGCCCTGCCTTACAAATCCAATAACAAAGGAATCTCAATTGCTCAAGGCATTTGAAGCCAAGCTCTGTTGCTAGATGTTGCTAGGGTGCGCGAACTTGTGCCAGTTTGGAACATTTTGGAGGGGGTGACTGCACAATCATCTGGTTTGTGACTAATTTGACAAACTCAGAGTGCTCAGCACTTTTGAACCCAGTTTGGAGGAATTGTTTCTTCATGCTCTTCCCATGGATCACTATCACACCTCGATCGACACTTCAAATAACGTTGCTCTGCTTTCACTGCTTTTTCAATGGCTCTGTTCACTTTGACCGGGTCCAACCAACTACTCAACGTGGCCAAAGATATGTTCACCAATGCCACGGCCCCGAGCAGCAGAAGAATTATACATTTTTTGAAGCAACCCAAGCATTGCAAAAAGGACCATGACCATCGCCGTCCCACTTCTCTCAATATAGTGACGTGTTACAGCGGTGATCAACCTTTTGCATTCCAAACAGCCACATTGAAACCGGCCCCAAGCGCATAAACAACCCGCCGGGGGGAAAACCGCGCCAGCTTTTTGAGGGTTTTTTTAAAAAATGTCGTTTTCGCCATAGCGAAACTACTGATTCATGCCCAAAAATTGGCTCAAAATTCCCCAGGATTTTGAAGTGTTTTTGAAACGATAACCTGTAAATTACAGGGAATTTGTTCCTGAAAACTCGCCGGGTCTTTTTTTCCAACTTACATTGCCACACGGTCTTTCAAGGCTCGACCTGTGACCTCCATAAGACTTTTCGTCTTGGAGTTCATCCAACGCCAACCCAGTGACGTAACATAAGATGTGCATGTGACGCAAGTTAACATGAACGCTAACATCCCCAACCCCCAACCCAGTGACGTAACGTAAGATGTGCATGTGACGCAAGTTAACATGAATGTTAACATCCCCCACCCCCCCAACCCAGTGACGTAACGTAAGATGTGCAT
>Ga0126342_10021240_pt1 | contig 10841 bp, 9 predicted proteins | sample Cyp1metagenome_FD_92528 | JGI IMG/M metagenome (GOLD analysis project Ga0126342, IMG submission 92528) | Coral microbial communities from Lord Howe Island, Old Settlement Bay, Australia - Cyphastrea 1 metagenome | ecosystem: Host-associated > Invertebrates > Cnidaria > Coral ... | reverse complement strand
CTGGCAGTTTCCCGGGAACCCCCAGAGGGGGGGGACAACTTTTCCACTAACATGTCCATTCTGGATTTTCAACTAACATGTCTCAAGTATAGGGCATTTATCATAGCCTATGTTCACAGCAGCCAACGTATCCAAAAAAACTGTTTTCCACAAAAAAAGTGGATACGTTTGTTCCCTAGAGAGTATTTCTGACATTTTCTGACGCCCAGAAATATCAGTGGCTTTTCTGGGATTATATCACAATCATGACAATCATGACCCCCATTGAAATATCACAATCATCTTCCATTCCATATCACCGTGATATTCACCCATGATAGATTCTATCACCATGGGTCATCCCGGTCAAACTTGGAGATGCTTTGACCGGGACTCCAAAAAATAATCAACAAAAAATCCCCATCAAGATTCCCATCTGGGCTTCAATTTACGTCAAAAATCATCAGCAAATCCAGGTATACTATGGTATTCCATTAAATGCTGACACATATCCCATTAAATGCTGACATCGCCGCTGGCCGAAAAGTCGCCTGGCACTGGCACTTTTCCTCTATTCTGGCCCACCTGGCAATGAAGCAACGACGGAGCAACGACTGTCGTGAAAAAGTGTCGTTGTTTTGATCCAGTAGCCTTTAAGAAGATAGAAGTTGGTGAAATCCTGTGGAAAATAGCGAGAATATCTATGTTTCTATCTTTTTGGTAGTTAGTTCATGTTAGTTCTATACACGAATATCTAAAAATTGCCTGATTTAGCCGGAAATTCAACAATGTCCTATATTGAAACTTTGGTGCGGGACCGGTCTGGTGCATACCGTTTATCATCACTTACCTGGTATTATATGTATTATATACCTACTTGTTGTAAAGGAATGTTAACTCTTCAATTACTCAACCAAATAGTAGGAAAAGGACATCTGTATACATCTGTGAGGAATTTGAAATGATTCTATGGATTTTGGCAATTTCATCGGGAAAATCATGAATTGTCTTCCCAGGTACTGGCCGAATTTCGACCCGTCGGAGCGGTCTCGGGTGTCTTATCGTAGGGATGGCATGATGTCAGATGTTTTCAGATGTATATAATGTTTCTCCTCTGTCAGAAGTCATCGGACGCTTTGTGTTGCCGCAAACCGCCGCCTGCCGTTTTTCCAAGGATGAAATTCGAGTATCGAATCCCGACTCCATTCACGGGAATTGTTCGGGCCGGTTTCGATTCCCTGGAATTTTGGCAGCCCTGCGGATTGGACCAAAGGAGATGCCCACTGTTGGCGTGCCACACCACACCACGCTGATGCTAATATCGCATGTGGGGTGGGCAAATTGATGATCATTATTCATCGTTTGCCACTCCCAACGTGCGTCATCCACATCAGGGAGATCCAGGAGATCGGGACTGAGATGAGTCTCAAAACAGCAAATGATGCAAGAAGTGCCATGTTACCACTTCATCCAAATCCGAATGTGGTGATCCGGCGGTTCACCAGGCGAACGGCGGTTCAGAACTACAAATGGACCTGTGGACCACAAGATACAACAAGTCTGTGCCAGGAGACAGCAATTTGAAGCAAAATTTGGGCTTTGTGACAGGTGTGGACCCATAATACTTTTTTTGAGTGGTGTCCACAAGGACATGATAAGGTTCAAACTCAACCACAGCGTGTTCAGCACTGAGTAAATTCCCTCACTTCCATCGTACTCCCGTCCCCTAAGTATTTTCAATACCCCTAGCCCCACCAGCAGTCGCTGTATTCATTGGGAGCCGAATTGTTGGGGCAATTCAATTCCCCGGGGGATAGGATTCACAGAGTCAACATCCACTCAGTTGCTCGCAGGCTGCTTCTTTGCAAGAGGACCAAAAAGAAAAATGAAGGGGCATGAAGGGGCCGACACGAGAATGCAAAATCCGGGCGCAAAGAGGAAAGGAATCAAATATCAGCCAATATCAGCCAGCATTAGCTATAGATCCACATGGGGGTTCCCAGAATCAGCACATACAAGTATCAGCACCCCCCAACTGCAGAAGAACCGCTAGATTGTCACAGCGCATCCTTCCCGCCTTGGGGTATATTACAACCCTCAAGCCGGAGCAGTACAGGGAAATTGAACTTGTGATTCACGCGAAGCCAAAAAAAAAAGGCAGCCTCGCGTGACTCCGCAATTGCTTCCTTGTACTTCCTCCATTCCATGACCTTCGGGAAACGCCAATCAACTGATCAACCCAGCAAAAATATTTCACCTTCGGGGGAAGTACAAGCACAGCTTCAGTTCGGCAACCGATTTTGGTATCCGGTCAAAATCAGGAGATGTGCTGGTGGTCACAGTGCCATCAGTTCAACCATCAGTAGGGAATGATCTCAACGTCGGCGGCAAAACGGAGACGCTTCTCGTTCTCCATGGAGTCCATGGAGCGTAGTTTCAGCTCTCCACGCCTTAAGGAGATCCCCCAAAGTCCCTGCCAGTGAATCTCCCAGACATTACAAGTGACAACTACCCTCTGGTAATTTAACAAAAAGCTATTGAAAATGGCCATTTATAGTGAGTTTTCCCATTAATAGCATGGTGATTTTCCATAGCTATGTAAACGTTTACCAGAGGCTACCATAATTAGCATAACCATAACTGTACCTTTCACTTTTGTCATATCCAAGTTGTCTCTGCTGGGTCCTTAATTCGTGGAACATGTGGTTTTTCATAGTCCCGACATGTTGTTCGGGAACTAAAACGCGTTCTTTCGGAAACCAAAGCCTGTTTGATTAAGGAACTAGAAAGTGTTCATTACAGACGGTGCTATTTGGAAACCAAAACAGTTCTGGCAACTTTGAAGCCTCCCAAGCTACAAACGCCTTCGGAAACATGGGGAAACTACACGTGATGTGGTGTGAAAGGTGGTCAAAACTATGACCGGGAGTGTTGAATAGGTGTGTTGTAAGTTAAAGGTTGTGAATTGAAATATGACTTAGAGTGTTGATTAACTCTACTGTGCAAGTAAGGCAGGAGAGGGGAATTGAAGAACAGGGAAGGAAGAAATGATAGAAATATTGTCTGAGAATGCGGATCAAACATATTGTAAGACAAAGAAAGGGTTAGTTCCTCAATTTTACAGAAGAGTTCCACAAAAGCAGTTCTTGAACCATGCATGGATTTGAAGCTCCTGGGCTGCACTTTCTGAAGGCTTGTGATCGTTCGGTTTGGGCCGTGCCGTTTCTGGCAATGGTCTCAATTCGATCTCTGGGCCAATGGAAGCGAATCAACGAGGTGAAAGGCGGGTTTTGCGATACAGATACAGTTGAAAACGCGGAGTACGTTCTTGACTATAGGATACTAATACATCTAAAATATCCGGCCATATCACCTAGGAAAATCCATATAGAACGTTTTTTTTGCACCTTCCAAAAAGATCCAAAAATGGAAAAGGAGCGCGATCATACCAACAATTTCCAGCGGATCCCACGGGAATCCATGGAAAAAATCTGTTGAGAATCGAGAATCTTCCACTTCCCCCCACTCGGTTGATCCGGATTTGTGATCTTTCCCGTAGATTCCCCCCACTCAATCCCCCCCTTTTTTTTTGCTCGACCACAGATCACATCAACATCAGCAGCCAGCAAATCAAGCATCAGATGCACTGCCAAGGGGCCAATCTAAGTCTTCACAATTCAATGTTGTAGTCCTCGGAGTCTCGGGGACATCCGTAGAACAGGAAGATTGTCCTGATCCCAGGCCGAGGCCAGCATCGCCACTGGGTGACTGGGCCCTCCCCCGTCCTGTTTCAAAAAGGATGGATTCATCACTCATCACCATGTTTCTAGAATTATATATCTAGAAAAAACATGTCTGGTTGAGCGTTGTTTCTTGTTTCCTCCCCCACAAAAAAAAAACAAAATGATTGATGGTTCATGGCGAAACATGAGCCAAATGTATGCCTGGATCATCTTGGAGTCCTCCATGGATCTCCAGATTTTTGTGGTTCGCATCCGAGCCAACAGACCATACCCCCTTTTTCAGGGAATGTCATGAACAACAAATTGTTCCGTTGAGATTTGTCATGAACCGGCAAATAGCTGGGGAAGTCTCTAGAGACAATACGAACAAATCCAATGATACTAACGAGATTGGCCGCTACATTGTGGCAAACCAAAATACAAACATCCATTTTACCGGAAGCAAGTTGGTTAAACCATCTCTAGTCTCCAACGTTGGGGGTACCCAAACATCCAGGTGTCAGGTGATCAAAAACAAAACCGCCATGAAACATGGCATATTTATGGTATTTGGTCAAGTTGGTGCTGAATTCGAATGTGACCGAAAACCAGTCATGGGAAAATTTTGATGAGTGAAGCATTAATGTAAACTCATACCCCCATCATTTCGTGTAATTCATCAATTAGCCCATAACATGGCCCTAACACATGGCCCAATGTTTTCCATGACCTTAGGACCAAACCAAGGTTCCCCAGCTTCCCTAGCGGTCGTACTGTTTGGAAGTGGCCTTTTGCACGGATTCCTGGTGTCTTGGGGAAGTTGACCATGGGGGCTTCCATAAATGGGGGATCCCCAAAATGCTTGGTTTATAGATGGGAAGGTCCATGAAAATCCCATCTATAAATGGACCCCCATTTTAGGAACCATTACAGTAACGTATATACCAGTTTTTAAAGAGATCTTCAAGTTTGACCATGTTTGACATAGTTTGACACCATGCCTGGGTTGATCTGCCCCATGCTCATTTCGAAAGTCATTTCTTGCCCCAACAGTCCGGCGAATCACCAAAAAAGACCGACCTAACCCCCAACAAATCAGGACTTTCCAACCAGCAAAATGCAAAAAAATCCACCAGCGATCAGATATGTTTGGATCACACCAGCGGCTCCTTGCCATCCATGACTTGTGCACTCTCTGGCGTCAAGCCAAGCTTTGAGGCCTCACAAAGGGGAGTACCCGCATCTTAGGAAACCTCCAAGTGAACACAGTTATATATGTATACCTAGTCAGGTAGACAATTTATATGTTGAAAATGATGATCTAAATCTTATTTCTTATTGGATATCTGCTGAATTAGATTGAATTAAGATAGATAGACATGTTTCTCATGTATATCTTGAGATCGATACCAAGATGTAATATGATGCAGTTATAAAGTTGAGACACGTTGAATATGGATTAGTAACTAAATTAATATAATCATATAATAATTAATCATTGTATATATATATATGTATGGGTAAATTATAATATTTCACTAACCTGAATTAAGGCCATTTGGGGATGATTCCCCTTACTAACCATGATTCCAGTGAGGTCGCAGTAAGGTCGTTATAATTTACCCTGAATCATATAATCATTAATCATTGTGTATATAATATATATATATATATATATTGTATGTCAAAATAGACGGATGGATCGACTCTGGAACTTCCGACCCACGTTGTTTGTCATTCGGTCTTCAAACGACGTTGTTTAAGTCTGCTAACAGTCTAACCATCAACAAATACGTGTATTTCATGGGATTTAATGGGAATTAATGGGATTTACTGGGAGATAATCATGGAATTTCATGGTAATAAAATTGGATCCTGGACCCCGTGTGGACCCCCTGGACCCCTGCAATCCAGACCTTGGCCCACAGCATCTCCCTCTTCAAAGAGATGAGCTGTGGAGTCTCCATTTTCTCCTTGGGAACGCTGGGCGAAATGCCATGGGTCCGTCGACTGGGGTTCGACTGGGGTACACGATGACTGAAACCTCCGTGCATAGACACTGTTTTTTTTGAATGGATGGCACATGGCGATCAAATTCTAAGCCTCTCAAGCCTTTGTAGCCATCCAAGTGGGGTATCGCTGATGCCGCTGCCGCGTGTCCTGACCTTGGCCCTGGGGTGCCAGGCTCTGGCAATCGTGAAGTCAACTGAGACCTGTTAGAATTCCACCAAAAATATCACCAAATTCTGTCATCATCATCTTGTCCACCAAAACAAATCAGGGGCTGCAGAAGGCGTTTTTTATTCAGCCACATATATTGCAGGTGATCCTCCTGTTCAATGGAAATGGCATCACCTCATGACCCTTTATCCATGTCCCCCAGTCCCTCCACTGCCAAGCATCAAGCAAGCCTATGGTTGTGCTGCACGCAAGAGATAACATGTGCATGGATGGATAGACCTGCCATCACACTTCCCCCCCCAGCCCTGAAAAACGGGTCAACTTAATTGATGTCAACTGCTCCCCCCAAAAAAAGCACTACCCACGTATTACTATATATAATTATATATACATATCTGGGTGCACTATAGCAGGGTCACGTTTGGCTACATTTCAGCACTTTCCCGAAGGTAGCATGGCTACCTTTGGTACTCTCCGGTATCATCACCTTCTTCCTTAGCACTGTCAAAACGCAGAACGCAAAACGCGTGTTCCGGATTGCGCGTTCCGAACGCAGGGGGGTTGTAGTGGTTTTTGGTTCCAGAAGCCTCCCAATTTTTTTTTGCTCCTTGCAAAAGGGATCCGCTGTGTCACATAGAGTTTTTCAACAATTTTTCAAAGCCTTCTTGGACCTCTGTTAATAGCACTACGATTAAGTTTGTGAGAGGTCAGAACCTTTTTCTTTCAGAGAAAAAAGGATCCGGTACGGAAACCTAACTTGCCCCACAAACCTGGTGAGGCCAGAACCTTTTTTGCTTCCAAAAAAGGATCCGGAGTTGGGAAGATCAACTTTCTGGTGGCTTCATCTACCATTTTGAGCCCATAAGAGCTCTTTTGGGGGGAAAAAGGTTTCAGTGTCCAGGCCCAGGAAATACATTAACTTTGCATTATTGGAAAAAGGATCCATTCAGAACACGCGTTCCGGAGCGCGAGTTTTTAAAACGTGCGTTGCAAACGCCAAACCGAACCGAAGGAACATGCTAAGCCTTCTTCTCCTTCATCTTCATCATCACCACCACCATCTGAAGGCGACCTTTGTTGACCTTCTCTAAGTTTAAGCTGTCCTTAGAGGAATTCAAAATCACATCGCTTATGTTTTTTCAATATTTCCTTCAATGGGCTATGCTGTTTAGTAAACATGCAGGCGTGCCGTTTGAATTATGTATATAATGTGATGCTAGTCTTGGATACGTTCGGCTACATTGCTACTCTCCAGTGTCATCACCTTCATGTTCATTTTCATCATCACCGTCATCGCCATCACCATCATCATCATCATCATCATCATCAACAACAACAACAACAACATCACCGTCATATTCATCATCATGTTGTCATTGCATGTCATGGCCATCCGTGTCAGTCAAGTTTCCATGTGTTTGTTTAACCCAAAAAAACAATGTGAATGTGGGTTCTTGAAAAAATGGATGTATATAGCGTATACTTACATATGTGTAAACATGTGTAAGCTGATTTTACTAAAGGAACGACAACCATTTTTGTTGTCCAGAGCCCACAACTTGCCACTTGCACATGTTGGAAACTACACGCTACCTACACACTACCTACACACTACCTACCTGCTACAACTGCACAAGATTGTGTAGGTTCCGGCGTGTTGGTTCTGGAGGTTCCGGTGTGGGTTCTGGGGTGGGTCGTCTGTCACCAGGGTTGAAACTTGATAGGTTGACTGGAAGAATCGGCGGATTGTTCTCCTGGAAGGGCCCTGGTCTTTGCATACTATGTGTGAAAAGTCGTGCTCCAACAAAATGAAAAATGAAGCATGCCACAAATGCCTATCGAGGAGTGTCAGTTTTGGTCGGGTGAGGGATGCCCAACAATGAAAATTGAAGGGCGTCGCAAATGTCCTCAGGGTATCCAACCTTTTGGTATATTTAACAACAACATGAAAGCTTCAGGGTAGCAAAAATGTCTTTGGGGCACCAATCTCATTCAAGGGTCTAATTTTTGTTGTCGAATGCTGGGCACCCCAAGGATTGAAATTAAAAGATTTCAAAAGTAGTGTCCTTGGGGAGCCTATCATTTGGCAACAAATGCTGTCATGCTTGCCTACCACATTGGCTGTTGATGGAGTCATGAGTTTGAAGAGAGGGAAAACAAATCCATTAGAATTAGATGAAGCATGCCTGAACATGTTTATTTGAATGTGTGTTTGACTTCAAAAAGACACAAAAATCACAGAGAGGAAATTGTGCCAAATATCTACATGATTTTTCACTTTTTTTTGGTTTTGGACTGTAAAAGTAAGTTTACTTACTCAGCTAATACCTGAACTTTGATTTTTTTTCCTTGGGTCCGCGCGTGCGCCTTCAGTACCCCAAAACAAGCTTGTTGGGGCGCGAGCGCGCGCGGACCCAATGAAAAGGGTTTAACCTTTTTCGGTGGGTTTACACACTGGGTAAGTTTTATTAATTTGGAAGGAAAAGTGAAATCAATATGATTTTTCAATTTTAAGGTGATTTCCAACTAATTTTCAATTAGATTTACGTTTTCGAATAACATACTATATATGAATTCGAAACTACATGTCAAGTTGAGATGATCAAACCCCTAGGAATGAACCAACCCCCAGACACGAAAATTGTTCACACTAAAAGTGGTTGGTCCCCCGGAATGAATAAACCCGCCAAAAAAAAATGAGTTTGTCAACACACATTTTTTCCAAGAGTAGTCATGCTGGCTGAAATTGCTACTTCCCGAACTCATGCTGATAAACCCTTGCTGTCCAACTCTTCCCCCATGCTGCTCATTGCTCTTGTGTTTGGGATTTGGATTGGGCTTCTATGGGATTTCTATAGGGTTTCCATGGTACGGGATTCCTATAGGACTTCTATACGCTTTCAATTGGGTTTCTCTGGGATTTCTATCATTTTTTTGGGATTCCTATGGGATTTTTATAAGACTTCTATGGGGTTTCAATAGGGTACCAAAAGGACTCCTATGGGATTCTATGGGTTTTGAAATTTCAGGCTCAGTCTTGCAGTCTTGGTTCAAAACAAATTCTTGGCAAAATTTCACAAATGATTTTCCAAATGGTCCCCTTGGCCGCGGCCCCTTTAAATCTCTTTTGGGTTTCAAAGGAAAATCAAATTGAAAGTAGGTTGATATCAATTGAGCCCTCACTAATCTTAAGATCTCTTCTAGGTTTAAAAGGAAATCAATTGAAATTAAAAGTAGATTGGTATCAATTGAAAACCGATATGTAAATCTCTTCTAGGTTTATATAAAAGGAAAGCCAAATGACAGTAGATTTCCAACCTTTCCCACCCTCTACCCACCCTTTATCCACCCTTTATCCACCCTTTATCCAACCTTTTTCCAACCTTTCTCCAACCTTCATCCTTGTATCCACCCTCTACCCACCCTTTTTCCACCCTTTGTCCAACCTTTGTCCATCCTCTCCTTTGTCCATCCTGTATCCAACCTTTATCCAAGTTTCATCCTTGTATTCACACTTTCTCCACCTTTGTATAATACATACAATACACCAAAATCGTTGCCAAATTGGGCCCCGCGTCCCCATTTAGCCTCCCGCTAGCCACCCCGATTTGGTATAATTTGTTTTAAAAATATCTGTACATTGTTCTAAAGTCTCTTTGGCAGGTCCGGGTGCGATCGAAATGCGCAAATAATTATTAACATAGAAATCTGAGGACACGGACGGCAATGACACGCGATGACAACATGATGATGATGATGATGATGTTGATGATGATGATGATGATGGTGGTGAGGAGGAGGAGGAGGATGAAGAGGATGAAAAGGATGAATGAAGAGGATGAAGAGGATGAAGAAGATGAAGGAAAAGAAGGTGATGATACTGGAGAGTACCAAAGGTAGCCATGCTACTTTCGGGAAAGTGCTGAAATATATATGTAGCCAAACGTGACCCTGCTATAGTGCACCAGTATATCTTTCTACACGCCTGATCCGCACCAACATTCACGATGCCATCAGAATAGATGTAGTCACATGCCGTCACCAGCTCAGCCGCAGCCGCATTCAACTTGCCCATGGCGACGCCAAACTGGCTGGTGATGGACCGAAGTTTGGAAATCCAGAGATGCCCTCTGGTAAATTAACATAGCTATGGAAAATCCATTATGAATGGAGGTTCCAATGGGAAAATCATCTGTAAATGGGCCATTTTCCATAGCTATGTTAAACTACCAGAGGGTAATGATGAAGTACAAAATATAGCCAACATCTGTGGGTTTCACGGTCTTAACCTTGACGCATATAGTACACACACCTACCCGCGCGCGCACAGACGCTTGCCTGGTTGAGGATCACCAAAATCGATGGATCTTTGGGTGAAAGGGCCAACACAGTCGGCCACTCACACGGTTCCAGGGGAAACTGCCATACCCTCTGGTGAACTAACATAACAATGGAAAATCACCATTTTTAATGGGAAAATCCACTATAAATGGCCATTTTCCATTGCTATGTTAGTTCACCAGAGGGTAATCATCATAATCATGTTTAGACAAATTGCCTCTCTCAAAAATAAAAACAGTTATCTATTGCCACTATTGTTTCCCCTACTGGGTGCCCTCAAGTAACAAAACAACATAGACATAGAGAAACCATTGAGAAACCCTACCAAATGATCTACATCCATGGTGGATCTTCCATATCATTGTGTTGATGATATCCCAATAACTAGGTCTCGCCGTATCCCACTTCATTCCCATTATATATCAATTATATATTGCGACTGTACATATATATATATATATACCAGTCACACACATATATATATATAAATGTATAATATCAACTTGTGCTTACGTGGTGGTTTGGGTTGGTGGTTTGGAAGTCTGGGAATTGATGGTTTTGTAAACTTAGAAAAAACAAAAAATATCAAACCCTGCAAACAATGAAATCGTTGAAAAT
>Ga0126342_10021239_pt1 | contig 10841 bp, 7 predicted proteins | sample Cyp1metagenome_FD_92528 | JGI IMG/M metagenome (GOLD analysis project Ga0126342, IMG submission 92528) | Coral microbial communities from Lord Howe Island, Old Settlement Bay, Australia - Cyphastrea 1 metagenome | ecosystem: Host-associated > Invertebrates > Cnidaria > Coral ... | reverse complement strand
AAGACTGTTCAAATAAACTATTGCAGAAAGGTATTGTGCGTGACTGCATAACCATGTGTTTTGACATCTGTACCATTAACATACGTGTGAGCATTCGGGTTCGTGGGCTTCATCTTGTTTTTAATATATATATATATATATATGTGTATATATATAAATTTACAACGGCTGTTATAGCACATATCATCGATTGTATCCTCACTATACATATCCACTGTGTATTTCCACTACATATTTCCACAATACATTGCCACAATATATAAACCTATGTCATATTATGTCATGATAGTTCCAGATCACATGTCCACTATGTATATTTCCACCATATTGTTCTACCATATTGCCCAGTATACCATGATCTCCCAACCCCTCAAGGGCACGTTCCAGCAAGGCCCCCTGCTGGTGCCCGCTCCGTGATGCGCGCGCAGCGGCCGTCCTCAGCATCGCAGTGGGGGCCCCCGTCGACTATGACAATTTCATGTGAACATTGGGAGATTTTTGGGGGATTATCCAAGAAAAACTAAAGTGGTGGATATGTGTGGATGCGCCATTGTGACCTTACCCACTATCCAGTTTCTTTTTCCAGCGCCTCCACCCCCTTCTTAATCCTGGAAGCGGGATGGGTGGGCCAGTTTTCTGAGTAATCCTTCAGACCACATGATTTACATGTCTGGATACACAAGTCCATATCATATCCAAGACAAAAGTGGCAAGTATGCATTCTGGGCCACATGTGATTCTAAACCTGGAGGCACTCCAGGTCTTAGTGATTCTTCACATTTAAATTGCGCCAACACATCGTGTTTTTGTTGATGCACCAGATTTACACAAACATGTGAAAACAATGCCCCGAAATTCGTTAGTTCATCATAGTTTAACTCCAAAACGGCATGCAGTTTGAGGTTTGAAACTGGAGGTGGGAAGTTCTACAGATGAATCCTCTGAAGAGTTTGGATTTGGGCGTTTGAATGTAGCATCTCAGAGCATCGAAAACCATTTGGGGAAAGGTGTTTTACTATTTGTTGGGATATTTATAAACAATGGATCCAATGGATATTTGGGCCGGGTAATGTCTTTTACCCAACAATAGACCTACTATTTGGGGATGGTTTACATCATCCAATTTGGGTCTTATTGGTTGTGGTTCATGATTGGGATCACCACATGAAATGGTATGATTTCATGCCAGGAACATTGAATTTCCGCTTGGGTCATATTGAAGTCATTTTATGCAAGCCTTGGAGTAGCCCTCCAAATCGTGCTCCCACCAACTAAAAAATTGTTTCTTAAGAGGCTATGAGTCACAATCAACCTCCCTTCAGAGCTTGTTCAACCCTATTTTGTAATGAGTATTAACATATGTGTTTCAAAAAATGGTGAGGTAGGATACTTCATGTTCTTTCATATGTTTTTCCATGGCCAGATTTTTCTTTTGGGTTTCTTCTATCCCCATGAGATCCCCCCCACCCCGGCCTCAGGTCCTTGCAGAACTGGCCCGCGGTGAATTGGAACACCTCCAGGGTGGGACCGTGGAATCCACCGTGGGAGTGGAGATGCCTTGGAGCAGCCACATAGAAGGGATATTCATGGCTAAACCATGATAAACCATGTTTCATAATACACACATATATGGAATAGATATATCAAACATATATTAAGATTATCTTAATCATTCTTCATGTATATCTATTAGGAATATCTGTATATTCCTATATCCAACATCGTTTGACATGACTAGGATCGAATATGGCACGGTTACCCTCTGGTAAACCAACATAGCTATGGAAAATCATCATCTTTAGTCTTTAATAGGTAAATCAACTATAAATGGGCCATGTTCAATAGCAAACTGTTAATTGAGAAATATCCCATTAAATCACTATAATATCCCATTAAATCACTATAAATTACCAGAGGGTACATGTTATGCCACGCAGGGCCGCACGGCCTCCACGACCTCGCAGCTGTCGGACCGGGACACCGAGAAGATGCGCGCCTCGTGGGGGCCGCCGAGCTTCGGATCGATCTTTCTGCCTTTTTTTTCTCCATGATTCGAGGACGATCGTCTACCTATGATGGCCATCAATAGGGATTCTGATGGGATGGATACTCGATACCCTCTGGATTTAATGGTGATTTAATGGGATTTTAGAGGGATTTTATGGTGATGTTATGATGATTTAATGGGATATTCATGGGTTATATATCCTCTGGTTATGACTAACATAGCCATGGTATAGATGGCCCATAGAAATAGATGGTTTACCTATTAAAAATGGTGGTTTTCCATGGCTATGTTAAATTACCAGAGGGTATATATCAGTGATATGGTTAGTGATATATCACCGTTATATTCCTAAATTACATTATTCAACGTTATATATATATATATATATCACTAACCATATCATAAATTATATATAGTTATATTTAGTGGTGAAATGGTTAATTATATAGATCTGGGTAAAGTATAACGACCTCACTGCGACCTCACTGGAAATCATTGTTAACAAGGGAAATTATCCCCAAATGGCCTTAATTCAGGTTAGTGAAATATTATAATTTACCCAGATAGATATTCCTATACTTATTCTAGTGATACGGCCAAACACTGTATATGGTTAGTAATTACTATAGTGGTATGGTTAGTGATATGGTAAGTAATTACTATACGTATATTCTAAGATTACTATATGGTTAGTAATATGTTTATATATATATATTGCCCAAGGGTTAGCAATGGTTGGTAATATACATATATATAGAGCAATATATCTTAGCAAAAACCAAGTGGCATAACCATCATAACCCTAGGCGATGGTGCAATGGTTAGCGTCGGTTAGTAATTACTACTGTTTGCATGGTTGTGAAGGTCTATTGGCTAAGATCGCTAACCATTGACACAGGCAGAACCATAGGCAATATTATGTCTATATGCCATTGTCAAAGATCGCGAACCATAGATAAATGAGAAGAAAGATCACTATATAATTAAGACTTTAGAATATGGATCTATTAAAATGTTAATATATATATATATATATATATCATAATTATTCTATTAAAAGAATATTGATATCATAATTAATCATCACTATATAAATGTTTTAGGGGGGATATCATGGATATATAGAATATGATGGGAAAACATGGGAAAACACTATAATCAATCACTAAGACTTTGGGGGAGATATAAAATGGGGATATTTACCTATAGACTATAAACTGGAAAAAAGCACTAAAGTGCTGTAGATATGGTCATCATTGGGCAATCCCACCTGGTCTTGCAATGGAATATCCCACTTCCAGGAGAGAAATTCATGTGGACAGTTTCAACGGATATGGGGTTGTCTAATACCTAAAAGTCCATTTGATGATCATGATGATGATGATGATGATATGATGATGATGATGTGGATGATGATGATGATGATGATGATGTTTCTCACGGAAAGGTACGAACACGGCATTTTTTTGGGGTGCTTGCCTCATGTCAGGCACACCAAAAACACTCATATTGTGGATTCTATCTCCCATTACATGGATTATATCCGGCCAAAAAATGCACTATATCTCATAAAATATCCCGCCACTATTGCCAGCATTGTGGTACACCCAATGCCATAAACCATCCCCGAAATTCGCCAATTTTATTGGTGGTAGTTGTACAAACTATCCCAATATCTCCATGCTGATTGCTTAAATCTCCCATTGCCAGGGAGGGGACACCCCCTGGCCGAGGCCCCCGAAAGAAGATCTGAGTGCTGCACAGGCAGGGTGCCTTGGCAAATCCAGTGCTTGGCAAATGGGTTATACCCTCCAGAAAACATACAGAAGATGTGAATTAGACATCCTTGGGGAATCCGATTTGGCAAATATCAAGTGCTATTTCCTTCCTGAATTACTCGCAGCAAAATGGTTAAAGAATTTGTAGAGCCTGGCTATATAATTATCCCCTAGACATCCCTAGACCATTTCTGAATATGATCCCATAGCCTCATATCTAGGTCAATCTTAGATGGGTACTTTAATCCTTTAGTCTTTTGGTATCAATGGGAATATCTACTAACCAGCAAAGAATTTATTTTTTTTTGCAGGGTATCTAAGATTGGCAATGATATGATCCTCAGCCTCATTGACAGAAGGGTTTCTTTCCGCCACAAAAAGGGCGAATCTTCCAGGACTCAGGCGATGCCGAGGCAGCCCCTCAGGTGGCACAGGGCCTAGCCGCAAGCCATGGGACCGGTGAACGAAGGGATCACTGAAGGGAGCTATGGCCTATGGATGTCTATGGTTTGTCTATGGTGATCTATTTTCCCTATGAAGAAGCCAAGAAGATACTAAGAGTTTCCCAACCGCAGGATAGTATTTTGCAAGAATGACCTATCTTTGTTGGGGATCTTATATTTTTTTGACCCGCCAGATGTCTAGCTTAGGGAAGTCTGACAATGGTTGATCATCAAGCTTGGTTTGTTGAATGTTGGATGTCAGTTAACGTGATTTGCAGGATAGGCCACAATTCAAAGCCACACCTGCATGCTTATGGGAGATCCATTCAAATTCGCTCGCCCCCCCCTTTGATGTACATGTTAGCAAAGATAGACAACATCTTTGACTTTGCCAGACATACGAACAGATATCGCACATGTGTATGATTTCGTATTGCAATATGCAGATGCATGATTATGATATGATCCGGGTAGAAGCTGTCCCTGCTTTTGTCTTTAGATCATATTCTTTTTGGGGATGGTCCATTAATTCTCTCTACCCATTCGTTGCCGGCAACTGAGCCTTTTCCTATGCCATGCCCGTCCATTCCCAAGGAAGACACAACCGCTGGTGAAATGCCGGCAGAGGACAAGCTCGGGGGAGCTCGCATCCTTTGCTGGGGTACCCTTCAGTACACTAACATATTGGAGAATCACCATGTTAGATATATAGGTAAGTCAATTTTCATAAACGGACCATTCTCCATAGCTTTGCTAGTTAACTGGACGAAGTATGTTTGATTGCTTGCCGCTGAGCGGCTGAGTGCTTTTGGTTGGCAAACTCTTAGCACCAGTTGATGGTTGATGAGCTAGTAACATCACGAAGCTGTTTAAATATCAAACAAAGCAATTTCAGAACAATGTTCCACGTTTGTCAGTATTCTTCAACTGAACTTTGCAACTCATAAAGGATCCAGATTTACCAGTTGATTGCATTTCACCTGGCTGGTGGTTTCAACAAAATACATCTTTGGGATGATGATCCAAATTGAATGTAATATTCTTTGGATGGGTTGAAACCACCAAACAGTTGTGATCTTCATCAGGTCAAGTGTGTATAGCCATAGTCACCACTTTCTTCCTGCAGTCGTGAACGCATCCCACCGTGCTCCATTAGCAAGGAGCCAGCGCAAGGGCCAGCGGCTGAGTGAGGCTTTCCTTTCTCTTCCCGAGGGACCTCAACCACCTGAGACGCGTGAGTGAAATGTTGAGGAACATTGTTTTTTTCAAACATTTTTTTCAAGCTAGAAAGTGGTTGACATAGCGCCTGTTGTTGGTTAAACTTCGGACACTGGATGATTGGAGACTTTGCCAGAAAAGGCCTTATATTCAGAGGCAATGACCATGGTTTCCTGCAAAATTTGTAAACTTTATGTCACCAAAAGAAAACCCATCGCTGAGCCAGTCACTTTCAGGTTTCAGGCACCCTCATTAGATCCAGGCGGATCTCAGTTAGAAAGCGGTTCTCACGCATGTTCTATCACCTGGCTATTATATATATATATATATGCAAATTGTATAATATAGTCTATAGTGTAGTTATTATACAATACTAATTCTATTTATACTACATTTGCCTCTACATTTATCGGTATTTATGTTTATGTACACATAATCACGCTTTCATATATCCATATGATTCATATTAATATTTCTGTACTTTGAGAATGCAAATGGAATAATATGGCAATATTTTTTTGTGATCGAATTTCCTCCACCTCCAGTCATAAATCATATATCCATATGGATAACTGGAAATAGTTAAACATTGTAAATATGACTTGTGGACGAAATATTTATCTCACTATATTCATCACTATACATAATATGTATATACATTATGTTTACCATAAAATCCCATATATCATATACTGTTTGGTAATTTGATTTAAACAGTTTGCTATTGACAATGTCACATTTACAGTTGGTTTACCCATTGAAAATTGTGATTTACCTAGAAACAAAATATGATGTTCCCCATTTATAGTTGGTATGGCTTTGAAAAATTGTGATTTTCCATACAGGATGGCCCCCCCCAGTTATAAGTTGGTTTATAAACCATGATAACCACCATTAATTATAGTTATATCTACCATAAACCATTGAATTCAACCACTTATAAACCAACTGAATGCTATCTTGGGTGCCCCAGCCTGTAGCTTTTTGAATCACAAAATAAATCCCATTGAATCACTATGAAATCCCATTCAAATACCATCAAATACCATTGAAAATGGTGGATCTTTCCATAGTTATGTTAGTTTAATCCCATACCCTCTGGTAATTTGTTACATAGCTAATAGCTATCGAAATGGCCCAGTCGAAATAGTGGATTTAATGGATTTTCCCATGAAAAATGGTGGATCTTTCCATAGTTTTTTGGTATCTTTCCCATAGGGATCCAGTCACAGCTCAGCTAAGGCCCACCGGTGAGGCCATGGAGACCGTGGAGGAGGAACCTGAGGCGATGGGCTGAGCAACAAAAATGGCCATGTTCAACGGCCAAAAATGGTGGTTTCAAGGGCCAAGATGGTGGTTGAATGGAATCGAAATGTGGATTTAGTATGGTTTAAACATGATTAAACATGAAAGTGTTTGATCATTGGGATGATTACTAGAATGGTTGTGCTAGCGAATGTGTATAAACATGATTTGATATGATTTGACATGATTTCACCAAGAACACATGGTGACTTGACCAACCCAAAGTGGGGACCGACCAAAACAGTGCTTCAAAGCCACAAAATTTAAGGGACTCTGCATGCGGCCAGCCTTAGGTGATTTATATATAATTTGTCCAGCAAACTATCAAGAAGTTTTATGGTGCTTAATGGGGCTGGTAGTTATACAGTTATACCATGTTATACCCCACTTAAGTCCCATAAATCCCAGTCGAAACCACCATGGATCATCGCCCTGAAGTCACCATGGATCGGCCAGGAAGATGCCGCGAAGGAGAATCACGTGCAGTGGCTCAGGCAGGGTCTTGGGCCGGAGAACTTGGTTTTGGATCAAATTTTTCAGGGTGATTTTTCCATGGTGATTTCATGGAATTTAATGAGGCTGCTTTTTGAACCATCAACAACGCTGTGCGTATCAAGAATTGTGCCTGTTAGTGAGTTTTGATACAGTAGTTGGACCCTTAAGCCAACTAAAAGTCTTTATTCTTTTAGGAATGGGTTAGTTATATGGAAATATATGTTCATCAAACAATTTCCCCGAGTAGTTTGGAGCAGGATAAGAATATGAATAGCAACCTGACTATATTTTTTGTATAGGTTGAAATTTGATGCCTGTAGGCGCACCGGGGATGGAGTGGTCATTTGTTGGGTGTTAATGAGCCATATATGTTTGGAGGCACCCAAGTGTGACCCCATACCGAGCCATACCCAAATGCACTGAATTTCTTGGTTCTCAATCCTTCACATAATTTGCAACATGAACCTAATATAAACGCATGCAAACATGTTTGAAATCACCAGCCAGTTCATTGGTACATCAAGCCCTTTTTGCTATCATCACACCCTTACGATCTACCATGCACTCTCACAAGCCATGTGTTCCTTGATTTGGATCCCTGGAGGATAGTTTTGCTAACCTGCAAGTAATTCTAGAGTTCCACTTTTGGAGCCCAAAGAAAGCCCCAATATTGAGCCAGGGAACCACAATTGCATACCTTTGACTTCAAGACATGCCAAAAAAACACGGATCATATGCTAGTATACTTGCTTTCATTTGGTGCATCTGCTAAGTTTTTTTTGATATTCACCATGCACCTCCACCATCTGTGCTATAAGATACAACTACATAGACACCGTTTGCGACCGGGAGGCTGCGCATGGAGAATCCGGCGACCTTCGGTTCTGAGGCCTTTGGGGATGATGTTTCCTCCATGGCGACATTCTCCCGCACCCCCTGAAATTGATAAATGATTCATGGTATTAACCAGAATGGTATTCCACATTTAATGGGATATTAATGGGATTTATGGTGATTTAATGGGATTTTATAGTGCTTCAATGGGATATTAATGGGATATACCCTCTGGTAATTTAACGTAGCTATGGAAAATCACCATTTTCAATGGGAAAATCCACTATTTAAATGGCCATTTTCAATAGCTATGTTAGTTTACCAGAGGGTAACCAGAATGGGAGTGAGAATTCCACATTTAACTCCGTGGTAGGTTGAGTGGGATTTTCTGGGACCACTTGATTGGAAGAGGCGGATCGCATCACGTTGTTCGAACTCCTCCAGATGCTGGCCGTCAAAGATGCGCACAAGGAGGACAGCTTGGGAACGTTGGAGCCCTTGGGGCAACGTTCGCAGAAATTTTGAGCTCAATTGTGCAGATGTTCACAGGGTATAGCTTTAGAAAATCTCCAATTTCTCACTTTGTGAAGATATAAGCAATATATATTTATATAATATGTATATACTATATATATATATATATATGTGTATATATATACATATATGTATATATATATATATTATATGCTTCCCACAACATGTGAATATGGGTTTTCCCTGGATTTTACCTTGGTTTTCACGGTGTTTTTGCTGGATCTTCGCCGTTCCAGCCAGGAAGTGCTGGACAACATCGGCTTGGGCGGTCCCATTAAACATCTCGACACTGCCTTGGGCCTCAACGGTGGTGGCTGCTGGTGGCTTTGCTGCTTGGATTTTGGGTTCCGAAAAAAATGGACGGAAGATCCCAGCTGCCAAAATTCATAATTGTCCGTAAAACAATGCCATAAACCATCTCCCAAATCACCAGAAATAGGTGGTATAAACCATTCCCAAGTGGGTGGGTACTTTTCATGGTAATTTTCATAGGCATGTTGATGTTTTGTTGATGTTTGTGTTGATTGGGTTGATGTGGGTAATATTTACCAATATTTACCAATAAAGATAGAGAGGAAACCATTTACCACTATTTGAGTACGGTTTACATTTCTATGTCTTTTGGGTTGCTACACTGTTATTTCGGATTGCCTTGTTGTTATGCTGATTGAGGGCTTGAATCCAATGAGATTGGAATTGCCGTTTGTCAGCTACTACTTGAATCAATCTGTGATTTATAATATTTATAATATATAATATATAAGATTATATTAGATTTACAGGATCTAATTCTGAAGGTTTGATATATCTATATAACTCACATATATCTATATAACATGGTTTTAATCACCTAGAATCATATTCAATGTAAGATACTTTGGGTTTTGTAAAAAGTTTTGTGGGTCAATGCTTGCCGTTGCACCCAAAAGGTGTACCTCCGAGGGCACACTGGCCTCTGGACTGTGGCACTTGTGGGAGTTGTGGGATCCTTGGGCCTTGGCGAATTGAGCCTACCATATATAAGGCCTATATAAGGGCTATGTAAGGGGATATCCCTCAAAAATATGGCCAGAAATATGGTATAATAGTTGAACTTTTTGTCTGAGATTGTTTTGCTTGATGAATCCCGAAAGTGGCGCCTCATCACAATGAGTGAATTATGGAGTCATCCACCATGGAGGTGGGCAAGGACTTGGCTAGAAAGGTGTGGTCGCAAAGGACTTCTGAAGATTAGCTGTTAGAGAAAACCTGAGAATTCAAGGTTTTCCAGATGGAGTAACATACTTTTGGTAGAGAAGTATTAATTCAGATGGTACAATTTTTGGTATTTCATGCCTTTCGTTCTCGACCAGCCAGCTGTTGTGCTTGTGTTCGCCAATGAAACCTGGACCCGCCACGCGAGGATGTTTGTGAAAAACGGTAAGGGGCCCAAGGGAAGCAGCACGGGCTCTGCGTCCGGGCCGGGACAACTTTTGAACATTTGAGACTCCATTACAAATGAAGGTTTTAATGGTGAAATCAACTAAGAGCAATGGATTTTCCATTGCCATGTTTGATTGCCAAAGGGTACAATTGTTGTTTTCCCTAAGTGCATCCGAAAAGTATCTAAAAGTTCAATCATAAAGCACAATGTCCAACAATGAAAATTCTTTTCAAACAGGCTTCAAGACTTATCTAGGTCACAGCCACCTTTAGGATGGAATTTAGGATGGAATTTCTATCCATTGTGGCAATTGCTGCGGACATGGGTCTTTTCCAAAGAGCATTTGGATCTTTAGATCCTGGTATCCAGTACACACTTCAGGGATGTTCCCAAAATGAATCGATCTCTCTATCTCTCTCATTTCATTCATTTTTTTTGAAGAATAATCGTCCGGAAAATTCATCAAGACCGGTGCCTGTTCAAGTTCTTGACCAACTTTTGATTGATAAGTTCAGGGTTTTCAAACTGGTTTCATCCGAATACTGGAAGACAGTCCGCCAAAATCCGCCAAACGTATAATTCTCCAACGATTTTTGTTGCTGATTATTTTGGGGCTTTGTGTCGGCACCCTTTTAGAAATGGAGGATCAGCCCACGGATCGTTACTATTGCTGATCTTAAGTCCCCATTTCGTTAATCACGAAAGGTAGCTCCAGAGGGGCTACCTTGAGTTTTACTTTACGAAGTAAAGGGGAGGGCGGCCAGCCCCGTTACCTGATTCTTCAGGAGATTGCTAGTCATTTT
>Ga0126342_10021238_pt1 | contig 10841 bp, 8 predicted proteins | sample Cyp1metagenome_FD_92528 | JGI IMG/M metagenome (GOLD analysis project Ga0126342, IMG submission 92528) | Coral microbial communities from Lord Howe Island, Old Settlement Bay, Australia - Cyphastrea 1 metagenome | ecosystem: Host-associated > Invertebrates > Cnidaria > Coral ... | reverse complement strand
ACTCTGGCGCTTCCACAAAACTCTACAGTGGGCGAGCTGAAAGTTCTAGTGCAGAAGTCATTCAGGCAAGGATTTCTGAAGCTTGTCACAGAGAAGGGACACGTCCTGACCAATCCTGAGGACTCCTTGCTCACTGCGGGAATCCAAGAAGGAGCGCACTTAACAGTTGTTGCACAACAGCCCAAAGTGGCAGCAACATCGGCAGCTTTTGCAATATGGTGCTGTGGGGGTCATGGAATTGTGACTTGGGGCATGCCAGACAAGGGTGGCGACAGCTCTGCAGTTCAAGATCAGCTCCAGAATGTGCAGCAAGTTCGGTCCACAGGAGGGGCATTTGCTGCCATCCTGGCAGCTGGATCCGTGGCTACCTGGGGTGATCCAAACTATGGTGGCAACAGCTCTGCAGTTCAAGATCAACTCAAAGATGTGCAGCAAGTGCAGGGCACAAATTGTCTTTTTGGAGGTGGTGCTTTTGCCGCAGTCTTGGCTGACGGATCCGTCGTTACTTGGGGCAGACCAAGCTATGGTGGCAACAGCTCTGCAGTTCAATATCACCTCAAGAATGTCCAGCAAGTTCAGGCCACACAACAGGCATTTGCTGCCATCTTGGCAGATGGATCCGTGGTTACCTGGGGCAATCCATACTATGGTGGCGACAGCTCTGCAGTTCGAGATCAGCTCAAGAATATCCAGCAAGTTCAGGCCACACAACAGGCATTTGCTGCCATCTTGGCAGATGGATCCGTGGTTACCTGGGGCCATCCATACTATGGTGGCGACAGCTCTGCAGTTCGAGATCAGCTCCAGAATGTGCACCAAATTCAGGCTACAGGATGGGCATTTGCTGCCATCTTATCTGATGGATCCGTAGTTACCTGGGGCAGTCAAAGGTCTGGTGGCGACAGCTCTGCAGTTCGAGATCAGCTCAAGAATGTCCAGCAAGTTCAGGCCACACTAGGGGCATTTGCTGCCATCTTGGCAGATGAATCCGTCGTTACCTGGGGCAGTACAATGTTTGGCAGCGACAGCTCTGCAGTTCGAGATCAGCTCAAGAATGTGCAGCAAGTTCAGGGCACGTTCGGCTTTACTGGGGCTGCCTTCGCTGCCATCTTGGCTGATAAGTCAGTCGTCACCTGGGGCATGCCAGACTGTGGTGGCGACAGCTCTGCAGTTCAAGATCAGCTCCAGAATGTGCAGCAAGTTCGGTCCACAGGAGGGGCATTTGCTGCCATGTTATCTGATGGATCCGTCGTTACCTGGGGCAGTCCATACTATGGTGGTGACAGCTCTGTAGTTCAAGATCAGCTGAAGAATGTGCAGCAAGTTCAGGGCATGTTCGGTGTTACTGGGGGTGCCTTCGCTGCCATCTTGGCTGATAAGTCAGTCGTCACCTGGGGCATGCCAGACTGTGTTGGCGACAGCTCTGCAATTCAGCTGCAACTCCAATATTTGTAGCGCTTTCCTCCCTTGTGACATGTCGTGTTGACAGAAAGACCCATGGGAACGGCTACGACTTTCTGCGCGAAACATGGCCTTGTTTTGCTTCAGGATCATGGAAGAGGAAGGAGATACCGGAGAAATCTTGGTTTGGGGTTGATGGACGAACTCTAGCCACGAATGAGCGCATATGGCATATGATGTTTAGCAATCTAGGAATGGACGTAAATGGTGTATGAGACCAGCTCCCACAGATCTTTCAAACAAAAAAGTGCGCAGCCCAGACTACCAGATTTGATGTGCTGGTGCTGTCGCCAAAATCAATTGCCAGGGGTTCCTTGCATGGCTTTGTCAATCTCAAACTCGGGTGCCAAAAAAAATATTCACTATCATCGTCCATCATTTTCCCTTTGTTTTGCTACAGGCAATGTATCCTTCATAACATGTCAGGTTTGAAAGCAGAAGTTAAAGAATTAGTCAAATATGGGGGTTTCCTAAAATAGGTGGTACCGCTAAATACATGATTTATTTATCTTTATTTCAATGAAAATCCCATCTATAAATTGCTGATTTAGGGCTACCACTATTTTAGGAAACCTCCATATATGACGTTTCAAAGGAAGGGACCCCCCAACGATAGGTAAGTTGGCTTGGCCATCAATTTAGACTTTTCATTAATTTTCATTCATCAATATCAATCCCACGGTAGAAAGCGCCATGATATCCTGTTGTATCATCTAATATCCCTATCACTTTCAATTCAATAAATCCCAGCTACTATATCCCATGATCCTTATCATACTGTGGATGGTTGCGAAATCCTCTACCATTTAATAGGTGGTAAACATACCATGATTTAGTTCGGGTTTCAACAATCTTTTTGGTGGTGCAGGATTTCGCAACCATCCACAGTATCCTTATCATTTTCCCAGTTGTGCTCATATCCTAAGATTATCTAATATCATCTAGTATCCCTATCATTTTCAATCTATCTCAGCTATTATATCCCAAGATCCTTATCTTGTTGGTGGTTTGGAACATTTCTTATTTTTCTATTCAGTTGGGAAGAATAATATCCTTATCATGTTCAATATATCCCAGCTATTATATCCCAAGATCCTTATCATGTCCTATTATTATTGTTATTATTACTATTACTGTTCTAATCATCATGATAATTATAACTACAATCATGATTGTAATTATCATAACCACCAACCAGTAACTATAGTTACTAACCAATGAGTTGATTCTTACTAACCATAGTCACCATTGGTTAAGGGCTAATGATCATTAATTGCAGTAATTCTTAGTTATCATCATATGAATGGTAAATGGTTCATAGTTATAAGCATAATAATGGGTTAGTAATAAATTGTTAATGGGGTTAATACATCAAATTAGTGATGATTAATCCATTATTAAAGTGATGATTACCATTCACTTTGATGGTTAAGTAATCCCATGTTATCCCCTTGTTAGTAGCCACTAATTAGGTCTAATAATCCCCTTGTTAGTAATTGCCGTCATAATAATTCTTAATAACCCTTAACCAGCATCACTACAGGTTAATCCCATAATAACCATTATACGGGTCCAAATCCCATAATAGTTAGTCACGAAACTATCGTGGGAGAAGTATGGGTAATGTAGGGGTACTAGACCCATATGAAAAGTACATGTCATATGTGTATATTGTGTGTATATATATAATATGATGTGTATATACATATATATTATACATAAGTATATACATATATATGGGTATGGATCAATACCTATACATACCATTTTTAGGGGGATGAACATCCATTTACCAGCTATTTTGATGTTCACCAGGGGTACAAGGTTTTGACACACTGCCATATGACAATTTTAATAGTGAAACCCATGGTTTACCTTATGTCAGTTGTTTTCCCAGTTGTGCCATCGCCCTTGTCGCATCCATCGCCCCAGGTCCATCCGTGAACTGCACGATGCACGGCAGATGGCGCCACTGAGCCATGTGGCATGCGGTGCCTTGGTGAAGCCAGGGAGAGCATTATGAACATATTATAACAATGGTGATATATATATATATATGTGTGATTTTATATGATTACATTTGATTATATATGATTATATTTGATTATATATGATTATATATGATTATATATGATTATATTTGACTATATATGATTATATTTGATTATGTATGATTATATATGATTTTATATGATTATATGTGATTTTATTTGATTATATATGATTATATATGATTATATATGATTTTATATGATTATATTTGATTTTATATGATTATATATGATTATATTTGATTATATTTGATTATATATGATTTTATATGATTATATTTGATTTTATATGATTATATATGATTATATTTGATTATATATGATTATATTTGATTATATATGATTATATTTGATTATATATGATTATATATGATTATATATTATCATTATGATTTTTTTGCATTATTATGCTTATTATGATTATTATGCTTATTAAATACCATTATTAAATAATCAGAAAGTAACCGAGCACATCGATGTGGAGGACCTGCCAGGCTGCGTGGGCTGCGGCGCATGCGCCGACATCTGCGAGCGCTTCCCGCAGCTGCAGGGCGCGTTGGTGCCGCAGGCTGCCTCCACGGCCAGTGGTGAAGTCATCGTGCGCACGGATGAGCGGCCGTCGCGTGGCAGCGCGGCTGCAGACTCTCGTGGACACTCTCTGAGCGGGAAAAAAAGGCACCGCGCGCGCGTGTGCTCTCCATGTAGGGGTGTCTGTCTGTCTGTCTGTCTGTCGAAGCCGGATGCCGCCGCCATGCAGGCTCAAGGACCTCATCCATTGCCATGCTTGCGCTTCGCGAGAGCTTCTGGCCCACCTTGCTGCAGAACGTGCCCGTCCTGCCGGGGGCCGTGCCAGTCCTCGAGCTGGAGCGGCAACGCCTGCTGGAGCTCCTTTGCCGTGCCTATGTAGCGGACGCAGTCATCCCTGCCACGCACACCTCGGTGGGTGAGGCGCTCGCGAAGCTGGAGGCGGCCGCCGCCCCGACAGAAGCCATGCTGCCGCACCCCTCGCTGCCCTGGGCGTTGCAGGCCGAGCTGACCCGAGCCTTTCTGGATGTTGCGGCTGCCCCTTGAATTGCCGCCCGCCCCGTGACGCTGGCCGAGGCGAGCTGGCTGGCGTTGGCGACGCTGCGGGTGCTGCAGGTGGCACGGATCCGACCGCCGCAGGCTAGCGGACTGGCCATCTCCTCGGTTACCATGCTGCACTACCACGCCCCGATGATGAAGAAGTGGAAGCTCAACGAAGCCACGAAGAAGCACCACGGCTCGCAGCTACAGCGGCTCAACGCCTCCATGCACGCGCAGCGCGGACGCGGCACCCTCGAAGTGCACGTCGCCGAGCTCGTGGCCGACCTCCCACCGGCGACGCCATGGCGCGTCCGCCGTGCGCAGCACGAGCTGCGCCTGGCGAAGGCGCGGGTCGAGCCTCTTGACCTCCTCGCCGTGCTGCCGCGCAGCAACCACCGTCGAGGACGGTCGCAATCTGACCACCGCGGACCTGGTGGTCAGTTGTCCGCAAGGTTCATCGTCTGTATCCGCCGTCGATCCTCTCGTGAGCTGCCTACGTGAGCTGGCTCCGCACCGCTGCAAAGGCTGCGGCGGGCATCTGCAGGTGGTCGAGCACTCCACGTCGCGGAGTGACGAGGCCGTAGAGTATCTCTTTGTTTGTAGTACCTGTGAACACACCGCATGAAAAAAAGGAAAAGTGCGAGAGGGTGTAACTTGCACTTTGCTTGCTTGCTTGCTTGTCTATCTTTCTCCGCAAGCCTCATCAGGGGCCCACAGCGTTACGCTCTCTAAATAATATTGATGTTATCATGTATATAACAATGGTGATATATATTTAATGTAACAATATAGTTATAGTTATATATGATTATTATGGTTATCAAATACAGTTGCTTAAGAAGACCGTATATGATTATTAAATATGGTTAGTATATAGATATGGTAAATAAATAGATATAGATTAAATATGGTTAGTAATGATGGAATTCTAACAGCTATTGAAAATCGCCTTTTCTAATAGGTAAACCATCTATAAATGGGTCATTCTCCATAGCTATGTTAGTTTACCAGAGGGTATATATATATATATATGTTAAAGTATATGATTATATGATTATTATGGTTATTATGATTGTTATGACTACTAAGATTATTATGCTCATTAAATACACTATATATAACTATTAAATATGGTTATTATTTTTATTCAATATATGACTATTAAATACCATTATTAAATAATATGGATTTTATCATATATATATATATATATTGATTTATTTATTTAACGATGGTGAGATATATATATATATAGTATAACAATATAGTTATATATGATTATTATGGTTATTCAATACAGTTGTTTAAGAAGACCATATATGATTATTAAATATGGTTAGTATACATATATATATATAACAACAGTGATATCTGTATATGATTATAGTTATATACTGATTGGGTAAATTATAAGGACCGAACCCTGTTCTCCCGAAGGCTGGAACCATGTGTCCACCTCACTTGCAGCGGCATGCACCACTGGTGTGCACGAAGCTATGAGCAGCCTGACTATCCCGTGCTGAGGATGGTAGGAGTGCACAGCGAGAGGAGGGACCAGATGTCGAGGTACACAATCGTTCCGCGCAGGCGTACGGACCTAGTGAGGAAGATAGTGGCCGAGTTCGATGCTACCGCCCGGGTGATGAGGCTATCGGGGTACCAGTCACAGTCAAGAGTCTGCGTGGTCTCGGTATCAGTGTACTCCGAGATGGACCCGCTTGTGCGCCACAGATTGTCCAACTAGCCTGCTCAGGGTGTAGGCACGGTTACTGATCGGTTGTCACTTGGCGAGTACACACACAAAACCTCCTCGCGATTTTTTTTTCGGGAAATCATGCCCTTTTTATGTCCGAATTATTCAGGTGAGTGAAAAATTAGAATATACCCAGATTGTTGATTGGGTAAATGGGAACATACCATCATCCTAAGGAAACATCTTAGTTTTTCAACCAGTTGAAAGCACCAAAACTAGATGGAAAACAGGATGAAATTGAACCATTGGCCTTTGTTGTTCGGTTGATTGGCTGTACCTTGGATGGATAGTTGATGATAGTCTTGGAGTATTTGGCTGTGGGGATATGAGAAGCTAACGAGCTAAAGGGCAGAATCACCAGACTCCGATGTGGAAGTATAAAATACTCCGATGGTGATCCCATTTTTCCCAAATGTATCAACGTGTATATCAAATCCGCAAGAATATGGCTAGGTCAATCTTAGATGGGTACTTCAATCACCAACCTTTGTGGAGACATTCGTTGAATCATTGGATGGCCCCAATTATCTAGGTCAATCGATTGGATGGGTAGAAACTAATCCTAACTAGTCTTAGATGGTATCAATGGGAATATCTACGTTCACCAGCAAAGAAACTATATTTTTGCAGGGTATCTAAGATTGGCAATGATGGTATTAATCTACTTCCGGCTGTTTCAATGTTGGGCAGGCCGAACTTCTCGGGTTTCCACGGAGCTAGTCGCACTTGTCGTTTTTTTTATCGAAAGATCTGTGTGGTTAGCCATGATAAACTGCTTGGTTAGCCATGAGCGAAACTATTGGATATATATGGTGAATAATCAATATATATATATATATATATATTATATCTGGTTGGTGGTTTCAAACATGAATTTTATTGTCCATTTCATATATGGGAGTCATCCTTCCCATTGACGAACTCATATTTTTTCAAGATGGTTATTGCACCACCAACGAGTAAATGTGAGCTTTCGGTAGCTTTCGAAAATGCCCAAAACTGGGATTTCCACATGTTTCAACCAGATGCTGATATCAACCAAATTCAGAACGAGGATATTTTGCCCAACAAATCATTGGGAGATGATCGACACAATTTTCACCGGTTGGTGGTTTCAAACATGTTTTATTTACCCATTTAGTTGGGAAATTATACTCCCAACTCACGAACTCATTTTTTTCAGAGAGGTTGAAACAACACACAATTTTGAGGTTTAGCCAATTCAAAATGATGAACATCTGACAGCTGGAGAGTAGAATGGGACAGATGGTGGAGTGTAGATTCAACTGGCAAGCCAATCATGAAATCATGAAATTGCTACACCAGCAATGAGGGATTAAGCAGCAAAAACGGAGGATACCCTCTGGTAAACTAACATAACTATGGAAAATCAGAATTTTCAATGGGCAAACTCACTATAAATGCCCATGTTCAATAGCTATGTTAGCTTACCAGAGGGTAGATTGTTTTTTTTGGGTATGACCTATATGAACTGATGGTAGTTACTTCGGTGGTCCCACTTACTCACCAAGTACCCAACATGATGTCAGTGTCACCAACTATGCACAACCAAGAGTATTCGCATAAATTCCAAAAAAACATCGCCGGATTTAAAAAGCTTTGGTTGAGATTACTCTGATTGATCATCGCAGGTCATTTGTCAGTTGTCTCATGTTTAGAAGTGAGGTTTTGAAGATGCTGATCAGACTTTTTAGGAATTTCCCCCAGCCATTGCCAGAAACGTCGCCAAGGTAATTTGGGCTGTGCCTATCAAGCTAAGAATGATGCATCTGGACAGCATGGGCATGTGATGGGTGGGATCCCAGCAGTTGTGCTAAGAACATGTTGTACCGTTTTATATCCCAATATAATGTACCCACCTGTGAATGAACATGGATATTTACCCTCTGATTATTTAACATAGCCATGGAAAATGGCCCATTTATAGATGGTTTACCTATAAAAAATGGTGATTTTCCATGGCTATGTTAGTCATAACCAGATGGTAACACCCAGCATTTCTAGATCATCATCTTTGGAAAATCGTGGAATTTACAGCAGGGTAACTGTGGTTACAACCAGCTGCGGCTCTGGGCCCTCAAAGGTGCAGTGGTAGGACTCGATTGGATTCCCGGATGTCTCGCTTATGCTAGGGTTGTTGATCACTTACTGGCTGGTTTGCACCCTAAGCTTCGAGTCTTCAAATTGAGATACCGTGTTGTGTGTGTGTGTGTTTTTTGGTATTGTGCAGGGAGGGGAAGAGCACCCTACATTTTGTCTCAAATTAGCTGCGTAGATGCTGATTTTGGGCTGGTTCCATCAATTCCATGCAGCTGCAACGCAATTTCCGAGTCTTTATCCTCCGCATGGTTCTCTGATTTCTCGCTCCTTGCAAACACGACCGAATCAATCAGTATAACGGGCCACATTTTGACCTGGCGGTATGACCATATCGTGTTCTTGTTTCAATCATTAAGTCGTTGGTGGTTTGGAACATGAATTTTATGACTTTCCATATATTGGGAATAGTAACCCCAACTGATTTTCATATTTTTCAGAGGGGTAGGTATACCACCAACCAGATTAAGTGTTTGAGTCTTCCATCCGATGTTTGGCTGTTTGGAACAAGAAGCCTACCGGGGAATGTCATAGACTATGTGTTCAAGTGGGCTGCAGGTCGGGGATCTGAAAGAGGACGTCACGTCAAGTCAAGACTGACCAGATTGGCTTTCAACAACACCTTCGTGTGCACCAAGGGCATAAGTTGGATAATGATCCAAACATATCCAAACTCTGATAAGTCAGTGGGCTGTTTGTTTGCCACATTTATGGAAAGTAGAAAGAAATAGACAAGCCATTGGGCAATCGTGAATGGGTAGGTTTGCATTTACTGCGGTAAACCCTCTAAGAATATCTACGAATCATCCCCAGATGATAGTTGTGTATGCCATTTGTTTTACCATGTGATACCATGCTTTACCACATTACTATAATATGTGTATGCCACAAATCAGGGATATACTACTCCCCCAAAATGGGTGGATGCAAAACATACTATGTGGCTATAAAATCCATGGCCTATAAATGCTTCCTTACATCCATTGATAGACAGAAGTTCAATCTTTTCTGGGTACACCGACTGGATGGGTAGTGGATACCTCCCAGCAGCCCATTTAAACTCTTGCAGGGTATGGATTGAAGCTTTACACCTAAAAATTCAACCAACTTGGCATCAGAGAATCAACGCTTCTGGTTGACGCACGAAGCTGTTGTTATTCGTGGCCCCACACGATGGGCTGCAGAGCAATCGACGAAACGAGGCCAGGCTCTCAGACTCGTTACGTATGACGTTGCCGCAGACTTGAAGTTTGAAAACATGACGCAACGACGATTGCCCGGCTCCAGATGGATATTGACGTCATAGATGTCCCATATTGATTGACATGGCCATTTCGAGTGATGATTCGGCAATGCCCACCATACACAAACGGTGCAAGGGCTCATCCCAGCCCGTAGCAGCAGTGTTAGATTTTACGAATGTTTGTTGCTACTGACCAGCACGCTAAGGACCGCGCAGCTCTGTATTGGTATCGCGAGGCCGAGGGCTTTGGGTTCCAGCAATGAAACAAACTCAGCAGTTGTGGGATGTACTAGAAACTGTCTTGTTCTGGCCTGAATTGAGAAAACGTGAAACAATTGAATATCAGATAACCTTGGAGATATGGAAGCCAAAGATTTATATCATCTATGATCGGTTGAGCTGTTCAACCTCGCCTCTCAGCTGGTGGATCACCAAGCCATCATGAAACAAGACAGATTTTCATCGAGCCCACGGGCTGAAGCTGAACATAATCCCTATGTGCAAATAATGTTCCCATTGAATCTGCACTGTCTCCACTTAAAGACATGGTTGCCTCACTTGCGGTAAACTCCGCAACATTGGCTCAATCAAAATGCCTATCATCCTATCAGTTATATCACCATGTTTGCCAACTATGGACCTTATTTGTCTCTCATACGAGGTGGGGTACCATACCAGGTGGGGCACCACCTCGTAGTGATATGGGTCAATGCCACTTTCAAATTGGCAGGGGGAACATTCCAAGAATGTGAACGGCAGGGGCACAGAATGGAATGACACAACAGACCAACACACCACAACTAGACCCACACACCTACTGTTTGTTCCGTTTGGTTTCCTTTTGAAGAACGAACTCCTAGGTTGATTGTAGCTATACACAACTAGAATGTCAACTTATTCGGGATTCAATGGGTTTACCCATTTTTGCCACTAAAAGTTGCAAACTCGTTGCAGGGGATCAACGAATCGTCACGATTCCAAAGGTGATATTACATGGGATGACATCTATGCGAATTGTATTGGTTAAACATACCAGTAGTACCGCACAAGGCGGTGGCGGAAGTTTCAAAAATAGGAAACCTATAGGAGAGGTTGGTTGTTGTGAATCAGAGATGGCAGAGCGAAGCCACTGATGGACCGAAAGGTGCTT
>Ga0126342_10021237_pt1 | contig 10842 bp, 10 predicted proteins | sample Cyp1metagenome_FD_92528 | JGI IMG/M metagenome (GOLD analysis project Ga0126342, IMG submission 92528) | Coral microbial communities from Lord Howe Island, Old Settlement Bay, Australia - Cyphastrea 1 metagenome | ecosystem: Host-associated > Invertebrates > Cnidaria > Coral ... | reverse complement strand
TCAGATCAGATCAGATCAGATCAGATCAGATCAGATCAGATCAATTAGATTCGATTCGTTTCGATTAGATAAGATGGATAGATAGATAGATAGATAGATAGATAATGATAGATAGATGGATAGAAAGATAGATAGATAGATAGATAGACAGATAGATAGATAGATAGATAGATCGATGGATGGATGGATGGATGGATAGATAGATAGATAGATAGATAGATAATGATACACACACACATATATATATATAGCTAGCTATGGGACCAACTGTGCCTTATTGTTAGCTGCTAAGAATTTTCACCTTCCCGCTGTGCTTTGGCCATCTATTTTCAATGCAAATGCAAACCTAAAGTCCTCTGTGTCGCCTGCTTGGATGTCTTGGATGTGAGCTGATGATAGGTGGCAGAAAAGCACCAGCATGAGCTTCGAAAGCTGGATGAGGCTAAAGAGAAGGACTTGACTCGATCTGAGCTTGAAAACAACATACCAAGATACAAAGACATAAATCACAATCAAACATCCAGAGATTCCATAAAATTTTGGATTTTTCCTGAAAGGTCAATCTCTCACAGTTTGACTCTGTTTGGCTTGATCCCACAGAATAACACAGAATCAAAGACAGGAGCTGGAAAACATGAGGGAAGACTTGGGTGCTGCCTTGGTGCAGGTCAAAGAGGACGGGTGCTGCACCGATGCACGCCTTGGTTTGAATTTATTGTCAGGAAACCACTGGATGAGAGTAGTTGAAGATGTTGGACGATTGTGGGCCCAAATGGCTTCAGTTTAAAAAGAATGGGAAGGACTCTGTTGAGAGTCGAGGTGTCACAACTTTGACGAAGTCTTGAGGCGGCCTGGATGGTTTTTTGCAGGAGCAAACCAAACTGCAAGGTATGGAGGAGGAGTCAAAGAAAAGAGAGGAACAAATCATCAGTGACTTGGAGGTGCAGCTAGAATGGGATCAGAAACAGCATGCCAGCTCTGTGGCTCTGCGCACAGCCGTGCAGGCCAAAGTCAAAAGAACTTTGCAAGCCAAGGATACGAGGGTATGTGTTGTGGTTGATGTGGTTGTGTTTCATGCAGCCAGATAACGAATGAAGGGAAGCTCGAAAGCAACACATTTTTGCACGTTACATGGATCTCCATTTGTAGTTTGAGCGCAGGATGAGACAATTGGAGAGCTTCGGAAGCGCTGTGCTGCGCTTGACAACAAGGCAGGTGAAATAGGATACCAAGAGCGATGTGTAGAAATTCCATGCTGTGACAGGTGCAAGAGTTCAACTACCTGCTGGAAAGGCCACGCAGCTGAGTGATCTGAAATCTCATCAGAAGTCTTTTCCATCCTTTTCCCCATAGGCAGCGAGAGGAGCTGCTTGGGGGGCTTGTCCGTGCAACTTGCCTAAAGAGTGGCTTCTGCGATTACCACTCCCAAAAGAGGGCATTTCATTCAAGAATGCGACAGGGGGTTGCCACGTAGATACTCAGAAATGGCTTAGTCATGACTGGTCTAAAGAGTTTTGGGGGCGCAGCAACTGTTGCGTGGGTTGAATATGAACATGAACAAAAACATAGACAGGTACATGTATTGGGTATTACTGGGTTTTTCTATGATGAGGCCCTCTGCCATGTAATTTCAGCGCTTATCAGGTTTGTTTTTTTGAGAAACTCTACGAGACGTATGCACTTCCCCTTTTTGACTAAGGATCTCCGCCGCTGACAAAGGTGAAGGCACAAAAAATCGTGTGGCCAGTGCCTTTGTTTCTGCATGTTGGCACTCGTTGGAACTGCTTGACAATTTTTTGCGTTGAACAGACATGTTTGCTGTAGGTCAGACATGGGCACATGCAAGTGAAATTCGCAGCTGCATTCTTTGGCCGCAGTGTACAGATGCACAGGTCGGAATTAGCTCGCAAGAAATGGAGCTTTAGCGTTTTGTCAGCGGTGTGCAACAGCCCACAAGGTTTGTTGATAGCATGGTAGACAGTAAAGGGAATGAAGGTTTGCTCATCTTTCTGCCTGCTTGTGGCGTTTCGGATCTGATCAAACATAGCGAAGATAGTTGAGGTTTAGAGCGCACAAGGTAGCACGCTCTTTGTAACCCGAAATGGTGTGGAACCCAGCTGAGTTGGTAGTGGCCGGATGTGCTGACCGGATCGTGGCACACCAAGGCGAGCCGTATCACATGCCTTTTCTTGACAATTGCCGCTGTGCTGGCCGCTGTCCGGCGCCAATTTCCTTTCAAGGAAACGAAGGAAACGGGGAGCAATCAAGAAGCTATACAAATTGCAAAATATGTAGAACTTCCATAGTATCAAAAGCTTCCTTCAGAATCAGAATCTAATGGATGCGAATATCTGCCAATATAACTTTGTCAGAGTGCGAGTGTGTTGGTCCTGCAAAGGTTTGCTGCTTCTCCTCCATGTTGTGCGGGGCACAGTACTGCAATTGGCACGGTGTAATTCCATCAGAATCATCAGACACCTGAATCACCTGAATTTTTGATTTTTTAATTATTAAGGTGATTCAGGTGTCTGATGATTATCCATGGCATCAGAATCACCTGTAATAATCACCTGAATCACCTGTTATTATTTTGCTGCATTCTCGACAGATGCTCTTGACTCGAAAGCCAGTGGCGAGGCCAGAATCGGAGGCCTTTGTCTCGCAGTCCACAGCTGAGAGTTCCCAATTGTAACTCCAACAGAATCATAACCGCTTGGCGATGTCATGCGATGTCGGATATTTGGTATTTAGGTTCCGTTGATTTCCGTTGCATCATTTTCCGTAGTGGAGAAGATGATCCCAGCTGACTGGTAGTTTGGGGATGGGTTTAGGTCATCAACCAGATAGGCTGTCTATTTTGGGATCTTGGGCACCAAGACATCCAGCGAATTGAGGCCTCAGCGACTCCGCAGTTGGACCCCTGGGGTTGCGTTTCATGAGGAACATTGTGACTTTGTGTTCACTGGCGAAGTTCAGAATATTTCAGAATTGAGAGGTCTTCTAGCCTGATTGGTAAAGTGCCAGCTCGAAAGCTGATTGAAATGCAAGACGTAGAAGCAATTTGAGGCCAGCAGCGTGAGACTGTCGCGAACTTATTGATTGGTTTCACAAATGGGGATGGAGCAAAACCTATAATATACACATATATACACCAGGATTTAGGGGGGGTGAACATCCATTTACGATATTTTACCATCATTAACCAGCTATTTTGCCAGACTTCAAAGCTGCCAAAAGCTTCAAAGGATACAGCACTGAGGCTCTCCAGGGGGAGCGAATGCCTGGCAGAGATCGAATCGCCACGGACACCCACATTGCGATGTTTTTGGCCACGCACAGAAAGCATTGAAAGAAGACATCAGATAGACATTGTGCGTATGAATTTGGGTATTGATTAAGGGATATATATATATGTGGATATATAGAATATAGACATAAACTATCATAAAATATCATAAAATCTTCATGTCAAAGTTTACACAGCACTTGCAGCTTGGATTTCCTGGGGATGCTGTCAGGACCTGGATGAGCAGTACGGCAAGCCACCGCCAACGGAGACACCTCAGTTCGCCACCTCCAACGTGGTTCATGCCTCAGTTCGCTGTAGCTACAGGTAGCTACAGGTAGCTACTGCAGCGTTGCAAAAAGTGGATCAACTTTTGATCCACTGTGCCAAGCTGTGACACTGCTACCATCTGCTACCAAGCTCTTCAACTTTGCTTCCGTGGTGGCGGTGATCTTCTTGGCGACACCGGCCTGTGAAAGATCCAATTCATGCGAACATTGAGACTTGATAACAGAGAGTCAAAGAGCGTTGACAAGGCTCCAGAAGATTCCATGAAATCCCGCCAGGGCTTCTTCATTTTCGACATTGGAGCCACCAAAATGGAGTATGCTTCCTACGGGGACTGATGGTACAGGGCCATTGCCTTTGAAGTTCTTTCCTCAGCAGGAACTACAACTGAAACCACAGCACCACAACTGACCTTTCTTGGATTCTCTGATCCCACTTCTGTGAACCCAGGCGACGATTTTCTGCACCTGAGTGCTTCAAGTATTTTCACTTATAGTTGAAGAGTTGGCTGGGCAAGCATGATGAACTCTTTGATCATAGTTTTCATTTTGGAAATCAGATAGAACCACCTTTTCAGCCAGCCAGGACAAGTTCAGTTTACAATTCCCTCGGCTGTTGTACAAAAAGAGCGTGGTGACTGCCTGCGCTTTGCACGATTGCAACGATGGTTGGATAGTCTTGGCGTGAATTCATGTTTGACTTTCCCTCTACATCTTGTGTCAGACTGTCAATGGCCAGAGGGGCCCAGCTGGCAGGTTTACAGGGAGAAGATGAAAGATCTTCTGCGACCAAATTTTGAGGCTCTGCGAGTCAAGGCCCGGGGGTCAACGTGATTCCGTTGACACGTAGTTCTAATATGTGTGCGTAGGAGTAAAAATGAACGCCCAGTAACCCTTGTGATTTAAACCATGTTGGTCAATTGTGGCTATGTAACGTACCAAACTAGAAAATTCTGCAAATATTGGGTGCCCAACTTCGATCCACAGCCACATACTTATACATCAGCACCACATTAGAGCCAGGTTGATGCCATGTTGGGGGTGCCATGTTGACACCATGAAGCCTAAGTTTTTCAATATATTTCAATGATTGTCACGTGTTACATCTCAGAGCCTTGGTTTTCACAGGAGGTGCCTCAGCGTGGGCTCTTTGTGGATGGTCTTTCCCGGGAGTATGTCACCTGCGCAGCAGATGTCATGGCAGTGATCCGTGCAGGAGCCGTCATGGAGCTGGGGTTCGTGGGGTTGGTCCATGGTTGATACCGAACAAAAATCCGATGACAATGGCAATTCTAGATCATGTCAATAATTACTCCAAGGGGAATATGAAGAACAATCCCTGGATTCTAATTTGGATGGTATACAATACATACATGTATACATACATTACAACACCCTCAATTTTGGGATATTTTGACATATTTTGATGGTATACCATAATTTAGGATAAACCATGATAAGTGGCATAATAAGGCCATTTAGTGCGGGTCTGTGGGTCTGTTTCAAGTGATCAGTTGGATTCAGCAAGACTTCATGCCGCTGCAGGACTGCGTACACGAGTCGTTGGGAAGACTCGCTGCAACCTGTACTCTTCACGGTCCCATGTGATCTTTGTGCTTCATGTCAGAAACTCATGCAAAATCACAACTTGGAGGGCAACTTGTTTTTCAACTCTGGACATATTTGGAAGATCTGAGGTTGAACAATCCTCACCCCAGGGCGATGAAAAGCTTGGTAAGTCCGGATCCTGGATTTCTTTTTGAACATCATCAGAGCTCACCAGTGGTGGCCCCAGGCTGACCCTGGTCGATCTGGCTGGGAGTGAGAAAGTCTCCAAAAGTGACTGTGCTGGAGAGACCTTCGAGGAGGCCATTGGAGGATCTGGAGAAGAACATGCGGCATGGATACCGGCTACGGCGTATATTGGGAGTAGAGGCAATGGAGAATAAAGGGAGAACAAAGACATGGGAAATAGATGGGACACACGAAACAGAATAGGTGAAGAACACAGGAATTGAATGGGAACCTAATGGGATAAATGACAAGGTGAACAAACAAGGAATACATGTGAATAAGTGGAAAACCAGTGTGGAATACTGCAAACGAAAAATACATGGGGAAAGCATCTCAAATTTTATGGACATACGAATGCATGTGGGATGATGCCATGTGGTGTCGTACATGACTGCCATCGGGGTTCTTCCGGCAACTTCCTTGTTTGATTCATGGATTTTTCTGCGCCAAATTGTATGCAAAGCGTGGCATGTGATGGTCAGGCGAAGAAGATCAATTGGTCTTTGAGTGCTTTGGGCTTCTGGCTCAGCTTCTGTGAATTCACTCCAAACCAAGATCGCCAACCCCGCAGAGCAATCAAACAATCTGGATAGGGCTAACTGTTCACTCCACACATCGCTACAGAAAGAGACTGTAAGATAAACTCGATTGGTACAAACACACATCTACGGACAAGATAGTGACAGATAATTCGGCATCTGGGAGATCAGGTTTACTGCAGATACACTTGCTGCTCATTTTGATTCATGTTTGCAAAGTTCATTCTTAAGTTAAGGGTTTCCACCGAGTAGTGCCACTGCACCAAGAAGACACAGGCAATACATGGTAATACTGTTTGCTCAGAATAGGGAACAGCAGGTTAGAACCTTGGATGATCAAGTGGCTTCACGCGCCACTCCACGGCTTCGTCGTACTTCGTCGTACTTCGTCGTACTTCGTCGTACTTCGTACTTGAGGCAAAGTCATCGACGCATTGGCTGAGCAAAGACCTCACGTGCCATACAGAGACTCCCAGCTGACACGAGTTCTGCAGGAGGCAGAGGGGTTTCAGCTGCAGCACTGGATGCTGATGCTTTTATCTTGGAATTTACGCTGGAAACACTACAAAAGGCCAAAGCAGCACACACACAAACACACACTCCCTTCCCATCACAAGAAAAGCAACCAGAAGTGCTACAGCAAAGGCGTTCAAGGTCAAGGGATGTCCATGGATTCAATGGATACAGGTCACTTGGTGGTTGATGGTGTTTGAACATGTTTGGACATCAGATGACCGCAGGCCTTAGGTGGAAATTGCCGAACGACTTTGCTGGTGGCAGCTTCTGGCTGTGCTCAGCATGCTGCAACAGCCTAAGTGACCACTGTTCAATTGTTTGAATTGGAATGTCCCGAAGGGAAAAAGGATGAACAAGGGACAGCTAGGAGCTTGATGGCTGTTTGTGTTGGTGCCTACGAACGTAATTTTTGTTGGTTTGAACGCAGAAGATCCTTCAAACTGAGGACGAAACCTTATCTTCCTTACGTTTTGCGACCAGAGCAAAGAGTGCCAGGGTCCTCATGAAGCAATGACAGGCAGTATCAGTCTCATGAGATGCTGCTACTGTTTGGTTCGGCAACTCCTTTGAGGTTCGAAATGTAGCGAAGGTTGGGCTCTGCCATGTCAATTGCAGTTGATGTGGAGTCTGTTCTTGGTCTACACTGCTGAGACAGCAAGACATTCAGCACAGAAATGCGCCGCTTTTACAGCTGCGTTTTTGAAATTAACATGATGATCCCGCTGAATGTGATAATTCCACCCATGAGACCTGATTTCTGTCCTGACTTTGTGACTGCTAGTAGGTGAATTACACTTACTCGCCGGAACAGCTGTTGCTCTTGGTCGCGAAACTACAAAAGCAGCTTGTAGGCGCCCAGTTTTTCTAAACCACTGGCACCTTGCTGTGACTGGAGACAACATGCAAACTTCAGCAAATCACATGGCTGGAGGTGCACACGAGCACATTGTGGAGTTGAGCCAAGTTCCACGGCTTCTCCAGGACCTACAAACTGTACTTGTGGAATCTTGTAGACAGCTAGGCCACTTGGAAATCGAAGATTGCCAGGAGTCCCCCAGGCATGATATGGTCAGACCCTTGGCCTTCAGCCAACCATCAGCATCATTACCAGCAGAGTTGTGTACAGCAGTGAAACAGATGCCTGATGGATCCTGATGGGTGGAATTGGACGAAACTCATCCAAATTTGGGCCAATTCTATAAATTCTTTGCCCAGCCCGAGCGGACACGAGCGAGCAGCTCCAGACTCTCTCGGAGGCCGAACGTGCACAAGCTTTGCGTTGGCCTTGCGCCGTTGAGCTTGATTCAAAGCTTTCTATGGTGTTCACTGATGTTTTCTGCTTGTTTAACATTGTTTAACAGTGTCAGGATGTTTCAGGGACTTTCTGACCTGTATGTTGACCTGTTGACCTGCTAACAGGTCAGCATCGTCCAAATTTGATGCAGTGTCTGAAGAGGCATGGATTTCGGGTGGTTCCCAGGTTGGTGTTTGGAAGTAGCTCATGTTCGGATTTGCGCGGGTGGAACGTCTGCTCTCAGACCCCACCAGTTGGTCTTTTTGGGTAAGAATTGCAACCGGGATGCAAGAGGATGTGGGTGCTCACAAACCTAAAACGAGCTGCTTTTCCAAGTTCTTCAAGTTCTCCAGGCTCTTTGAACTAACGTTTTCTTTGGATTCACAGCCTTTATCATTTTCCAATCAAGGCCTCTTTAGGCTTTTCTCAACTGGAGGCCTCAGCAAGTTCTAGCACCAGGTCCGCTCAGCTTTGGAGGGTCCGATAGCCGATACATGCATAACAGAAGGTATTTGACATCTTGGCTCAATACCGGCACTGCAGAAAGCAATACATTCTGTTCACATTTGAAGAATTGAATTATCAATTATCATTCGGTAGTGAAGTTCATGCTTGCTTGACCTGAAACGGTCTGTTGTTGTGGCATTGAGAAGAGATTCAGGCCTGCAGCCGATTTCTCAGAAAGCACTGAGGCCTGTTGTTTGATTCTATAGCTTCCCTCGGCTTGACATGTGCAGCTTCCAGTAATTCATGCTGGCAGTTGTCGCCAAAGTTCAATTCAACGATTTCAACGTACAGCCAGGTGGTTTGGAAATGTTTGGAACATGTCTGCAACCCCTGACAGGCTCCGATGGAGGACGAGGATGACGACATGGAGGCGCTTGCAGCAAGCTGCCAAGGGAAGGTCCATCTGTAATGGAACGTAAGGAAGCTGAATCAGTGGACCATTGATGACCATTGTTAGGATTTGTTACGCACAAAAGAGTTCATGGAAATTAGTTTTCCCACAGTAGTTTGGTAGTGTTCATGCTTGGTATACTTTGGCCAGGTTTGGTCTCAATACTGTCATGCTTTGGCGCCAGGGTGTGGGACTCCTGTGGTATGATGATGTCGGCTCCGCAGTTTGCTCTCACTCACTAACGGTTCCACCGGGATTGCACTCATGCAACCAGCCTGTGAGATCACCTTAGCTCTCTCCCTACTTCCACATGTCATCACATATCTATATTATTTCTATATTACTATACATATCCAGTACATGTATATATCAATTATGATTACATACTACATGTTTTGGCATATTATAGGCATACATTGATAGTCAATTTATCTCAATTCGTATAGAGAAGATGTGCATGTTACATGTTTGAAACTGAGATCCAAGGCCTTCAAGCCGTTTGCGACGGCCGCGCAGGATGCCATTTCATCTTTTGAGGCTGGTGAAATCCACTGGTCGACATCGACTAATCCAAGTGGATGGCAGGCCACTCTTCTGGCACAAGAGAAGTCCCTTGCAGAGGCTGGGGATCCAGATGGATCCCGATGGCTTTGGACGCATGTGAAGTAGGTGATGCCAGCACTGACACTTCGTTCAAGGTTCGTTTGCTCCGAGCAAGCCGTGAAGACGGAGTGGACAGAACAAACGAATGCTCAGGCTTGCCTAAGTTGTGCTCAGTGGTGTTCAGTCTATTTTCAGTATTTCTTTTGACTTGTGCATTTTCCATGCCTGGGGTATCTTGGTCACTGGCCCCATCAGAACCCCTTACAAGGGATAGGACCAATATCTTCTACAGACCTGTCTGCTGTCTACTATTGCTGACAGGTTCAGAAGAACATGATTTGATGTCTGAGCGGTTCAGAGTGCAGCGCCCAAGAGCAGTTTTCTGTTTGGCACCTCTTTAGTCCTACAGCTCTTGAGCATTGCTGATTGGATTTTAGTGCTTATTTATTAAGACTCCTGTGGAACATTTCTTCTTGTTCGGAACCATGTGCTTGCTTTGTGATCTGCGTTGTTGTGACGTAGAGCACTCGAACGCGACTCAGACCTGACTAGATTCGCATGTTTGTTTAGGTTCTGCAAAGTGGTGCCAGTGCTCGCAGTTACCAATGGAGGCTATCCAAATTTCCGCTGCGGACGTTAGGATCTTTCATGGCACCAGTGTCGCACAGGTGGCACTTGGAAAGGTACAAGTGTGAAAGCTTGTCGCGAACTTATGGATCACCTTTATTGTTCTGGTTCAAACATGCTGTACCAAAGGGCAAAGTTGGCCATCTGCGGTAATGAATATGAACCATCCATTTTGGTGAGTAACTTTGAGCCATTGCCAAATCCCTTCAAAGATGCGGTCCCAGGATTATGGAGCTGAAGATGAGAACAAAGTTTTCGCAGGACACCTGAAAACGGAAGAAATCATCCCAAACTGTTCGCTGTCAAGGCAATTTTCTGGACGAATCTTGTCAAGAAATGTCAAGAACAAATAGTATGAAACACATGTATTGTTTTCAGTGTTTTTTGCGTAATTGTGTTCAAATTGTGTGATGCTCTGCGCAGCCTCCTTCAATACCTTGACAAGTAATATGAACAAAAAACAGGTCGAGAGCTCTAAACTTAACTTCAGACCATAAGATATTTTTGATGGGTTTTAGTTTCAATACAAATCATCGAGTTTGAGGGCTTGACACAGAAATTTGGAACGCATACGTAGCTTTACCCATCACAGTGGGTGCAAAACAACTTGTGCGGCAACTCCACAGCATGGCAATCTGCATTTCTGATGAATTGGGGAGTCTCTATTATTGGGTTTACCATGGTTTACCACATCACTAGGCAGGTTTGACAGATATGGAGTCTCCAGAGAATGGCGACGGCGATGGCATGGAGACGCCAAAGACGTGCAGGACCCGACTGTGCCACGTCAGATCTTTCCTGGCAAATCTGGGGATTTCGGAGGATGCCATGGTGCCGTGTCATCCTGGTTGAGCCTCGTGATGCCAGAAATGTGGGCATGGCGAGAGTCTGAGTTCAGGCATTGAATTTGCTACCTGCTACCGCAAGCATGCAACATCCACTTGCAACATCTTGCAACATCTTGCAACATCTTGCAACATCTTGCAACATCTTGCAAC
>Ga0126342_10021236_pt1 | contig 10843 bp, 12 predicted proteins | sample Cyp1metagenome_FD_92528 | JGI IMG/M metagenome (GOLD analysis project Ga0126342, IMG submission 92528) | Coral microbial communities from Lord Howe Island, Old Settlement Bay, Australia - Cyphastrea 1 metagenome | ecosystem: Host-associated > Invertebrates > Cnidaria > Coral ... | reverse complement strand
TGAGCTGGGAAGTTGGCGAAGAGCTTGGCGACGAGTTGGCAAGGTTGGCAAGGCGGAAGTGGAGGTGGAAGAGGCGGAGGCGAGGAGGAGGGCGAGGAGGACAGCTAGTCGAGGAGGAGGAGGCGGATGAGGAGGAGGCGGGCATGCGCTCTGATAAATTCTAACAACCCTCACCTGGCAGGTGGGGAACTATGGAAAATCACATTTTTTATGGGTAAATCAGCTATAAATGGGCCATGTTCAATAGCTATGTTAAATTACCAGAGGGTATGGGATGGCTAGGTAACCACTGGATGAAAGTTCTGTGAGTTCAACGCGAGTTTGGTTAAACATCAAAATCGGCACTACTGACACTGACCAAAAGCCAGGTTTTTTGCCAGGTGGCACTGTGACACTATGTTTCTGCATTTGGCATCATTGAAATCATCTGGAACGATAACATGAACATGGCGATGGCCCTGAAGGTGAAATGGAGTCGATCTAGTCGAACAGATGCAGGGGTGACGGGGCTCAGCTCGGTATGCTATGAAACATCATGGAGCTTTTGGGAGCCCATGAAAGACCATGGGATATATATATATATATATATGGAGCTGTGTATAATTATAATACAATATAATATCATATCATATAATATAATATAATATCATATATAATATAATATAATATCATATAATATATAATATAATATCATATAATATAATATAATATAATATATAATATATAATTGTATATATATATATATAATATGTATAACAAACTTATGGGCCACAAAGCTACGTGATTGTAGTCACCACATTTAGGTCCATTTGGGCTTAATGACACTTCTCCGAAACTCAGCATTGCGCCTCTGGTGCTCATTGATACCCCGCGTTTCCATCTGCAAGAAACGCTCAGTAAACGAACATAGATATGGAAACCCTGTTTGTTTCAAACAAATGATTTGAAATACTGTATAAAACAATATAATATCATATAATTAATATAATACAATCTAATTTATTCGATATATTGTATTATATATATATATGTATATTATATACATATAATATATAATTTGTTGAAATCTGTTGATTTTCTAGATCTATGTAAATTCATTCTAGGCGCTAGGCTACTTCCAAAAATGCACATCGAGCTAAACAGCAGTCACTTCTGTAAGTTAAAACGACCTCAGTGCGACCTCACTGGAATCATGGTTAATAAGAGGAATCATCCCAAAATGGCCTTATTTCAGGTTAGTAAATTATTATGATTTCACAGAAATTATAATCCGTGAAAAGTGTAAGGGTGTCACCACAGCAACGCCGGAAATGACATGATGGGATCTGTGAGAGTAACTCTCCCAACATTGCTGAAAAATCCGTGTATTATATTCATTTAACAATTGATTTCCACTCTTAAATATCAAATTTCCAATTATAATAGATATTTAAAACATACTTACTTTAAAATTAATACACCTGGACATAGCATGAAATAACTTCTATTATAAGTTTGCAGCACCTAACAGAAAGTCGTCGCTAGGTGAGCGCCTTACGCTTGGTCATCTCAGCGCGTCTCTTGGTGTCCTTGGAATCCTTGGACCAGGACTTCAGCCCAGGCCGCGTTCGTGCGGACTTCGCCTGATAATTACCCTCCGGTAATTTAACATAGCTTTTGAAAATGGCCATTTATAGTGGATTTACCCATTAAAAATGGTGATTTTCCATAGCTATGTTAAATTACCAGAGGGTAATTATGCTGTTTGCCTGAGGATACAATGGTAATACAATGGTATTGTTGTTGGGTTTCTTAAATAAAAACTGCTAGCCTGGTAGATAGCAGGCCGAAAAACATATTGTAAGATGATGGTCATAGCTTTACAATGTTTTACAATCTCCAACTGCAAAGTTGAAACCTGGAAATGATGGAGGGAACCTTTTCGAACGAACATCCTCCAAATACTTTGTTGGCATTTTGTTGTTGGGCTGCTTTGTCGAACAAACATGTGGATTTAATGACTATTGGGATATCTAACCAACAAATCATGGCAAATCATGGATATGATTGGTAAAGTACAGTTTGCCAGTAGACATGATGCGCCATGGCAAGAATCGGGCGTTCACACCCTTCCTTTTTAGGGATGCAGGTATTTTTCCGGAATTACTTGGAGGATCGTTTGTCTCCCCATGTTTCCCCATTGTTTACTGACCAGAAATTGAAGTATCTCATTGAACCTATGTGGTTTGACATGGAGCCGGGGGTGTTTTTGGTCTCAAGCTGCGCTGCAGAATTGGTGGATGAGATCAATGAGGGTCTGTGTGGACCTTAGCGATGTTTCGGAATGAACCTTGGTCTTGGTCAAGCGACTGGGGATATCAGTATTGTGATTGGTATCATTTCTTTTCTTGAAATTCCAACTAACCAAGCGTACATATACAATCACAAAAGAATCAGTATAAAGTACTCGTACCATGATTACAAGGAAATATTTCACAATTCACCATAGTGTCATAGTTCACAAACATGCCAAACAATTACACTATTCCCATAGACAGTATATAATGTGGGCAACCAAATAATAGACCTACCATTGGGGGAACGGTTTACATCACCCATGCATGGTGTTTTCGCACATGGCACATGGTTTATTGCTGGGTTTACCATGGTTTACCACATTGCATAAATTATATTGAATTATGGGTTTGTCATATGGCTACTGTACCCCAAAGCACTCGGGTTTTCCATGGTTTTCCCATTTACAACAATCAATTTCAAGGATGATAACGTGGAGTCCCATGACTTAACCTCCATTGAAACGTCCTGGCGGTGCAAGGCCGGCGGACATCCGCTGTTTCAGCGCTAAGAAGGTGCCGAACAGCTTCGATGCCAAACACGTCCGGGACCACGTTGCGGCCGTAAAAAGATCGAACAGTTGGAAACCTGTGAAAGACGAGAACATATCAACAATATTTCAACTATACTCTACCATTCTGGAAGCACTTGTCTTAATCTTTTTTGAGGTTTACTATGTGGACCAGATGGTGTTTAGTATTTATTGTTTAGTTCCAGTAGTACCGCACAAGGCGGTGGTGGAAGTTTCAAAAATAGGAAACCTATAGGAGAGGTTGGTTGTAACAACAGTTGTAAATCACGGATGGCAGAGCAAATCCACTGATGGACCGAAAGGTGGTCGGAGTTGTTTTTTGTGGAGTGGTTGCAATGGTTACAGTGGTCACCTCACCACAACTGCTGGATGTAGTGTGGTGTAGTGCAGTTGTAGTTGTAGGTGTAGTTATAGTGTTGTAGTTGTAGTATAGTGGAGTTGTAGTTTTAAGTTGTACTTGTCATGTAGTGTAATTAGTTTAGTGTAGTTGCAGTTGTTGTTGTGGTGTGGTGTAATTAGTGTATAGTGTATTGTAGTGTACTGTAGTGTTGCGTACTGTAGCGTGGTATAGTGTAGTGTAGTCTGGTGTATTGTAGTGTAAAGTCGTGTAGTTGTAGTTGTAGTGTAGTGTCGTGTAGTGCAATGTAGTGGTAGTTGCAGTTATAGCGTAATGTAGTGTAATTAGCGCAGTGTAGTGTGCAATGTAGTGTAATTGTAGTTGTAGTTGCATTTGTAGCTGTAATCTGTAATGTACTGCAGTTCAATAAGTGTATTGTAGTGTAATGTTTGAGTCCGTCTTAATAGCTGTAACGGTCAAAAAAATGTTTTCTGAATCTTTTGGGCGAACGTTGTTTTGAGTGCTTTCCTTCGTGCACAAAATCGTGCTTTTCGGTGCTTTCCCTCGTGCAAAAAATTGTGCTTAGATCGTGCTTTTTGGTGCTCTCCCTCCTGCCAAAAGCGTGCTCCATATCGTGCTTTTTGGTGCTCTCCTTCGTGCCAAAAATCGTGCTTTTTGGTGCTCTCCTTCGTGCACAAAATCGTGGTTTTTGTTGTTGTCCCTCGTGCCAAAAATTGTGCGTGCTTTTTGGTGCTCTCCCTCGTGCCAAAAACCGCGCTCTAGATTGTGCTTTTTGGTGCTATCCTTCCTGCCAAAATTTGTGCTTTTTGGTGCTCTCCTTCGTGCCGCAAATCGTGCTTTTTGGTGCTTTCCCTCGTGCCAAAAATCGTGCTCTAGATCGTGCTCGCTGTTACAGCTATTAGGCTTGTGTCAATGTAATGTAGTGTAGCTGTAATTGTAGTTGTAGCTGTGGTGGTAGTGGTGGTAGTAGTAGTAGTAGCAGTAGTAGCAGTAGTAGTAGTAGTAGTAGTAAATGATAGTAGTAGTTGCTGTTGTAGTGGTTGCTGTAGGTTCCTTTCTAACAATCTGAAAACGAAGCTATTCTGCGAGACTTCCTCAGTTTTTGAACTTGACAACATCAAAAACGCAGCAATTCTGCGAGACTTCCTCAATTGTTTGAACTTGACAGCGTCAAAAACGAAGCAATTCTGCGAGACTTCCTCAATTTTCGAAGTTGACAACTTCAAAAACGAAGCAATTCTGCGTGACTTCCTTCAAAAATAAAAGTTTAGTGCAGAGCTGACGGCCTCGTGCCAATGCGTTTTGCGATTTTTCCACTCCACCTGTCGAAAGTACTGCGCCTGCCACGAAAAAAGTGATGCCAGGTCATATGAAGTGCTGCACCTGTCACGCAAAATCCTCTCAGCAAACCTGAAAATCTGATCCTCCAAAATGCAACCCCTCTCAGGAAATCAGCGCCCGGACCCCCCAACAACTCTGATGAACATGTCTCTTGTAATGCGCCTGCCACGGAAAATGCATCTTTGCAGATCCTCTTCAAATGTCCCACGCCTGCCATCGTTTTTGGAAATGCTACAAAACCTTCACGTTTTGCTCACTTTTGACTAGGTGCACAATAATCCCTTTCGCCTGCCACGCGAAACGACATTTGAACGTCCAAAAGTGCTCCGTACCCCCTCAGTTTTTTTTACGCTTTTGACTTGGAAATGTGCTTCGCGCCACAACACCGTGCACGTTTTCGACATCTCAACTTCTAAAAGTGCTCCGGAGCTGAGGTGCTTTGTACATTTTGACTTCGAAACGTGCTTCGCGCCACAGCAGCGTTTACTTTTTCGACATCTCAACTTCCAAAAGTTGAGGTGTTTTTAATTTTTTCATTCGCAAATGTGCTTCGCGCCACAACGGCGTGCAATTTTTCATCGCTCATCTGGCCAGCTGGCTCCGCACCCGCCGCTTTAGCGAGCCTACTTTTCGACCCTCCGGAGCCACAAATCATTGGAAAAATACAGTGTTTCGCGACTTTCCTACCTGTTCGCGCACTTGGATTTTCTTTCTTCTGAGACTTTCTCTTTTTTGATCTTCTTTCTTCTTCTCTTCTCTGACTCTTCCCATCTCTGCTTTTCATCTGTCCTGTCCATATTGTCGGAAGTTTGGCTTCGAAACTTCCTTCGATAATGTTTTTCTTGTTCATTTATTGTTGGGGAATGGATGGGAGGGTCAACACCATGAATTACACACCGTTAAACTTTGGGCAGGGTATCAAGACACCATCAAGATCCTGTAGTGAAACCTGCGGTGAAACACCTAAGTATGGTCATTTTCCCATGATTTGTCTGGCATTTTTTTCAGGCCCAAACCATCCCCATGACGAAGGATGCCGCGTGAATTTAACTGCAGCTAGATGACCCCAAATCCCATTGTGAATCATCCTTTTCCTTAAAAAACTATAACGGAATGGTCGGAATGAGTATAAATTGAGGCGCCATCCCTCCTTTTCCGTAAAAAATTACCTAGACCTTCCAAAGTTCAATGATTTCTGTACTTTTGGGTTTTTGGCCGCAAATGACCGCAAAAAACCGCAAATGCCGCAAATAGTTCAAATTGGACCAATCGTTCAGAAACACACTTGAACAAAATTAAATTGCCAGAATGAAGCTGACTTGGCTTATCTTGGCATGCTAGATGGGAGTTTCTGCATTTTGACAAACAAAGTGGACCTGCTTAACGAATGGTAAGAAAACAAACCTGCCGGTTAATTACTAAGGCGCTCAAAGAAGGCTTTGGTATACACCAGACCGCTATAGACGTTGAAACAAACTGGATTTTTCCGAATAACAGAAGGCCCATGTTTTGCGCAAGAAATGTCCGCAGGCAATTAATTCCAGAACTGTTTTGAATTCAGCAAACCTGACGACAGTTTTCCCGCAAATTGTGTGAACAATTTCCCGCAAATATGCGCAAAAGTACGCAAATCGGGATTTTTTAACTGCTGCGGCTTCTGCATGTGACAAATCGCATCAAATCGCAGTTTGTTGGAATGAAAACTGTTAGTTCGGCAAACTATGCATGCTTCAAAAGAACGAGTTTTTCAAATATTCTAGTATTCCTGCATGTTTCAGAGCTTCAGGTTTTGAATCTTTTGGGGCTCCAATCGCCAACACAAACCCTGCAAATTTGGGGAAACGTTGGCATTATATCACCAGCAATTCCAATGGCTGAATTGTGAGGGACCCATTGCGGCAAGATATTTTAACCACCCGTGCCGCATAAAAGGTGGCAGTCAGAACTGCTACAAAGAGTTCGCTTTTTGTTGAAAGTGTTGACATTTTAGATAAACGTTCGAGTCGGCCCAACAGTGCAGAAATCCCAATCGTACAGAATTTTCTGTACTTGGAAGGCCCAGGTATAATGGACTGGGTATAAATTGAGGTGCCATCCCTCATTTTGGAACAAACCATGACAATCCCATATCCCATTTCATCATCGCGTTGATGATGTACATCCCATCCCATCCCATTTTGTCCGCATAACATCTAAAAATCACCCCTATTTACATTCTTGGAAATCAAGCATGCTTTGCTGGAGAATCCACTATTTACAGTTATGGCCCGAAATACCAGTTATAAGTACTAACAAAACCCCATTTATAGATTTTATAATCCCATAGAAATAACCAGTTATAACTAATAGCCATGGCCATAACTGTAATTAATTCCCATGTCAATTCCCATTTATTAGTTGACATGGAAAATCCACCGAAATGGGACATTCCCATTTATAACCAGTTCAATGATTTTCCCATGTCAATTCCCATTCCGGTGGATTTCCCTTGGCATCTGATGACGATGTGCGTACTCCAGGCCTGTTCTTGGCGGGAGTATGAGTACATCCTCCCCACACAGCTGGCTCAGCCTCTTGAAGGTCCGACCTGCAGCAAAGTGTCTCCTCGATTTCCGGCAAATGGGTCTGCAAAACAACACTTTGCATTGGGATATGGAATGGGAATATGTGGCAATATCAGCATGTTTGTTATTTATGTTGTAACATTCCATAAATAAAATAATTAAAAAAAATACATAAATATATTTACATACATACGTACGTACATACATACATACATACATATACATATACATATACATATACATAATCATACATTCATACATTCATACATTCATACATTCATACATTCATACATTCATACATACATACATACATACACACACATACACGCATACACACATACACACATACATGCAGTGATGCATACATACAAACAGACAGACATACATACGTACAGTACATGCAGTACATACAGTACGTACTGTACATACTGTACATGCTGTACATACAGTACATACAGTACATACAGCACATACATACACACATAGATACATAGATACATAGATATATACATAGTTAGATAGATAGATACATACATACACACACATATATACATAAATACACATACACACATACACGCATACACACATACATGCAGTGATGCATACATACAAACAGACAGACATACATACATACAGTACATACAGTACATACAGTACATTCACTACATACAGTACATACATACCATAGCATACCATACCATACCATAACATATTATACATACATGCATACATTAGTTTTTTGTTGCCAAGATAGTTCATGTTTGGGTTTGTTTGAAGATGGAGGAATTACTCCCAAGTTGTGACCATGTTCACGAATCCCGTTGCCCTAGCATTAAATACCTACAACCCCCCAAGATGAATATATCATATATATATATATATCCAATACTTTCCAATACCAAACTGGCGTTTATAGGGTGGTACTTAATGTTTACTTGAGAAAATAATGATCAGTGGGTGGGTTTTTAGTACCCTTTTTGTTCAAACACGAGTCTTACTGGTTGAGTAGTCATAGGGATCTGATCTATATAACAAGATCTCACCAACCAAAAACATGTGGTATAAAACCAACCTGTTTACGAGATTTTACGAGAACATAATGGGACATGATGGGTATACTGTATGTATATATATATATATTTATATGTATATGTATATATATATATATATTTATATGTATGTTTATATTTAGATATGTTCTGGGTAAACCTTTGTTGGGTGTGAGTTTTCCCAAACCTGGGGAATATGAAATTGCCATGTTCTGTGGCGGAACTATGGGAACATGATTAGAATACACGTTTCGCTTTGGGAGGTTGATGCCTTTTTTTTGCTTTAAAAGGGTAGGAAAATTATTTGATATATATTTTTTTTGATTGTATATATATATGTATATACACATATATATATATATAGACCGGCAAACAAATGTAGGTTTTCCAAGATTGGTTGTGTTTCATAGAACCGTTTCAAGGGATTGACAATGATGGGTGATTATTTTACATGATATGTGTTTGTGTTGAAGTGGGGTTATCTCATGTTATTTTTTAATTTGGAGTCTCATTTCTACCAATGGGTTGTCATGATGTTCCTTATCAAAATGGCCACAATCCAACGGACCTGCATCCAATCTTATTTCAGCATGTTTGCTTGGCACCAAAAAAAATGTGTGTAACTATGGCTTTGAACCTGCTTTGGATAAACATTAGGCAGGTGAAATCAGAGAGCATCAAGCAAATCCATGGATTTTGGATCATAGATTCTCGATGCCTTTTTTGCTCATTTGGCCATTAAACATGGCTGGAATATCCGCGATTTAGTTTGATGATTTCCCATTTGAATGCCCATTTCTGACCAATTCCTTCTCCTAAAATCCATTCGGAGTGCCTATCTCGGCCTATTGTTTTGGAGAAAGATAGCCATACAAAGCCAGATGAAAAAAAACAAAAACGACCTACGCAATGTTCTTTGGACAAGTCGCCTGTGCCAAGGTGATTCGACTTTGAGTGCGGCCTGGGCGCCCCAGTTTCATTGGAATCGCATTGGAATCATTGATGATGATGAATGATGATGAATGTTGTGGATTGTGCTTTTGTTGATGATCAGTGGACCAACAATGTTGATGAATGTTGTGGATTTTCCCTCTGTGGCTACGATTTCTGACCGCGTGAACACAGTTTGTGCAGAAGACAGAAGACTTCGCAGATTTGTCATTTTTTTTGCCAGTCTCGGATCTATTGTGCTTACTTGGCAGAGTGCGACTGCGAGCGAGGAAGTACTTGCTGAAAGGCTACAAGGAATCATGCAAAGATTTGAAGGCGCTCAACCAGCTTCCAAACATCATATGGTTCACAGCAAACTCAAACGATGCCATACGATGCCCAGCTGGGCCACTGGGGTTTCCACAAGTTTCGGTGAGTCGAATGCTTGGAATTCCCATGGCACCGCAGGTTGCCATTCGTTCCACAACTTCACACGCTTGAAGGCGTCCGACTGTTTGCCGCGCGCCGAACGCGAGAAAGGTGGGCCGGGGATGGATCAATCAGGGGTCATGCATGGACTAAATGTTGAATGACACACCAACACCTCCATCAAAACCATTATACATAGTAATATAATGTAATATACTTAACCAACAATCATGGGCACTTTACCAGCAAACATTGGAACTTTACCAAAAATGATGATTCACGAGCATCAAAACAAAGGTCCGAACCAATAAGAGAGAAACACATAGGAAAACAATGGTACCAAGTACCAAGGGCTTGACCCACACCCAAAAGCTGGTTGAGCAGCAGCAGCAGCAGCACCAGCAGCGACGTTTTGATATACAAATTGTCTTGGTCCATGCCCCAAGGTTCCATGGGCAGGATGTGCTTTGACTGTATTTACTGACATGTTCTGCAAAAAAGGGCCCAACTGTAGATAGCTACACCATACAAATTAACAGTGGAGCCTATAGTATATAATATATATGTGTTCAAAACCTTGCGGTTTGAACATATGAGTGGGTTATGGATTCCAAGAAACATCCGAATCATGCTACCTCCCCGTCATCCTTGTCATCACTATAGCAGCATTAAATGTTACTTTAGCATCTCCGATCCTTGCAGTCTCAATGTTCAATGACCAGCATCCCCTGAGGTGGTGACGGAAAATCCAAAGGGCGAGGCAAAGGGAAGAAAGGAAAGGGCGAAGGCAAAGGGAAGCACAAAAGGGGCAAGAAGCGAAAGGCGCGACGCAGGATGTGCCGGAGGTGTGTTCGTTTAACGGCTTGGGAAGATTGATGTAAGGGGATATATATATAATTATATATATAATATATAATGATGATCCTCCAAGTAATGGATATTTCAGTAAACCAGTGCAATTACTATTTACTATTTATTGAAGGAAGTTTAGAAGTCAAACTTCCGGCAATATGGACAGATGAAAAGCAGCGATGGGAAGAGTCAGAGAGAAGAGAAGAGTAGAAGAGAGAAGATCAGAGAAGAGAAAGAATCAGAAGCAAGAAGATATAGATATAGGTGCGCGAAAAGGTAGGAAAGTCGCGAAACACTGTGTTTTTCTGATGATTTGTGGCTCCAGAGGGTCGAAAAGTAGGCTCGCTAAAGCGGCGGGTGCGGAGCCATCTGGCCAGATGAGAGATGAACAATTGCACGCCGTTGGGGCGCGAAGCACATTTCGAAGTCAAAATGTACAAAACACACCAGGTCC
>Ga0126342_10021235_pt1 | contig 10843 bp, 8 predicted proteins | sample Cyp1metagenome_FD_92528 | JGI IMG/M metagenome (GOLD analysis project Ga0126342, IMG submission 92528) | Coral microbial communities from Lord Howe Island, Old Settlement Bay, Australia - Cyphastrea 1 metagenome | ecosystem: Host-associated > Invertebrates > Cnidaria > Coral ... | reverse complement strand
GGGACGATCATCGACGTACTTGCACAACATGTCAATTGCGTGATGGGAAGAGGCTCAACCCAAGAACCTCCTTGTTGTCGTTTTTGCATTTTGCCATGTTCTGAACCTGATTTGTCAACATTTGGATGATGAACAGCTTCTAATTTTGGATGGCGCAACTTAAGAGAGACTGTGGTGCAATTATCCTGACTATGGCGATGGGCTGCTACGACAACTTAGTTAGCGTTTTTTTTTTGGAACTTCAATGGGAGGGTCAGCTCCCAATACTCAAGACTGTGGTGAACTTATTCTGGCCATGCTGATGATTGATACGACAATTTGTGGCGTTTATTTGGAACTTGAAAGGGAAGGGTCAGCTCCGTGTGTGTGCGCTTATGCGCGGACGCACTAGTTTTAGTTTCTCCAAATATGTGCAAGTACAGCTTGGCATAGAGCCAAAAAATGTTTTAAGATGACATGATCATGACATGACACATATCGGGACGCATGTCCGACATATGTTTTGGGACACCTTTCAAATAAACCCGACATTTATCTTCACTTTTTGTTTAACATATCGTCAACAGTTGCATATGCAAATGCATCATGTGGCGTATATACCGGTGGAGTCGAACATATATTGTGTGTACTCACCTCATCCAACACATATCCGCCACACAATGATATGATTGGATATATTTGGGATGAGGCCCAGGAGATCCCAGGAGACATGGGAGTCTTGTGGAAATGGATGGTGTGGTGAGGTCCTGGGCCCTCGCAGGGTTGGGAGTGGTTGTTTGGCAGCGGCAAGAGGAGGAAGGAACAGAAATAGAAACACAGGAAGGACACGTCGTGATTAAAATGACCAACATTTACTGCAAAAACAATGAAAAAATGTGTCGAAACCTTATCGGCCTGGAATCCAAATATTGCAAGAGATGCTTGTATGATTTTCCGTCGCGTTTTTAAACCAGAAAACTACAATCTATGGCAATGATGGTTGGCAACAAGGATTTGCCGAATGCAGAAATTTACCTTGTATTATCACAATGTTTTACTTTATTTTTTGACCGTGTATACTGTATATTCAGATTCGCAATTTTTGCGCGGAAACGCCCATTCAAAGAATCACACCTTCCAAAACAACGATTACCCGCGTTTTGCATTGTGTGTCAAACTATCAAGGTTTTTTTAACCATTGTTTAGTGGTGGATTGATGATATTTTCAAAGGGAAACCAAATCGTTTTTGTGCGTCTTACGACTTGACATATTTTTATTTCTGACATGAGTACCTGATCCAACACACATTATATACTACTTTCATCTACTTTCCTCATTGTGGAAGACACGACCTCAGGGGTTTCCAATGCCAATGAACATGTATAAAAAATCACAATTTCCCACGTGGGCGGGTATGCATCTACGCAAAATGGTAGAATCAGGTTACGCAGAATATGTATTTACGCAGTATTTGGTTTGGCTGGGGTTGCGAATCCATTTGACGTCGAATAGGCATTGAAGGCTATCGTTTTGTCGTTCCTTTGAATGTTGTGACATCAGGGTTCCTTTTGGTTTCCTAACGGATGCACGCTCAACTTGCCGTCTCAGTCAGAACTCAAGAATGTTCGGAGTAGATTGTTTTTTAGTCACACACTTTTTAAAAACGTTGCGTTGCCGGACAACAAACACTTCAAGCGCTGCATGGACAATTTGATGCGGAAATAATTACTTCGTGGACCTGCGTTGGCCGGCATTCAGTGGCTCGAACTGTGGTTTGATCGCAGCCTGACAGCCTGTAAATGAAACAACCAAATTGATGCAGTTGAAACATATAAATCAGAAATACAAACCGTGAGCAATGTCTCCATCTCATTGTCTCAGGCCACAGTAGCGAGATTCCTATAGCACTACATTCAGCCCCAGTGACTTCAACCGAACATGTTAAACGTACCACACCAAATCTTGTCAGGAAAGCATTCGTCGCCACTAAGATTGCCAGAGATGAAACCATGTATCCAGCAGCCTGCAATGCTCTTGCGGAGACTACTTGGCCCAGCTCACCGTGCAGCGTGTGAAGGAGCAGGTAGACGAACGTTCTCGGGGCTATCTTCCAAGGCACCTTCCTCGCAACAATTCCGTGCCCATGCTCTCCAGAATGCTGTTCCGATGGTCGGCTTTGGTGTCGTGGATTGCGTTGTGATGACACAGGTTGGATCAACTATGGATGCAGTTCTGGGTGCTACCCTGGGAATCTCTTCAATCACAGCAGCTGCAATCGGTTTGTTCTGCAGTGACTCTTGCGGTGTTCTGTTTGGCGGGACGATTGAATCCTTTGCAGGGAAGCTTGGCCTGCCAGCCGCACATTTGACAGTTGAGCAGCTGGAGTTGCCAGAAACGAAACGGGCAGCGACCTTTGGCCGATTGTTTGGTGTCCAATTCGGAGTCATTCTTGGTAGTACAACTTTGTTGCTGCAAAGCCCGAAGAAGTTGGAGGACGAGGGCCAGAAAGGAAAAAAACCACAGGCAGAAGAAGAGCTTCACCAAGAATTGGCAGGGGCATCTGAAGGATTTGAGGCTTTGACGTCTTCCGGAGTGGTATTGTTCACACATCCAGGATGCCCCTTTTCCCAGGCTGCAGTTGACAAGCTGTTGGAACGTGGTGTGAGTTTCAAGGTTGCATGCTTTGACCAGTTCAGTACGCAACTGAAGAGCGCAGGATCAACAGTTTCACCATCGGTTTGGATTTCTGGCAGGTACGTCGGCAACCAAGTGCCAGACAGCAGTTTTTCAAAGCCTTAATGGAAACCAAAGTTCAACAGGTTCTCCACAGGCCATAGGCCGCAGGCAATTCTTGCCTTCCACCCCAAGTCTCACAGTAAACTCTTGTTTCACAGTGAACTGAACATTGAATAGACACTGTGGTGACTAAGTAGGGTGTGCAAATTGATAGAGCATTTTGGAAACAAGACTTCACAAAGGGGCCCAAGGGGTTGCAGCAATCAGGCACGAAGGACATGAAACATCAGCCACCACCATCTGACCCTCGCATTCGTCGAACTTCATAATCACGTTTAGCCCCAGCATCATTTAACAGGCCAAAGGCCTCAACAGGAAAGAATATGCAGGAAAAGAGAAGCTTAAAAGAACATGCATGCAGTCCCACATGTTTCAGCATTTGTGTCTCGTTGCGTTCCTAGTTGATGAAGTTGGTTGTGCCATGGTCACAGTCGTTTCTTTGGGGCAATCTTTCACATAGACATGCTTGTTGACTGCTGATGCCCGTTTCCGCTACTGATGCTATGGTCGTGGGACGTGTTGTTACTTGCTCCTACCACCCTTCTAGATGCCCGCACCAACGGTCCTCCACAAATGCGCCATCATGCGCCATCATAGCTGGATCATTCCATGACCTTGGCTCAAATGACCAGCCGTGCAGCATCGCCACAAGCAGCAATTCAGTAGTAGCACGGTGCGTTCATCACCATGTCCGCTGCACGATGGGGCAAGAAGTGGGCAGACCTCGATGATGAGGAGGAGACGATGATGCAAAGCGCAGAACAAGGGCGGTTTGAGACTCAAGCTGACAAAGATGGAGTGAAGACCTCTGTGGAGTATGTTGAGAAGGCTGGAGTCACCTACCGAGTGACCAAGAAGATGAAGGAGACAGTCACAACTAAGTGGACAAACCGATTAATGCAAAACAGAAAGAATCTACACAAGTTCGGCAAGGCTTCCACAAATCCGGAGGCAGATGAGAAGCTTTTGTGCATGAAGAGTGTAGAGGAGATCCATGTCGAATCTGCGAAAAAGATCCATGTGGATTTGTCGCAGAAAGATGATGCAGAGGAGAAATTCTTCGAGGAAAGCCTGACAATCACAGAGAGTCTCCTCAAAGAGAAGAAGGTGTGGACAGACCTCAACAAAGAGTCCAAGGAAGTTGGCATTGGCGAAGATGACAAGAAGGAAACGACAGAGGCAGCAGCCCCTGCAACAGGCGCGCCTGGCAAATATGTTCCGCCAAGCCTGCGTGGAGCTACTGATGGAAAGGGCAAAGGCAAGGGCAAGGGAGGTGACTATCAAGGCCAGCAAGATGCGACGCTCAGAGTCTTCAACTTGTCCGATGACGTCAAGGAAGGCGATTTGCAGGACCTGTTTGGACAGTGTGGCCGGCTTCAGCGTGTCTTCCTTGCAAAGGACATGAACACCTTCCAGTCCAAGGGCTTTGCTTTCATCACCTACTACAGCCGAGAAGATGCACAGAGAGCCATTGACCGTCTCAATGGACATGGCTACGACAATCTCATCATGAAGGTGGAATGGGCCAAACCCAGGAACTGAGTGCAGTGAACCCTGAGTCATCCTGAGTCGGATTTGTGCATATAAGACCAGCAGAATGGCTTGGAACTAACATCAAGTGCCAGAAATTTAACACGCCCAGACACACAAATACACGTAACTGTAGGGACGGCAAGGAATTTAATTTCACGTGCAACACATGCTGGGTAATGTACCTTCAATGCCACGTGCATGCAGGCAATAGCATGTCTATAGTCTATATATAGATGTATGATATGTACGTATGCATCATTTGCGTATGCAGCTATCCATACACCGTACGTGAGACCTGTATGCACTGTATGCATTTACACCATTTCAATCTATTTTATACTTGCAGATGCTTGCAGATGAGCAACAAAATTGCACATGCTGGCAGCGCTGTATCACAATTCCATGGCCATGAGGTGCCGGCACTGCTTTTAGCAAAGCAGGTCGGTGAGGCGAGAACATGCTGGCTTACGCCCCGTACAGTCTCACGCAGGATTTTGACACCGGGCCATTGTGTCTGCAAAGAGTCCGCAGTCCGCAACAACAGACCAGCACAACAACAATTCAACTGACCACATCTGACCATAATTTCGGCATATGTTTGCCATGATCGTATCCAAAGCGGATGCTTGGAATCAGGTAGAATCAGGTCATGTGCAGTCTTGTGCAGTCAGCTGGTGGTTTTGAACGCTGATGTACTGCTTCGTATCACACCGCATCCCGCAGCCATGAAGTGTCAAAATTAGGAGATGCCAGCCCCGGGCAAAGGAAGTAAGTCCAAAAGCAAGGGCAAGAGCAAAGGATCCGATGGGAGCACAGCTGCCAATGCAGCATATAGTGGTCAAGTCAAACGTCGAGTAGAATCCTCTGCCTGCAAGTTTTTTGGAAGTGCTAAGGGCTGCAGCAATAACAGTTGCCCTTTTCAGCATGACGACCCAAATTCCATTCCTTTCTGCACATTCCAACAGCGCGGGCAGTGTGAGAAGGGGGCGGCTTGCACTTTCCGACATCAAACCTGGTCCAGCATAGAGGAAGCCAAAATGTCTTATGCAGCCAGGGACGTTGGAATTGTTGAGCGAAGCTCCATTCGGTACAAGCAAGTTCGTCGTGAGATCGGAAGGGATGGTACTCAGGCCGCCCAGGCCACAGAGTCGCGACTAGGTTCCGAGCACTTGGAGCAGGGCGAGATCGGTGTTGAGAAAGACTTTCAGGAAGAGACCTACGGGTCAAATGCAATGCGCATGATGGAGAAGATGGGATACAAGGCAGGAATGGGCCTGGGGAAGGAAAATCAAGGTCGGACATCCCTTTTGGGATCCTGTGTGGCCTTGGAGCACTCACAAGGAACGTCGAATTTGGGCTTGTCTCACTATGCTGGGGCTGGGAGAGCTACAGCTGCAGAGCGAGCTGCGAGATTGGCTGATGCTCGGGCAAAGAAGTGCCAAAGAGTCGACGAAGGAAGCTTCGTTCATCACAATTTGCTCAGCAGCGATGAGAGCAGCGAAGGAGAAGACGAAATGGTCAAATCTCGAAATGTACAGCTTCCCTGAGGAATGAAAAGATGTCGCCGCTGATGCTTTGTGGACGCATTATATAACTTACATAGAATCTTGCCCCTTTGAAGCGATCGAATCACTCGCGTTTGAATCATTTGGCATGCTGGGTCATCATTTAGGTGCCGCTGCTGTGGCTTCTTTACACCTGTTTGTCAGCCACTCCAGTGCAGAGTGGATTGTCAGAAAGAATTTGAGCTGACTTCGTGTCGTCCACCTTCCTGACAGTTTATGGTCATGTTTGAAATCAGAGGGGAAGATCATGGAAGATCAACAACTGTGCTATCGATCAGTGTTGATCAAATAATGATCAATTATAAGGTATTCAGATTTGTACCGTTGGACCGTTTGCAAACGCGAGAAACCTTCCAGCAAAGATCACTTACATCAAATGGAGCTATACAAACAAATTGATACTGTATCTGTGAGTAGTGTCGCAACAACAATATCCAAATAATATCCACATTATTATCATTATATTATCATTATTTCAAGCTCCGCAGTCTCAACAGACAGATTTTTTAAATTTCTTTTCTGTTTCAATCTGCTCAATGCTATGTAGCCATGGGTGTCAGGCTCAGTGTGAAGCTGGCAAGACCTCGCCATGTTGGGAGGTTGTGCGTGTGAAATGATGCACCCTGATATACTGCATCGTTCCCTCAGGTCCAGCATGTGGAAAGTCTCATCTGCCAGAAGAAGGCGTTAAGCAAAAGAAGACGGCAGAAGGCAAGTTACCCCACAAGCACATGAAAGAGCTAGTAGCAGCTAGTGCATAGACTGCATAGACTGTCCACTGTACCTTGCTTCTGTTCCTTCGTTGCAAGGAGATGATGATTGGAAAGCCCTGCTGACATCGGGTGCAACAAATGACGCTCCACAAGCGCAGAATCAAGCAGAAAAGCGTGACACCGACGCCTTTCAAGCTCTGCCACCCCCGAGATCGAAGCCGCTGACAGAGCCTGAGGCACCTGAGGCACCTGAGCCTTACGGCCTCATTGACGAATATGTTGATGACTTGTTGGGAATTCCGCCAGAAGAACGGCCATCGTGGCAGCGGCCATCGTGGCATCAAACTGGTTCCTCCATGGATGTGCCAGAGATGGTGCTTCAGGATGGATCCCGCGCACCGGCCCTTCCTGCATCAGAAAACCGAGCCTCTCAGACGCCAACGCATCTAGTTTGCAGTCAAAGGAATTCAGAAATGCCTTTCCTCTTCTTCTTCTTCTTCTTTTTTCTTCTTCTGGTTTCTTCTCATTTCATCTAAATTCTTTTCCTATGAGTTTATACGAGTTTGTTTTCTTTTCGCGGTTTTTGATTTTCGTGTATTGAGACAGATGGGGGCCCTATTCAATTTGTTGCTTGTGGCGACGCCTCCAAATGTTAATATGTTTCAGTCATGTTTCAGCCTGCCGTCATCAGCTTCCAAGGCCATACTTAGAGGGAGTTCTCAATGGTTGGGCGGCCATCGACAGACCAGTTGAGTCCGAAGTGCGAGATGAGCCAGCTCCAAAGCGACGCGCGGATAGGCCATCCTGAAGGGTAGGACATGGACCAGGCACAGTTTCAATCCTGAAGCCAAACGGCTTTGCTGCTCTACCTTGCAATGAAGAAAATGATTCTGAATCTGCATGGGCTTGAGCAGCATGCTATCGATACTGGCAACAGCCCGGGCATAGATATCTGATGTTATGTGCAGTGGCAGTTAGTACGGCTTACTATGATAGAGACTCAACAAAAAGATGGAAAATGCGAAGTTTCAGGTTCACAGACGATTCACAGATCGTAGCCAATTTCTTGGTGCCCTGTCATTTCTGCCCTTCAATTTGTGCCAGCACGAGCTAGAAACATCTAGAAACATCAATGCAATTCAGCAGCACAATGATTTTCAGTGCGCTTTTGAAATGCACAAACACATGCAACTGAGACAAACACCACATAAACCTGAGCTTTGGACAACAGGCCGCGGAAACCTGGGAATGCTCAGGGCTACCTAGAGACTCAGCAGATATAAGCGATATATGGCGATATAGGAAAAGCATTTGTGGACTCGTTGACATCCTCAAAGTTCAACCTCCCCATGGCAGAGGATGAGCTTAGCCCAGTGTAAGCACCTCAATGGGATCACATGGGATCACTAATCGTTCGTTTGATTTTGCAGAAATTGAAAGGAAAAAGATGGAAAAAGCACTTCCTGTAGTTCTTCCTTGTAGCCGAGGGCTGAGCCGGCTGAGCCCCTTTCCAAGTCTGATGAAGCAGAGGAAGCGGTAGTGGTGGAGGCAACAAATCCAAATTTAGCCAATTGAGTTGTGGGACACGCATGTGGGATTTGTTTTGACATGTTCTGACATGACTTTGGGGAAATGCAGAATGCTTGAGCAGGTGAAGCGGTACAGATCACCTGCAGATCCACAGCATTTGCAAGTCTTGGCCAGACGGTATCCGGACTGTATCCTTGTTGCATTGGACAAATAGGGAGTTCAAGAACTGCTTGACTTGTTCCCACATGTTATTGTCATTTCCCATCTGAGATAGCTTGGAGATGGCATTCGGTTGTCGTTTGCAAGCTGCGATATTGCGCCATCTCGGCTTGTGCTCCGGCATGTTGTGTTCAGACTGCTGTTGTTTTTGGCCAAAATTGCCAAGGCTTTAAAATCAGTGCGGCAGAAGACAGAGCCATTTCTGGCACACAGCTTTTCGAAGTGCTGTTGGGACCTTACTTTGATGGCATTGTCATGCATTGCCCATGTTCATGTTCCGACTTTCCCTTTACATCTTTGCCTTCGGTGAAATCGGGCAGGGGCTGCGGACTTGCAGGAACTATGCACTAGCTGAGTGCACAACCTGGCAAGATGCGGATGGGCCAACACTCGCAATAGCTAGCCTCAACCACTACGATGTCGTGAAGTGGGTGGTGAAACCTTCTTCAGACAAAAGGCAATGCTCCTTCGTTGAGCTCGTGGCGAGACACGCCCAACCTTCTGAATTCTATGTGACACACTACTTTGGTCAACCTGTGCGGGACATGTTGGAATGTGTTCAGCTTCAGTTGCGAACTCGACAGTTGGGGGAGGACACTTTGTTTTGGATTTGGGCCTATGCTCATCAACCAGATGAGAGCTTCGTCCCTGATGTTTTGCACGCTTCTGATGCTTTCCAGGTAGCAGGCTTAGATTTGTAGCTGCAGAAAAAGTTAGATGGATCGACCTTCTCTTGAGCTTTGATTGTTTTAAGATGTCTGGTCCATCTGGGGATTTCTGATTGAGAAAAAGCACTGCTTAGGCATTAAAAAAATCGAGCGGAATTCTGCTCCCATTGGGTGCCACTTCTGTACCGTTCAGTCGGACGTGGTGCCTTTGCCAGAATTGCGTCTACCAAGGTTTGAGAATAGATTTGCATGATCCCGTTTTCAAGACTATTCAGGAACATGTTGCTGCTCAGTATGTTTCTCAGCATTTCGAAGCAACCAGTGAGCATTATGTGGATCACAATTCAGCCAATTTTCCTTTGGGCAAAGAGCTTTTATATACATGAATTCTGTTGGGACTCCTGTAAGGACCTCCTGTAAGGCTGTAAGGACCTCCTGTAAGGACTCCAGTTGGGTTTGTTAGGTTTGTGTCCCAATCTCGGGCACCATTTTCAAACCCATTTGTGCCACAACTTGCCTAGGTGCTTGCTGGAAGTCATGCTGGGTGTACTGGAGCTTCAGATCCCCCTGGACATTGCAGTTTGGATCATTTTGGATAAATGTTGGCAAATACTGTAATAGATAAAATATGGTAAAATATGGTAAAAGTAACATCACACCACCGAAAAGAACGGATATCATTTGATGTCATTCCAGACTTCCATCTACCAGGAGTTGTGGAACCATGGGTTTGTTTTTTGCAAACCTTGACCTCGTGGGTGCTGGCGGTGCTACTAGAACATGCCAGCACATTATGTAATTAAATATTTTGTAAAACCATATTTATTTCGTAGATGAGAGAGAGAATGAGAGAGATATTGGTTTCGAAATATTTTAATTTTGCATTTTGATTTCGCTACTCACGGCATTCCATTTCAGACCCTACAGATGGCCCCTCCCCAGAATCCCTCGGGGAAGAGGCAAGAAATGGCACTCGTCCTCGACCCACGTGGTTCATTTAATGTCATTTCTATATGTATATCATATGTATATCTTATGTCTGTATTTGTATGATTTGTATGATTTGTATGCGAGTAATTTCTCTAAGCTTCTTCCCTTTGATCAAACTGCAGTGAGCCTTTCTGTGCCTATGTATATATCCTCAACGTGCTTGATTGGTTGGAGAGGTTGAAGCCTTTCTTCAGCCCAAAAAGGCAATAGCAGTCGGAGGAAACTTCATCATCCAACTCATTTTGACTGCCCAATGTAAGCCAAATTTCCGCAATATGTGTGCTTCCTTGACGTCTGCAAGTTGTGTTTCATCCTCGTTGTCGTTCGTCAAGGGTCACTGTTCACTTATTATTGAATTGTTGCCTCTTCATCTCTTCATCTTTATTTTTGCTTTGTGTGTTTGTGTTTTTTCTTTTTTTTTTAATGTTATTTCATGTTATTATTATATACTGTAATTATATATAGAATGTTTATGTTATTTGATGTTATTTTGCATTCTTCTTGTCTTCTTCATCACCATCAAAATAAAGTCATCATCATCATCATCATCACCATCACCATCATCATCACCATCACCATCACCATCACCATCACCATCACCATCACCACCATCACCACCATCATCACCATTATCACCATCACCATCATCACCATCACCATCACCATCACCATCACCATCACCATCACCATCACCATCACCATCACCATCACCATCATCATCCTCATCCTCATCCTCATCATCATCATCATCATCATCCTCATCGTCATCATCACCATCACCATCACCATCACCATCACCATCACCATCACCATCACCATCACCATCACCATCACCACCATCATCACCAT
>Ga0126342_10021234_pt1 | contig 10844 bp, 12 predicted proteins | sample Cyp1metagenome_FD_92528 | JGI IMG/M metagenome (GOLD analysis project Ga0126342, IMG submission 92528) | Coral microbial communities from Lord Howe Island, Old Settlement Bay, Australia - Cyphastrea 1 metagenome | ecosystem: Host-associated > Invertebrates > Cnidaria > Coral ... | reverse complement strand
TATTCTCATAGTAGTTTGTGTTGTTTGTTTTTTTTGGTAATGAAGTTAAAACACAATGAAACCAGTTCATTAAGAGTGTGATTGCTGGCTACGCAGACAGTCGATGATGTGTTTGCCAATCGTACTTAAAATCTTTGGTCCTTGTCGTGGTTCGCAGCCGGGTTTTGTCGTGGTTTGGAAACCTAGTTTTAGTCGTGGTGAAAACGTACTCTCATCATTATCCTCTGGTAAACTGACATAACTGTGGAACATCACCATTTTATAGCTGGGTAAATCAACTATTTCAATGGCCATTATTAACAGTTGAAATTGGAGTTCTGTCGAGCCTTCACAAACTGGGGCACCACGCACGAACCGGGGCACCCAGCGCTGAGGTTGGCATCATCGAGCCACTCGTTGGCACTTGCAGTGACGGATACTGATGGAACAAGAAGATGGTGTTGTAGGTAATTAGCTACATTAGAAATAGCAGTCATTTCTAAACCATTGGTCATTAAAAACCAATAATGAAGATGGATTTATCATCAGTAGACTAAACCATTGGTCATGAAAAATAGGTCATGAATGTAGGTAATTAAACCATCAGTAGATACTGATTGGTCATTGGTCATACTATTGGTCATTAAACATCATAAAACCATTGACCTAAACCTGAATTTACCAATAGAAAACTGCATTCTAGCCCAAGATCTGGGGACTTTGGGGTTGATTTTGTCAGTAAATTTAGGATCACGTCTTCAAATAAACAATTATTTTTGACTTCTTGAAGATAATTGATTTGCTGCCCAAGATGAAGCCCGGAAGGTTGGATGTTGATAATTTATCCCGAGTTGTTCGATGTTGTTTGTATATATATATATACTGGTTGGTGTTTTGGAACATGTTTTATTTTTCCATATATTGGGAAGAATCATCCCAGCTGACTAATATTTTTTAGAGGGGTTGTAACCACCAACCAGTATATATATATATGTATATGTTAAAAATCATTATCCACATGTTCACTTACTGAATTCTAATTTTAACTTGTGAATTGTTATATTTATTCATTACCCGGATTTGTGAGAGGATGTTTTTTGTGCATTTTCCCATTGGTCTTTATCTAGCAGAGATGGGGAATATAGGTGGCTAAGTTATCCAGATTATTCTGTCCGAATGATAGATAGTACTACTGTAGATTATATTAACCAAACAAGACCAAACATAGAATTAGTAAGGGTTGTAACCAATGAATATTCATTTATATATAATATGCGTAAATGACTCACCTTTGGCGCAAATCCAAGTGATTCATCTAAGAATTGGATATAATTACCGAAAAAAATCCACGAGTTTGGAGACTCATTGAAAGAACAGTAATGATTACACATACAAATATATATATATACACATGTATAAATATAATTAAATACATATATATAGATATGTTAGTCATTTATATGTGATTTGCATATATTGATATTTGAGTTTATATTTATTTACTGTATACATATATATATATAGAGAGATTGGTGGATAGGTTTTATAGATACATAGATGAATAGATGGATGGTATCCAACATCAGCTCAGGGTGACCAATCTGCAGAAGATCCAAGACAAAGTGTTGGGCGACTACGGCTATGGTGCCTTTGGAATTCCTTTCGGCAAGAAGATCGAGGACAGCCATTTGCTGTGCTGCGTCAGTCATGTTGTTTCACCCACGGTACTTTGCTTTCAAAGCTGTGGAATCATCGTTGTTGCTAGCAGATTGCAAAATTATATATAATATACCATTGTATATATTGTAATACATATACATATTGGGGATCTCGCGGTCTCCATTTTCAGACAATGCCATATACTTGATTATTCTGGTCCGGCGGGTTGATTATGTAGCCCAATGAAATATCCATGAAGCCCCATTCAGCCCCATTAAATCACCATTGACGAATCATTGTGGTGCCGCCTCAGAACGAAGAGAAGAAAATGAAGAGCCTCACTGCTGAGATCAACAATGGACGCCTGGCCATGATGGCCATCATTGGTTGCTCGGTAGTATCAGTTGCTGTCGTATTTCCGCAACGGGTGCATGATGTTGAATGTGGCAATAGTATGAGAAAAGCAGACAGAGATCATTCATTCATTAACTTATGATAGATGTTCTGAGTATAACGCGTATTAATTGTTGGTTCATGTTCTTTGATCAAGATTCACATTTCGAGCCTCACATGAAATGCTTGCCGCCGCTTGCCCTGATCACAAGTGACTCCTAAGCATGTACATAGCTGTACTATGATATCATTAATAATATTATATATATATATATATCCCATCAAAGTTTGAAACCCGCAGCACCAAGGCATGTTCTACCAGGACGGCTTGACCGGCAGTGCCTGGGGCGACTGGGCCAACTACGCCGACTCGCCTCTACGAGCTTTCGAGGATCTGCTGAGAAGTGGGATGTCCTCAATTTATGGCAATGCTATTAGTGTTAATGACATGAATATGATTTGGAGATGGCAATAAATATATATATATATATGTATATATACATATATATGTGAATATGCACATGATGTGGCAAAATGTATGGCCTCAGTTTACCGTATTCTCCCCCTTTTAAAGGCAATGTTGGTGGAGTAGATTTGAGCATGATTTGGGTTTGGCCAGAAATAGGGTATACAGTGTACATGGGTATAGCGTATACCACATTTATGGCCCGTTTCATCAGGATAATGAGGATAACTCATTGGATTTAATTAGATGTTTTGCCCACAATTTTCAGACAAAACCATATACCATTTGGCCCTATCCTGGCTTAAGACAAATCCTCACGCATCCATTCATTTCTCCATCGCCGGATTAGACTACCAGAGGGGAGGCGGACTGTGGAAGAATATTGAATAATATATATATATATTTCCCAACCGGCTCCCCTGAATCTGAAGCTGAATGCATCAAATAGTGACCTCACATCGCTTTTCGTCACTGGATGGGAATTGGATTTCCCTTTATTTTTGGCCCAAGTGGTTTTCAGGTTAGTTATGACATCCAGATGGAGGTTTGAAGGTTTGTCGATGAAGTCTTGACCCACAGCCTGGGCTTTTCCTCCGCTAGGAAGAGCTTGGTGTCCAGGCTCCGGTGGGCTTTTGGGTTTCTCGGTTGGCAGATGGGCAAAGTGAAAGTGACTCCCATCATATATTTGTGGGATGATGAAATCAGAAGAGTTACCCTCCGGTAATCAAACGTGGCAATATGTGGCAATCAAAAATCCACGCATAGATTATTTTCCCATTAAACCTCTATGATCAATTTGTGGGTTCCAAGAGTTCTCCATTTCTGATCCAGACCCACGTATGTATCGCATGTCACACATGAGCACCATTCCTGGATGGCTGGGTCATATTGAAACGAGACTGGCAGCGCCACCCCTTACTTGGCGTGCTTGCTCGCCTATGGACAGAATCGTACCAATCACTAGATCAGATTTGCACCCAAGGGCACCCAAATATCCAAATAGGTTTATATTTTGTTGTGAACATTTCTAACAAGTGCTTTTGACCCTTTTGGTTGCAGGTAAGAAGTCCAATTCAATGACACATGGATCCTTCGTGCTAAATCGTGCTAAAGTGCTTGGTCTTTTCAGATGTTGGTAAATGTGTTGTTTGTTTGAACATCGCAAAAAAAACATGTTTGCATGATACGTTTTTCATGGTCAACGAGACGGTCATCACCTTACATTAGGTCCACTCTGATCCCAATTGACTTTGATCATTGTCTATTCTTACTGGTGCTAAAGGTAGGGAATTTTCGGGAATGATCCCACTAATCACTAGTAATAATCATCCCAGCAACCCCTAGCAACCCGACGTAAAACGCACCAGTCTTTCGCATGGCGAAAAGAAATCGCCAAGGATCCGGTCGGCTACACCCGAGATGGCCACTTGGAAAACCAGGGAATGGTAACCACGAGGTTAAAACAAGGTCATTTTTACCAGCCATGACTGGGAATGGTAACCATAGTACCTATGAAAATGGTGACTGGGGGATGGTTGACTGGGGGATTTCATGGGAAATCATGGGACGAAGCTGGAGGTTCCTCCATATGCTGAGCAGTCTTTGGTTGGTATATGATTGACCCCACTAGGTTTGCATTTTTCGATGAGTTTAAAACATCGGGCGGAGCTTAAATTCAGATAATTAGAGTGCAATTGGTACTGTAATTGGTAGAACATAATGTGTAATATGTTAAATTGCACAAAGCATTCTGTCCTAACAGTCTCGCTCCTCTGATCTCAGCAATCTCCGTTTTTTGTTCCTGTCCACTCAGTCATGAGGTTGGCAAATCACCCAATAAATTATCATGCCCAAACATCCCAGTTACAAAGGGCGACATTCATACCACATGGATTGGGAATAACAATGTTACAAGTAACAATAGCAGGGTAGCATTCATTGTTTGGGTTTGGATCGAAGACCCTGTGTATATATATGTATACAGTCACCCGCAAAAAGATAGGACAGCAATGTACGACTATTTTAGTGGGATGTTACTTTTCTATCTTGTTGCTGATTGCTATATGCATATATCGTTGAATAGGTTTGAATCGTTTTGAAATTAAATTCAAGTTCGACGTAGCGTCGTAGGCCAAGCTGTCACCATTTAATGCTTTACAATCGGATCGGATGTTTGAACGTTTGTATCGACTACGTTGGACCTCTGGTGGTCTAATATGTTGTAGTCGCTCTACTGGATGCACTCTTGACAAGGATCCGAATCTGCAAGGTAAGTACCTGAAATCAAACGTAATTTCTCAGAAATATTGTCTGATTATAACAATAAGGATCATTTGATCATATTTGATCTTTGTGTTGTCAGAAAGTACCTGCAATGAAAATACAAGCTGCTGTCTGTATTAACCAACTCTTGGCTTACCATAATTTTATTCGAGGTACACATGAAACATACTAAGTCTTGGCAGCTACAATTTGTGGGCCCCAAAGGATGTGACTTTTTCACAAGAAGGTTTATTGTAGTTTGTGATAGACATGTCATGATATACATATATCTATACAAGGTGGGGCCCCCTAGGTAGCTAAATTGCTTTATAACTTGGTTAACTAGGTTTATACAAGATGCAACTATAGCTCCTTGGGTTTATAATTTGGGGTTTTAATTTTATAATTACATATTGTTAAACTAGTTGGTTTTAAAGCTAATTGGGTTTATAATTATGGTGTATAAACTATATTACACCATATTAAAACATATTAAAACCACTTTATATCCAGGGGGGCCTTGCCATCGTCCCACGCCAAAAAGGCGACATGGAGACCTTCAAGCGCCGCCGGGAGACTGAAATCAAGCATGGCCGGGTGGCGATGTATGCCACCACGGGCGGCTTGGAGCTGATTTCAAGGGGGAAACAGTGGAAAACTCAGGGAACATATATGGGAAGATATGGAAAATATGGTGTTTCCAAGCAGCAATGTTTTTTGGGGATAGAATGGGGATGTCTATCTATCTATCTACCTATCTATCTATCTATCTATCTATTTATATATATATATCTATATCTCTATATCTCTATATCTATATATCTATATATCTATATATCTATATCTCTATATATCTATATATCTATATATCTATATATCTATATATCTGTATATCTGTATATCTATATATCTGTATATCTATATATCTATATATCTATATATCTATATATCTATATATCTATATCTATATATCTATATCTATATATTATAATATTATAATTAGCTAATGGAAAATAATGGAATAGCACCACCATTATATGGTGGTAACTAACAATAGCGGACATTGATTGAGAATGTTCACATTTTTATTAACCAATAAGATGGTATGTAGCCAACAATATCATGGGCATGTAATCGCTATATAATGGTTACGTTATAGTATGTTATAACATTAGGGATATAATGGTGATATAGGAAGCCCACCCAGTTGTGTTGGGCCCCTAGCTGCAGATAGTGGTGTTCCGTTTTTTGGGATACAACTGTTCCGGTAGATTCCGATAGCATTCATCATTTTCATGGCAAATTGCTTTAGTATTTAGGCTTCCACGGCTCTAGCAATCGTCTTCTAGTCCCCTTCTCTTTGGTTGGGGATATTTGGCTTTCCGAAGATTCTCTTGCTTTCTTTCTTTACTGTTCTACCCTGTTTCCTTCTCTTTTCGTTTTATGGGGGAATCACTATGCCGAAGATTGAGCGCTTGACGCATTGGTCACATGTGGCCCCTTTGCTGAGGATACATTGTTCCTGAGTACTTCAAGTGGCCAGGACTGGGCTCAAGATGCATTGATGATGATGGCATGATGGGATGATGGTGATGATGATGATGATTATTATTATTATCATTATTATTATTATCATTATTATTGTTATTTTATATTTGTTCATCATTACTATCAATAATAATAATAATAGTTATTATTATTTATGTTCATTACTATTTGATGATGATGATGATGATGATGATGGTGGTGGTGGTGGTGGTGGTGGTTGTGGTGGTGGGGATTATTATGATAGGAAAGTACGATGGGAAAGTACGATGTTATGATTGAATGATGGCGATGATGAATGACTGTCTCTAAAATGACAAGTATCATCCATGAGACATATTATATCAGCAGACCGGTTTCAGATCCTAGACCACATATTGTGGATCATATCTCTACAAGGTGTGGTTCCCAAACGATAGCGAAGATTATAACTAGCTCAACACTTCTTTATGACATATATAGATATAGCTTTAATGGGCTGTATAAACCAACGAGCACACAATTGGGAGTCTCCACCTTGTGCCACCAATCATCGTCCTCATCCCTTGCACATAGTGGATCATGTATAATCATCTACCACTATCTATCATGGTCCTTCAGAAGATATTATTTATATAAGAAGGATATAGGATGTATGACATATATATATATGTATGAATTTATATATATATAAAAATATGTGATATCATCTATATCAACATACATCTTACAAGATCATACATCGTCCACATCCTATGAGAATCCTCATCCCAGGATATTTGTCACCCTCCATGGGTTTGAAGTTCAGTGACGTGCCCAACGGCCTGGCTGCCATCAGCAAGGCCGCTTGGTCGGATTTTTCGGAGACATGGCCATGGTCAGCGATTTTTTTTTTAATGGGGGCAATACTTCGTGATTCAGGAAGAATATATATATATATACTTAAAGGATCTTAAAGGGTAATTCCCTCTACGAATTGATTACGAATTAATAATCCCATTTGATATGGGGTTACTTCGTCATATGATTAATATTGACTATTGACTAATGGTTTGTTATTGGGTTCACCCATGGCAAAAGATGAGCTTGCCGTACCAACACTTAGCCGTTGGTTGACCCAAGAATGAAACCACCCCAAAAATCACCATAAATGGCTTGTATAAACCATTCCCAAATGGTATGCTTGCTTTTGGGTTTACCACATTACTGTAGTAGGAAACATGTAAGTGTTTATTTTTGAAATTGTGCAGACATGAAGTAAGAGATGGGACCTGCCCAAAATAGCGAGACCCCCTTTGAAGGTTATGTCATACTGTGCCCTTCCCATTTTGCCGTATATACATCATTTTTGTACAAGTGTGTGGTAAGCGATGGGACCTTCCAAAAATTTGTTGATGTCCTTTTCGTGAACCCTGAGTTTCCGAGATTGTTCATACGTTGTTTTTGTTTGTTGATCCACCGAATGAGGGGTTTTCAGTTTCTGTTAAGTTTCGGGTACCCTCCTGTAATCAATCATGCTTGGCTGGGAAATCCCCTACAAATGGAGGGTTTAAATGGGAAAATCATCAAACGACACGGGGATTTTCCATTGTCATGGTTGTTTAGCAGAGGGTAACTAGTGCAGCCTAGTTCTTTTCGTCAAAATGTGGAAACTTGGGATGATGACTCATACTTTACCTGCATACTCACTGTGATAAGCATTCAGGGTGGGGCTGCATGTTTTCTCTGATGCGCAACAGTTTTTCCCCAAACGAGGTGGTTCTGGGTTCACATTGCGGCCTCCGGGTTTCGTTTGCTGGCTCGCACAACAGTTCCCTTGTGAGATGTCCATGTGCATTTCGACTGCGCAAGCTTGCACAAAGTGGTTGTCCTGTTTTGTGCTCTTCCGAAAGTTTACTTTTACCTGCACGTTGTGCCGTTTTTCCACTTATATCCATTTTTCATGGTAGGCGCAACTTGGACGGTGTCTTGAAAGGCTCGCAATTATACTCGTTTGTGAAACTGTCGCCATTTTTATTTTGAAATGATTTTGCGTGGCAGGCGCAGTGCTTCAGATGTCTCAGGCTCATTTTTATGGCAGGCGTAGAACTTTGTAGATCTCAGCAAAAAAGTGCCCAAACCGAGGTAAAACATTCTGTTTTACACTTGAAACTTTCATCGTTTTTCGTGGTGCGCTCGGTACTTGGTGAAATTCTGGTATGTGCTTCCGCCACCATCTCGTCACTTTGTGCGTGTCAGATCGCTCCCGTTGCGGCGCGGTGCTCATTTTGGCTGATTTTCAATGATCCTGGCAAACAGATCGTATGAGTTCTCTGGAAGGTCCTTCTATAGGACCATCTGGCGAGAGTTTCATAGTGCGCTCGTAGAGGTCCGCAATTACATGAAGATCTTGGCCAAGGGTCTTTGTGAGAAGGTTTTCTGAAGATCCTGGTGAAATCCTCTCAGAGGTCCTTGCATGAAAATCCTATACCTGTATTGGAGGTGCTCCCATGGGATGCTCTTATGGGATGGATCTTGTAAGATCCTCTCCGGCAGACATTCTATGACGATCTTGTGAGATTCTCTTGGATGTCTTGGCATGAAGATCTTGATAAGATCTTGCAGAGATCCTTGTGGGAAGATCTTGTGGAGATCCCAATGAAAGCTCTCAGGGGTCCGTGCTCTGTATTAGATAGAGGTGCTTGTATGAAAGCTCTTCTGGGCTGCTTGTCGAAGGTTCTTGCATGAAGGTCTTGTAAGGTCCTCTAGGCTAGACTCTAGAAGGTCCTTCTTTGATGATGATCTTGAGAAATTTTCTGTGAGGTCTTGTGAGGTCCGCCTGGTCAGTAGGCATACCGTTGCGCCTGTGACAAAAACAAGGTCCCGGTGGTGCATTTCCGACAATTTCTACTCTGATCTGGGATTGCTTCCGTAGCTACTGTTGCTTGTTTCTCCTACATTGATTTCCTACCCCCACACTTTTTGGGGCCTCTTACCAGGGTAATGTTAGTTGCTTTTTATGTGGATGCCTGGGTACATCCAATACTGGGGAACTACCTCATTAAACCAATGAGCATTATTATCTTCCTCCGAATATTAACGTGGGCTATTGGTGGACAAGCAACGTGCGTCAATCATGCGAAAGAGGAGCAGTGGTTTGTGAGATTGAACGAGTGGAGGCCCCGAGCATTTGGAAACGCCTCGGGCCCAAGCAGCTGCCAAAGTTCCCACTGTCTCATACCAGTTGGGTTCAAGTTCCATGCAAGCCTTGCTCTACACTCTACATGAAGTGGATAATCGCAGCAATATCATTAGCACCCTAGGTGCGCTCAGCCGCCGTTTTCTTCATTTAATTTCTTTCTACGGTGTTCCCAACCGAAACGCTGGGCCTGAACCTGCCCAAAATGAGCGTCGCATCGGCTTGTTATTTCAACGTGCCAGATCATTGAAATTGAATTCCCACCTTGTATTAATCTGCACGGATGGGAATACCAGCGGTGACAGATTCTTCCAGCCAACAAGTGTAGCAGCACTGAAAGAGGACTGACCTCGCTCACTTGCTAGCTCTGACGGCCAATAGACATGATTCAGATGTTCATATTTCTTTCCATTGTTAAAATGGCCCATGCTAAACGACCGATATCCATTCCTATGTGTAAGGTTCATGACCCAACCCATGGCTACAGTACTTATGTCCTGGCGGTCGCTGGCTAAATGGTCTATCTTTAGCCTAGTCTAATGGCTGCCAAGCATCATCAAGTCTGGGTTTATTTTCTATGTCCTCATGGATTGTATCAGTTGTGTCCTCCTGGGGTTGGTTGTGGTTAGTTGTAGCTCCATGGCCATTGATTGAAATGAGTCAACACAGCATCTAAATTACATACAGTATCTAAATTAACCATGGTGTGTGCGCTATGGATCTCCAACATCTTGCTAACCCGACACATCATATGTGATGAGACGACGCCCTCCATGACCAGCACTGGACAACCAGCATATTCCCAGTAATGTATATCCCATGTATATCCCATATTCTCCCATAATATCCTCATTTGTTGGTGATTATGATTAATGACGGTTTCAATAACTTCAAAGTTGTCAGCATATACGTATAATACATATCATGTATACCCATTTCTGTGTATATATATATATATATGTATTTATATGCATCCACTCACCCATAGATATATTCCGTATATGTTTATATAAATGCAAATAGATATATTGTAAATAATTAAGCTATTATATACATTACATACATTATATTTATTTTTATGCATGTATACATCTATATACATATTTTCATATATACATAATATGATCATTTTTTTACATATATAAACATATTTACGCATATACATATTTACATATTTACATATACGCATATAGATATATATATATATATATAAACATTTACATATATTTTTATATAGATACATTCAAAAATACATAAGTACATTTACATATTTACATTTTTACATATATACATCTTAATATATACATTTATTTATATACATATTTATCCATATATATTCAATACATGTACATTTACACAGATGTACATACTTACATATTATAT
>Ga0126342_10021233_pt1 | contig 10844 bp, 6 predicted proteins | sample Cyp1metagenome_FD_92528 | JGI IMG/M metagenome (GOLD analysis project Ga0126342, IMG submission 92528) | Coral microbial communities from Lord Howe Island, Old Settlement Bay, Australia - Cyphastrea 1 metagenome | ecosystem: Host-associated > Invertebrates > Cnidaria > Coral ... | reverse complement strand
TTTATGTCAGTTTGATATATTAGGAAGACATTGAAACATGGGCAATTCTGGAAGAGTAACACATGGCATTTGCTCATTTTGCTTTGAGATGATTCACTGCCAGGCTGGGCAAATGGAAGTTCAGTCGGTCAGACTGAACCAACGCGACTTTACCAGGAAGCGTTTCGCGACCCAGGCGCCTTATACGATGAATATATGTATTTTATGTTGCTAGTTTCGAAACGCTTGTGTGTTGAATTTTGCAAAATCCCAAGCCACCACTGAGAAGCTGAATTTTGTGCTGTTTATCCCAGTGGTTTCCCCTCCGGATTTTCACGGCTGTGGTAGATCTTGAGGCAGCTTCACCCAATCATTTGGAGGCGTCCCGCGAAGATCGGGAGCAGAGCTGGGTTTCCAATAGCTGGAAGCTACCCCAATGTTAGCTGGACGATTTATTTAATGGAAAAGTCCAGAATTTGTCTTTTCAGGGCTATATATATATATATGGGGGTTTCCATAAATGGTGGTACCCAATATTCAATAGCTGGATGGTTTATAATGGAAAATCCCACTAATATGGATGATTTGGGGGTACCTCCCATTTTAGGATTCACCCAAACAGTCAAGCGATTTTTTGAATGGTTTGCACATTCTTCTAGCACCTTGCTGAATGATGGCTCTGATAAGAGGCTGTATCTTTGGACATTCTGGTGGCTGGTGGCATGTTGTTGAGATTGATTTCTTCGAATTGATCGGTTCCTCTGTGAATTGTCCCATTGCCAGAGGAAAACATCGGCGTGCCCTGGCAATCTCAACTGTTTCAGGTCGTCCTTCCCGAGCATTCCGGGCTCGCACACAGTCGCCTTCCCATTTCGAGAGCTGGCCGAATCCTTACATTACTTTTTTAGGCTCCTGTCACCCCACCGTTGGGGTGTAAATTGAGTTGAAATTTGCAATTTACTCCGTGATCATCCGTGTATCCCCATAAAATGTTAGGTTTCGCCACTCTGTACCCATATTCAACCATTATGATTACATATATGCAACCATTCTACTCAACCACTATGCACCTATAGCCTATATTAGCCTATATCCTCTTATATCCCCTCCCATGTCCTTTCGTGCCGACGATTCGATTCGATTGTTGGCATGGAACAAAACAAGATCACCATTATATCCCCACTAACATCCACTAACATCCCTGTTTTTGGTAGCCATTTTTACATCACAACATCTGTGTGAAAAGCACTGAGGTGCCCGGCTGAAAGTTCGCTTCGCGCTTCTACGCCGCCCCCATATGAGGCCAGCAGTTTGAATCCTGCGATTTCCCAGATGGGTTGGTGCGGTAGGTGTTTTGAAGCACTTCTTATTGTCCATCCTGGCCGGGGCGAGAATCACAGATGACCAGCATACAACTGGATGAAGCTTCCAAAATCCCCGAGGAAGCCAGGGGGGATTTGATATTAAGGGGTAGTAAGGGGAAGGGATTATAGGTGATCACCGTTGAAGGTCATCTCAAGAGAAATTCCGTTTGTTTTCTTCAGCAAGTCACCACTGCTCAGACCTGGTCATCGACATCGGAGGACGGGCTTGGCAGACCATGGGTCGTTTGAATCAAGGATCAATAACATATCAATAACTGTCAGTAACTAAGAACGAATCCATGGTGGTTCCAACTGCGTTTCCTGCCAACAACTTATGATTTCAGATGACTCCAATTTCGATCACACATTTATTCACAAACTTATGATATCAGATTGAAGGCAATCATCTCCCAATTTGAGTCAAATCAAATGGAGTTGGGCTTGACTCCAGCAGTGACTGGAAACCAACGAACCAACAACTTGTCGCGGCCACGGTGAGGCGTCCAAGAGGAGGCCGCTGTGGGATGTATTTCATTCCTCGGGCCCAAGTCCAAGAATACCATACCCATCGGGCTGCAGATTGTTCTTTGTTGTTGCTTTATAATCTTTACATATCTTTACATTGCTTTAAATTATCCATTCCAAGAAATAGACCTGGAAATGAGATTTGGCTTCAGAACCCGCATTGATCTTCCCCGTTTTTGAGGGCCTTCCTTCAACCATGAACCAACCTGGGCCTGGGAAAGCCCCCGTCAGGAGAAGTCCAAGCAGGTGGAACGGGTTGTCGACGAGCCAGACGGTTTTTGGGAAGCGATGTCTTTGTCCAGAAATGGCGGGATTTCCTATGGATTCATTATGGATTTGCCAGTTTATTGCTAGCGAACCACATTTGAATGGGGATAATGAGGTATTAAACCATGTCAAACCAATATGGATTTTGAGTGCACCATTTTGGACAAGCCCACAATTTCTTGCAGGAGGTCCATTTAGAAGAAACCCATATTTGTTTTTCAATCACGCCATTTAAACATGACAGCGCAGATCGGCAGGCATTCTGCAGTACTGTCTGTTTAGATGGCCGGCAATAATTCGAGTTATCTTCCTTGGAAATAACATGGAATCCCCTGGAAGATCAGTTTTTGGGGAGTTTGCCAACCAATTTCATGGTGGTTTCAAATCAAAATCTTGGGGATTCAGGAATAAGTACCCATTCCGACAGGGTTCTATCGCACTGGTCAGGTGGGACAGGCGGCAGAGTGGACGTAGCAATTGGAATCAGAGGCCAGGGTCCAAACTTTGGGAGTTTTCCCAAATGGCAATTGCAATGTTAAAAAGATCCAAGCAGATCCAAGCAGTCTTTTCTGAAGCATGCCATGGAATCGATGGAATTGGGTGCCTAAAACTTTGGGGAACATCAAAAGCCATCAGCTCCACTGGCTTGACAGGTCCGACTTTGAGGATCAGAACCATCGCTGGTGTGTTCCATGGTGGCAACTGCGCCATGATCCAATCAGAGATCATGGATCCATATGGATACCTACTGTTGCCATTGCCCAGCCAGTATCTACTATAGTTACTATAGTTGTTGGATGTTGTTGGTTTGGAATATTTGATGATTTTCCATCCTATTTGGATGATAATGTCCAAATGTCCGTTTTCAAGCGGCCTTTTCATGGGTATTGAAACCACGAATCAGTCAATGAGTCGTGCATTGGTAAGAAGCGATGACATTGACAGCTGAGGACTGGCACGGAAATGGTTGGCGCGATAGGGTCCATGCGCACAGTCGGTTTGGAGGGGTGAGTTTGCGATGGTTTGTGATACCCTCTGGTAAACGTTTACTATGGAAAGATCCACCATTTTTAATGGGTAAATCCACGAACTAAATCACCATTTTCAATAGCTTTCTGTATGTTACCAGAGGATAGTTTGTAAAATGCTACAGTCAAATGAGTCGATGAAGGTGACAAAAAGGACTGGATGTGGGTCAAAATTGGGCGCCTCAAAAATGAATTCAACATGACCAACCTCAGTCTCAGTGGGACGTGGTTTTTGATGTTCTTGAATTTTCAAAGAATTACACACCCTGTGGCAATCAGACAATGAAAAATATCATCCATGTACATTTGTGTCCACCGATTTGTAGATGACTTCCCATTCAGAATAGAGGTTGTCCATTGCCATGTTCGGTAACCATAGGGAAACTCCCCTTTTCCTGACAGCCAGGAACCAGCTTGGCAGGAGTGGAGCGACTGGAGGAACTGGGAGGCACCGATCTTCGTGTCGTCATAACGGGATGGCATAGATTGGGGAACCACCAAGAATGGGATTAAACCAAACATAATGGGGATACAACGGGGATAGAATATGATATGAGATGTCTGACCAACTAGGCCATCATTGTAGAATTCTGCGTCGGGTTTAATTTACAGGAAGCGCAAGGTTTTCAAGCAACCTCAGTGATGTTTCTACAGTGTTTGAATACTTTTGGGCAAACAAATATTATCCTGAAATATTATACCAGGGTTAGGGCATTTACCCTAATATACAGATGATCCAACATACCTGAAAGCTGTTAGGTGCACTGAGGTAACATCTATTGCTGACCAGTGTTTCAAAGCTGCTGCGCACAAACATCAGGACCATGGAGAAAGCTGGAGAGACAGAGGTAAGCGCTATGCCCCTTGGATTGCTATGGAGTCTGACAAACTAGACATGGGGGTGGACCGTTTTTGTCAACTTAAGACAGTTATCCGAAAACAAGAAACATCACAAATCATGTAGGAAAATCTTCTATTTACTTCCATGACTTTTTCATTAAAACCTCCATTTTGATCAGGGAGTTCCCTGCTAGAAGGTAACAACATGTTGCTCCAACTCATGGTTTGCTTCCCAGAAGATAGAGCAGGCATCTTTGATTTTCAGTGTGTGGTTGGGTGGAAGCTATGTAAAGGACCAGATTTGATGACTAGAACATACTGGCCACGTACTGAAAATAGCTTCATGCCCAGGCTCTTGGGAGAAATTGACCCATGCCAAGCGTGTCCTACAATAGGGATACCCCCAAATCGTTGAAAAGTACATACGTATAGTATAGTATAATTGTATGCATAATTGTATGTATATTATATATGTATATATATTTATCTATTATGTATATAGACTAATGTACCATTGAACCCCCACACTTGCATACGCACCATCGAAATGTTTTGGCATCGATTTCAATCTGTGTCTCAGGAAAGAGACTGGCAGGAACCGAGACGCGCCCGCGACGCGCGAGGGAACAGAGGATGGGACCGATGGGAGGAGCGCCGCGACGAGCGCCGTGACGAGCGCCGCGATTGGCGGGACGAATGGCGGGGCATCGACACCAGCCGTTGGCAGGGTTCGGGGCTCATGGTGAGAGGAGGGAAACAACAGAGCTGTTTATGATGTTCAATGTTCAACATTCTTCAACATTCTTCAACATGTTGAATTATATTTGGTTAGGATGATTCTCGATGACGATTTGTGTTCTTTTCATGCGGGTTGAATCCGCCAACCAGTGATGATGTGGGTAGGGGTCCATTTTCAGACCACGGGAATGATCTGGGAACCATACGGCCACAGGGTGCAACACCATCAGGATCACATCACAAGACTGCCCGAGTCCCAACAAGCGAAAGCATATATATCCTGCAAGCGCATGACCAGTGCAAATCTATTAATGTTGTACATATACATTCATCTATATGAATCTGAAACATACCGGCTGCAAATAATGTACAATCATGTATAATAGATGTATCTGAATAAGTTGTAACAACCTGACTTTGACGTCACTTCAAATGATGGTCAATATAGAAAACCATCCCAAATGACATGATGTGAACCATCGTGGTTTAGGCAGATGTATGAAAGATCTATGCACAGATCCACATAGAATATCATAGAATTGGCTTTAAAGCAAAGACCTACAGGAGAACCCAACAACTTTGGGTTTGGGTAAAATTCCATAAACATCCGACTTTCCTGCAGGTCCCTCCAGCTTGGATGTCGATCGGGGACGAAGTCGCGGTACCATGGCAGCGGCACAAGTTCGAGTTTGAAACCGAACTACTGTTGTAGTATCTAATAAGTATGATGCCAATGGAGGTTTCCATGGGGATACCTCTTTATTTCATCCAATTCATCGGATTTTCCATCAACCATCCATTCTTGGATTTCTTGGGTACCTTGATGACTATGGAAGCCCCCAAATGTTGATCAAGTCCGAGACCGATCTGTGAAGCCAGGAATCCATCAGACCGTACCTGCATGGATTCGTGACAAGGCACCATTGAGTTGATCAGGGTTCTATCGGTCTCTTTGAATGCTGTTTGATATATTAGTTTATATGGGTTTATAATGGCTTATGTGGGTTTCTATTGGATTATTGGTTTCTACTGATTTATGTTGGTCTCCTTCATATTGGTTTGTATGTTTGACATCATTCATGCAAAGTCTTTGCGGGTCCCACGTTTTTTTTGCTTCTCATTTTCCAGGAGCAAGAGCCGCCAGCACCGGCCAAGTTGAAGGGAGATCCAGGTGGGCCTAACTCGACACTTCATGCCTTCTTCATGCCTTTCCACTGGGTTTCTGGGCAATTGGGGGTACCATATTTTCAGACTAATTCAGGGGGATCCCAAGTTATCATCCAACTTATTGGTTATAAAATATCAAGGGTTAAAGAGTTCAAATATTTTTTCGAACTGATATTGAGCAGATTTTGGCAAGGATCGCACGAGTCAAAGCTGTGAGCTGATTCCCGATGTCGATTGCTTTGGTGAGGCATCAGACAAGATGTGAAGACTGGCAAGATGAGGCTGAGACTCGGCGGCAATTTTTGTGGCGTACCATTCCGATGCTCACCTGCCCCTACTGTTGATCCCACCGTAGTTTGATGTTTTTGCCGGTAATTAAACCTTTGAAGAATCTGTGCGCTACTTGAAGCATCTTGAAGCATGTTGAACCTGAGCATTTCGTGACGGGTGCCCCAAGGAATGAGTTTCTGGCGAAATACTGCCCCGCTCCTTCGCAAAGAGATCTGGACTTCGACACTACCCAAGCACCAGGGCCATCGTGCCACAGCTTAAACGTGTTTGATGAGCACCATGAAAGGGGGGTTGGTGTACACTGGGTTTGTTTGAGACACCGGGGATTCCCAAACATAGATCTTTTAATCGGGAATATCTTGACAAACCATGTGTGATTTGTGGTATATTCCATTTTTGGAAAAAGGAACAATTGTTGAACCATCAGGGTCGCAGCTATTTACACATCAATTCCAGAATCCCAGCCAACTTCGATGCAAAGGGAAGAAACAAGAAAAGAACATAAAGAAGTGCATGGGAAGAAAACACGTTACAAAATGGAAGAAAAACAGGGCGTAAAGAAGAAACACATAGGGGAGAAAATAGGGAAGAACAGAAAGAAGAGCATGGTAAGAACATGGGAAGAAAATAGAGGAGAACATATGAAGCATAACATGGAAGAAAACAGGGTAGAACACAGAGAAGAAAAGAGAGGAATGAATAGATTAGATAGAAGGTAGAAAGGCAAACGGGGTGAACATACAGAATAAAGTAGGGGAGAATATTTGAGTCGCTTCGCGACGAGAACCGCCCGTACCCAAAGAATAGGACAGAGAGGAAAGAAGCGGGCATACTTGGCTCAAACAACGACTGGGGTCAAACTTGGCCGTCCTTGGCCTTAAGTTGGGCCGAGCAGGAGCCCACTTGGGCCCAACTTAACTTGCGCCGAACTCAGGCCAGTTAGCTCCAGCTTAGCCCGAACTTGAGCCCAACTGCATGGGGTCCAACATGGCGCAACTTGGCATGCGCAACTTGGTCCTGTGTGGGGGCATCTAGCGCTGAAGTTGGGCCGGAGACAGGCCCAATGTGGGCAACATGGCCTCGCATGAACCCGTTGAAAATAGCAGTTAAAAGAACGCAAGTTTTCAGCGTGTCGCGTTGAGTCCGCAAAATTGGCTCGGGTTGGGCCCAACTTGGCCCGCGCTGCCCGCAAAGGCCGAACTTGGCCCAGCTCAAGTTGCACTATCTTGGACCCAACTGGTGCACTATCTTGGACCCAACTGGTGCACTATCTTGGACCCAACTGGAGCCCAAGTTGGCGCCAATTGGTCATGTTGGGCTGAAGTTGGGCCCAAAGCGATCCAGATGCATTGGATCGTTTCATTGAGAATCGGGGGGCCTTCGGCCCCGGCAGGAGCCTTTTGTGAGAACACCAAGTCTGTCGATGATCATGTTCAATAACTTTTTTGTTTTTTTTAACGCGGCTTAAAACATGGACCTTCCATGTTTGAAACGGGCAATGTCCCATGAAACTCACCTATATATGTTTGATAGGGGAATCATGTATGAGCGACAGGTTTTCCAGCCTGAATTGAAAATCTACTCATGATAAATTCCCGATGGATTGATTATATTTTGGTCGCTATTGACCCCTGCTGAACGACATGCATTAGAAGGTTGAAGACCGGGGCCTAACAGAACCACAAGATTGGCAAGCTTGCATTTGTGCAAGTCAAAGGGCAAATCTTAAGCCATAGCCATAGCACTTGCCATATTCTTGGGCCTGCCCAAGGAGAAAATAAAATAGACAACGCGGAAAAATGCAGGGGAGGAAACAAGGGAAAAAAGTGTTGGTGAAAAGGGGCAAGAACAGAAAAATACGCGAGGGAATAGGGCGGAAAACGACAAACATAGAGGAGAAAACAGGGGAAAATAGGGAAGAAATAAGGAAGAGCATAGTGAATGCAAACAATAGGCGAGAAAACAGCCAGTGGTTAGCATCATTGAGCCTGACACCTCCATTGTTTATATTTTTAGCGCTAAACCACCTGGTGGAATACTGCTTGTTACAAGCCGCAATGGTAATCTCATGAAATTTCTATCAAGCGATCAGCACAATGAAATGGGATATTGCTTTAAATGTTCTCTGGTTCAAGTTGGTCGAACTGCTCCACAAGACGTGTTACTTCCGGGAGGCCCATGGAGCTGTAGGCTTGGCAAACATCAACCGGCATCATCAACCGGCTTGCCTAACGCAATGGCGACGGCTCTTGAGAGGATCAAAAGGTACCAAGACAGCTTGGAGGTGGAAGCTTTTTTTGCAATCTGAGGTCCATAGTCAGCAGATGTCAGTCTGAATTTGTTTCGTGCCTATAGTGATTAGTGACCTAGTGCGAAGAATTCTTGTGCGCGTGGGTTGCATGGTTCTTTCATTTTCACCTTCGGTAGCTGTAAAGAAGTGGGTTTGGCATGCCCATTTGAAACTCGCATGGCAGGACAAAAGAGACCTGTTTAAACTCCGGCTGGCTCTGGAACAAGAGTGTTCCTTGGCTACCAGATGTTTTCATCTCGCGGAACCAGAGCAGTTTTTGTGGCGTTCGTCCCAATCTGTATGGTGGCTAGTCTGCATCTTGGGTTTAATCCTCTCCCACTATCCGCAATCCAAAGCGCAATCCGTGATCAGAATTGGTTCGGCGATTCGAACGTTCAAACATTGGTGATCGAAGGTTCGCTAGATTTGGAGGAATGCCTATATAACTATATAACTTATCACAAGAGCAATCCTCTCTGCCCAAAGACCATGTTTTCTCGCTGCCAAGGGCTGGCGTGGTCGACTGGGCCGATCTCACAGAGGCAGTGTGGCCGCCCAGCATAAAGCGCGCAACATACACTTGCACATACATATGGTGATCCATCAACAATGCATGGCTCAAAGTCATTATTTGGGCGGGCAGGCTCCAACCCAAGTTTTTGCCACTTGGAGCCCGACATTTTGCTGGCTAAGTGCATGCACATGTGCAAGCCTGTTTGGAACCTTGTTTTTGATTCTGTATCCCGCCCTGCCTTCGCCCCGCCTCCCGCGCCGCCGTCTCCCACAACTTTGTCACACACACACACACACCCTCTTTCACACACAACTTTGTCACACACCATCTTTCACACACAACTTGGTCACACACACCATCTTTCACACACCATCTTTCACACACACAACTTTGTCATACATTCTCTTTCACGCACAACTTTGTCACACACCATCTTTCACACACAACTTTGTCACGCACTCTTTCACACACAACTTTGTCACACACCATCTTTCACACACATCCACCTTCGTTTCGCGTGGCAGGGGTGGCGCTTGGCGACATCCACCTTCGTTTGGCGTGGCAGGCGTGGCACTTCTGGCACTGGGCTGGGGCTGGTGGCGCGCTTGGTTGCCGTTAGACGCCGCGGCACTTTGCGTGGCAGCCGTGGAACTTGGCGACGTCCACCTTCGTTTCACGTGGCAGGCGTGGCGCTTGGCGACAACCACCTTCGTTTGGCGTGGCCAGCGTGGCACTTGGCAACATCCACCTTCGTTTTGCATGGCAGGCGTGGCGCTTCTGGCACTGGGCTAGCATGGTGGAGCGCTTGGTCGCCGTTAGTCGCCCGTGACGCCGCGGCACTTTGCGTGGCAGGCATGGCACTTGGCGACATCCACCTTCGTTTGGTGTGGCAGGCGTGGCGCTTCTGGCACTGGGCTGGGTCTGGTGGCGCGCTTGGTCGCCGTTAGTCGCCCGTGACGCCGCGGCACTTTGCGTGGCAGGCGTGGCACTTGGCGACATCCACCTACGTTTCACGTGGCAGGCGTGGCACTTGGGTACATCCACCTTCGTTTGGTGTGGCAAGCGTGCCACTTCTTTCTACTCATCAAAGGAAGTTTCGTAGAGAAAACTCCGAGTTACGGACTTTCACATTCTCACTAGTTAGCCCAAAAAACATTGTGTCCGTGATAACGTGTCGAAAGTCGTTTCGTGTGGCAGGCGCAATACTTTTGCGACGTTTTCACAAGATGAGTTGCAGTTTTCATGGCAGGCGCAGCACTTTGCACGTGTACACCAGCACTTTGGTTCGTGGCAGGTACACGAACCCACTTTACACTTTACACTCTACACTCCACACTTTACACTTTACACTCTACACTGTACACTCCTCACTCCACGCATTACACTCCTCACTCCACACTCCACACTCTACACTCCACACTCTACACGCTCCACACTCCACACTTCACACTCCACACTCCACACTCTACACTCCACGCTCCACACTCTACACTCCACACTCCACACTCTACACTTTACACACTTCTACACTCCACACTCTACACTTCACACTTCACAATTTACACTTTACACTCCACACTCCACACTCCACACTCTACACTCTACACTCCACACTCTACGCTTTACACGCTCTACACTTTACTCTCCACGCTTCACACTCTACACTCCACACTTTACACTCCACACTTTACACTCCACACTCTACACCCCACACTACAGTTTACCCACTGCACACTCCACACTCCTTACTTTACACCCCACACTCCACCACACTCCACCACACTCCACCACACTCCACCACACTCCACCACACTCCACCACACTCCACCACACTCCACCAC
>Ga0126342_10021232_pt1 | contig 10845 bp, 10 predicted proteins | sample Cyp1metagenome_FD_92528 | JGI IMG/M metagenome (GOLD analysis project Ga0126342, IMG submission 92528) | Coral microbial communities from Lord Howe Island, Old Settlement Bay, Australia - Cyphastrea 1 metagenome | ecosystem: Host-associated > Invertebrates > Cnidaria > Coral ... | reverse complement strand
TAGCTAGTTAGCTAGTTAGCTAGTTAGCTAGTTAGCTAGTTAGCTAGTTAGCTAGTTAGCTAGTTAGCTAGTTAGCTAGTTAGCTAGTTAGCTAGTTAGCTAGTTAGCTAGTTAGCTAGCTAGTTAGCTAGTTAGTTAGTTAGTTAGTTAGTTAGTTTGCAGCTCATTAGTTTGTATCAAGCCTCCCAAAAGATAGCTGGTAACTTCCATATTTTCATATGGTCTGAGAATCTGGTACCACCACATTTGATGGGTGACAATCATTTTCCCTATTAGAATGCTTATTTGGGGCTAAACCCAATTTTCAAACACAGCCAAATCATATTCAGTTGGTTACAAACCACCATTTAATCATTTTAATCCCAGTAAATCCCATGAAATTCCATGAAATCCCATTCAATTCCACTAGATCCCATTAATTAACCGTTATATCCCATTAATTAATCAAACAATATCCCACAACATATCCCATGAAATCCCTGGCCGCGTCCCCATGTTTTCGGCATCTCTGGGGAGCTGACCTTCACCAGGACTTGAAAGGTAGACCTAACGTCATTGAGGAGTCACTTGGCGGCGGAACCATGGGGGGTTTCGGTTTCGCTGACGGCACTGACTGGCACTGATTTTTTTTGGTCCCATGTAGTAGTGGGTGATAGCTGATCTGTATAGATATTACTTGTATTACTATATAATTATCATATTATACTCGAATACAACTACATAATTATATAGATTGAATATATAACTGGGATATACCATATAATGTGGGTTTACGATTGTCATGAGCCACTCACTAAGTCGATGCACATCCATGTAGGCTAACAAATCGGTCTATTTCGCTGCTTATATCATGATATATCAATATTTGGAAGAGGTTATAAAGCTGGAAAACAACTTATTAACTTGGAGGCCCTCTTCCTGTGTGACTTCAATAGCAAATTGGTAGTTGTAAGGGGATATAATTCAGTTGTTATTAGTAATGTTTACCCCGGATGAATAACCCAGACATTTATCATCATTTATTCATATGGGAGGGTTCCAACTCCAATCGTTAGCTGGTTGGTGGTTTGGAACATTTTTTTACTTTTCCATATATTGGGAATGCCATCATCCTAACTGACGAACTCATATTTTTCAGAGGGGTAGGTATACCACCAACCAGATAATGTTTCCCCTTATAAAATCTTGTGAATGGTACCCCGCTTGCCCGTCCTGCCCAGGTACAAGGGAAGCAAAGCGTTGCTGAACCAATGGAAGGAGCGTGAAGATGGTTGGGTCGTGGATATGTTTTTTGTTTTCTTGGCCATCAATGGGATAGATACTGGTAGATATGGTATCAACATGTATCAACATGTATCAACATATATGAGCATGTATAAACTATATATAGATATATCCATCCATTATATATATATATGTGAATTTGTTCTAGCTCTAATTATAGTATAGAGGCTATAGGCTATATCATGGATCTTTCCCATGTGTAAAGCACGAAAAAAAACATGCCTGTCTCGGTCCGGCACATCTGCCGGTGAGGAAGATTCCTCGTGCCTCTACACAGAGAAGGATACTCTGTGGCTGGAGGACTCAATGGATTTTATGGTGGTTTATACCATCTGGTAAACTAACATAGCTATTGAAAATGGCCCATTTATAGTTGATTTACCTATAAAGAATGGTGATTTTCCATAGTTATGTTAGTTTACCATCTGGTAATTCAACAACAGGAATTTGTTTATGTGTTTTTTCTTATTGCTTAAGGGATATATGATGGGATATGATGAGATATATGATGGTTACCCTCAGGTTACTCTTGTTATTCAACGGAGAGGACTGGATCATCATCATTTTATAGCTGGTATATAATTCATAATGTTTATCATCTATTTCTGTGGGCCACGGCAGGTGTGCTGAATGGAAGACCCTAGTCTATAAATGAAACAAACAACCAAATAAGTTGATGTGCATATACTATATATGATTAAGTTGACATAAGTGAACATGCACACACATCTCCCCTGGGCTCTTTAAAAAAATGCCTGATGCCACTTTTCTTTCTGGATCGGCGAGCGAGTTAATTCTACAAAGAGCAGAGGCAAGATCCCATACTGTAGTTACCCCTACCATTTAATAAACCCTTGATGAGTGGTAGACCCCACTTCAGCCTCACTAAAATTCTGTAAATGGTGGAGTTCAACATCTCAAATATCCATCTATCCTCCGCATTTAATTAACATTTGCAGGATATTTGAGATTGGCCGCGGGAAAAGTTACCCACATGAACAACAATGAACAACGCGAAGCAAAAGAACCGCGAATGATAGACCCAACATAGATAACCAACCCCCCCAGCCTATCCCTATTATAGGACCATTTATGGCTGTTTTTTGGATCAAATATACATACCCGGCCTGGTAAACTAAGATAGCTATGGAAAATGGTCCATTTATAGTTGATTTACCTATAAAAAAATGGTGATTTTCCATAGTTATGATAGCTTACCTATTTACAATTGTGATTTTCTATAGCTATGTTAGTCATTTCCAGGCCCGGTGACCATGATCCATGATACCCTTGGGAATTTCCTGGTGAAATTCCCATGTGAGCCATTAAACAAAGACCCTGGTTGATTGGTTAGCTTGTTGGGACTTATATTAGCTAATATTTTGCTGATATGAACAATAGCTAATATAGTTTGATTGTTAGCTTGTTGGTTACACTTGTTGATCATGAACTAACCCATCATGAACGGGAAACATATCGACCAACTATAGTATTTCACGAGATGGGAAACGGGGTATTTTTTACTGGCTCATGTAATGGAAATGATCATGGGGCAACCTTGATTTGCTGACGTGTGTTTTAATTGTCCCAAAGGGGAAATCCAGAAAACATGGAGAATCTAATGTTAGCAATAGTAAACCACCCGCAATTTTACCATGAATGGGTGGTATAGACAATTAAAATATGCTGCTTGGTGGTTTGGAACATGTTTTTTCCATATATTGGGAATGTCATCATCCTAACTGACTCATATTTTTCAGAGGGGTAGGCTCAATCACCGACCAGCATGGATGGATTATCATTTCCCTACTAACATTATAGGGACTAGACTACCATTGATGGTAAAATTAGATTGTCTATCTTTATGGCATGAACTAATATATTTGCCGCATTTGCCCATAGTTTATGAATATTCCCACTAACATGATAGGGACTACCCTCTGGTAAACTAATATAAACATAACTATGGAAAATCACCCCCTTTCATGGCTAAATCAACTATGAATGGGCTATTTGCAATAGCCAACTCTTAGTTTACCGGAGGGTAAATCCCATAAATCCCATGAAATCCCATTATATTGAACTCTGGGGAAACATCCCGAAACATCCCCTGGTAAACTCACATGGTATTCCCATGTTTCATTGATCCATTGGGCACATTATAACGACCTCATTACGACCTCACTGGAAATCATGGTTAGTAAGGGAAATCATCCCCAAATGGCCGAACTATTCAGGTTAGTGAAATATTATAAGTTACCCCATGGTGACATACCTTGCCAGGACGCAGTGATGCGAGTGGAGTTGGAAGTGTCCAAGGAGCATCTGGCGTCTCAGCGTCCATGGGGAAAATATCATGGGGAAATTCTCTACAGCAAAGCGGTCAGCGGCCCTTCTGTTTTTACCAAAAGGACGCTATTGATGTTCATGGATGTCATGGGATTAATATGGGATTCATATGGGATTAATATGGGATAGAAATATTATGGATTATATAATATGGATGATTCATGGGATTTATATATATATATATGGATTGATATGGATTAATGTGGGATTGATGGGATTTATATGGGATTTATATGGGATTTAAATGGTGAATGTAAAAACATGTAAACAAAGCATGATTTCATGCATTTTCATGGGATGTTACTTTTCTGCATCATGAAACTCTGCCCATACCACTGGTGGCATAGTCACTTTCAGTCTACCTCTGGTGGCATGATGCATGCACCCTAAGGGCTGTGCGCATTACAATCAGAATAGTTATACCTATCACAGTTTCATCACAGCAGCCATACGACTAGTGATTAAACATGCTTAAGTAAACTGTAGTATGTCGAGAAACATACGTATATGATACTACATTATCATCATTATATATATACAAAGAGTGCTAGTGAATGTTAGTGATATATATATATATATATATATACATGTATATCAATGATGATGTATGAATAACAGTAGAATCATCCATATTAAACCATATTAATCCCATATTAATCCCATATTAATCCCATATTAATCCCATATATTCGTTCTTAATCCATGAATACCATGGGGTGTGATCCGAGGCTCGCCTGGCCACCGGCTTCGTTGTAGCACTGAAGGGAACCGCTACACAGGTGCTGGACGACGTTGTTGGGGTGGGATCAATGGCCGAGCGATGAAAATTGGACTTACCCGGCCTGGTAAACATACACAAAACGATGGAAAATCACCATTTTTAATGGGTAAACTATGGGAAAATCACCACTTTTAATGGGTAAACTATGGGAAATCACCATTTTTAATGGCTAAACTATGGGAAAATCACCACTTTTAATGGATAAACTATGGAAAATCACAATTTTTCATGGGAAAATCAACTATTTGTATGGGTATTTTCAGTAAACGTTGACCAGAGGGTACCTAGCATTTTTTTCAGGCCGATTCAGGGATGTTACTGAGCAAAATTCCGATGTTACTAGGCCGACGAATGTGTTGTGCTATTGGCATCAAAAAAGGCAAAATTTGGCGATGTTTCTGTGCAAACTTGTGCTTTCTGAATGTTGATGTTACTGCGCCCCAAATGTTTTGCCGTTGCAACGCCACAAACGACTGCAGTTTTTTTTGTCAATTCACCCGGAAAGCGGATGAAGGGCCCTCCAGTTATTCCTTTGGTGAAGCGCTTGACATAGACTTGAGGTGGCTAATCCTATAACCTGCTGACCTCTTTAGTCGCCAGGAGCTATGGGCACCCGAAGAGTTGGGAGAATTAGCCGCAGATCTCGTCCATTTGACTAGTTGGTGGTTTCAGATTTCCAACCAAAATGAGGAAATCTGTAACTGTTTCAAACAGTAACTATTAGATATAGTCAAAATTGGTGTAACTATTTCATTTGACTAGTTGGTGTTACTCAATCATTAACTATATCTAATAGTTACACCGCGGTATAGCCAAGAGTGTCTGTGTGAAATGTGCTCAACCATTCCGTCTGGCGAAACCCAATCTGATTGATTTTTCAACCTAAAGCATCATTCAGAACGGATTCCATGTGGTAGGATGGATATCTGGCCACAAAAATGGAATATCAGGGATAAACTTGCAGAACATGGAATATAAGCGTTTAAAATTGTGATTTTATAAACAGTGGATTTTGTAAACGGTACCCTATTTTGAGACAAACAGGTCCACAGGTCTGATTAGGTAACACGGTAACGTTGGTCGATAGGATTCCAATTAATCCCACATTTAGATCAATCTGTAATAATCTGTAGACTAATATATATATATATATTTATATGTATATACAGGTTTGGATCTATATGGTGTAATATTACAGATTATTAATCTGTAATAATCTGTAATATTATAATTAGTTAGATCTATAATCAACAGGTTTGGATTATCTCCAGTGAATTTCCATATATAGGCGCAAAGCCCACTATTTGCCGATCATATCCGTGGGGAAACCCATAAATTTAATCAATTTCCATATCTGTATGAATTTAGCAGAGGGCAGTTGGTACTAAGGAAAAGCCTTGGAGTTAAGGCTTAACATGGCTTAACCGTTAGAAAACCACCTTTTCTCACAGTTCCTCCCACCACCAGGCTGGAACTTTCACCATGAGCGACTTCTGTTTCCCAAGGACAGGCTTTTTTTATCCGTGGCTGGATGACGGCGTTTTCACCCATAGACAAATCATCATAGCTATTGGATTAAAGCCCCAAGCGCTTCATGATTTGTAGGTTATTCCGTTGAAAGTGTATAGCATTTCCCGGTAAATCCCTTTTTCGACAAAACATGACTGGCATGTTGGAAAAAAACATGTACCTATACTTGACTAAAGTACTAATATAGTACCTCCATAATTTTGCACTGATATATATTATAATATATGTGTATATATATACAGTGTGTATATATATAGTATATATATATACATACATACAGTGTATATATATAGTGCATGTATAATCTATATATAGCACATATAATATAGTATGATTTGTACCCATAAAACCATACAAATCCCTCTGTTTGACGGGTGAAGAGCGCCATGTTAACTACCAGGATGCCACTGCCAGCTCCCTTGGCTGCGCCGAAGAAAGATGGGCGGCTCGGAAAAATCATGGGCTCAACGTGCTCAATGCCACTGCGATTGGTAAATTAACATAGGTATGATTAACATAGGTATGATTAACATAGGTATGATTGACATAGGTATGATTGACATAGGTATGATTAACATAGGTATGATTAACATAGGTAAATTAACATAGGTAAATTAACACAGGATGGGGCCCCACAGTTATAAGTTGGTTTATAAACCCTTGTAATCCCCATTCACTAGTTCGTTATATCTACCATAAAACCATTGTTAAGCCACTTATAAACCAACTTAGCTATCTTGGGGGCCCCATCCTGTAGGGAAATATAAAATCTGTGATACGGATTGATACGGTGGATGGTTGCGAAATTCTGCACCAGTTGACAGGTGGTTTATCCCACTATAAATGGAGGTGTTAACACTCTGGTAATTTAACATAGCTATTGAAAATGGTGATTTATAGTGGATTTTCCCACGAAAAATGGTGATTTTCCATAGCTATGTTAGTTTACCAGAGGGTAATAGAAAAAACATCTAATGTTGGTAAAACAATAAAACACAATCCCTCACATGACCAAAAATAGATGGTATGGTTACCATTCCCACATGTGTTCTTTATTCTTGTTTTAACCACATTAGGTATGATAGGGACACATAGAATATAGAGGGTAAACTACAATGGGTATACCATGAAAATAGGTGTTCCACGGGATTCTAAATCCCCAAATCCAGTAAATGAAGGTCCATTAAACCATTACTTTAATCGTCCATGAAATACTAGATTCATTTTTTTTAATACCTTCCATTTACAACCCAATGGGATTCTAATATTCATCCAGCGGACTTTCATGGAGGTCTACATCCAATAAATCAACAGAGGCTACTGCTATTCGTAGCATGGTGTTCAGGAGTACCATAAGTTGGTTACATAGTACATAGGTTACATAGTATATAGCATACAATTATACTATCAATGGTCAGTCGATTCGAAGCACAAGTGGAGTGGAACAATAGGGCCAAGAATGGCTATCTGGCTATCAACATGGACTTTTTGGGCTCTGGAACAACGGTCCCTTATTGTTTATGGCCAAATCATGGCTGAACATATCTTGGCAAGGATGGATCAAGCTTCACTTTGTAATGAACAAGCATCCAACTATGGAAAATGTTCCTATTTTTTATTTCCCCACTGAAACATGGGAAGATTTCTCAGGATGTCAGGTTTGATTACCACAGGGTATAATCCAAAGTTGATCGTCATCACCATCAATCCTAACTCCAGGGGAGCAAGTCTTGGATTGTTTCCTATAGTTTCGCGACAATGTTTGTGGATAGCGACCTTCCAAATACCTCCAAAAATGAGGTAAGATATCCATGATGTTTGGAAAAATCAGCCATGAAATCTCATGAAATCATGGCTACCGACGGGTCTAAAGTCTACCCTCTGGTCAACTATTTGGAAAATCACCATTTTTACTAGGGTAAATCAACCATCAATGGCCATGTTCAATAGGGTAAAGTCAAAAAAAATCACCGCGCTTCAGCTGCGAAGTTCCAGGCCCTACCTGGCGCTGATGTCGGGCTTGGACTTCGGTTCCGACAGCACGGCTGCCTCCGCGCGCGGCAAGGCCTTCGAGTTTCTGAAGGCGCGGCAGGGCCCGGCAGGGCTGGAGGGAAAGGGAACCATGGGATCATGGCTTTCCTGTGGGGTGATATACCCCAGGTATTGGGATGAAATATACCATGTATAGCCTCTGGTAATTTAACGTAACTATGGAAAATGACCATAGAAATAGTGGATTTTCCCATGAAAAATGGTGATTTTCCATAGTTATGTTAGTTTACCAGAGGGTAAACCCTACATAATTCGCTATCAACTGGCTGGAAAGCTTGGCTGGAACTATCCTGGGATTCAGCAGCGACCAACTTTTTGGGACGTATCATATGGGGCGCTGGTTAAAAATCCCATGAAATCCCATGAAATCCCATGAAATCCCATGAAACCAATCCCATCAAGTCGTGTTAATCTGTCTTCTTTACACCTAAAAATCCCATTTGGTCCACTAAATAGTCCGATAAAAATGTCATCAAAAATAGGATTCATTTCCCATAGGATCCATGTATGCTATACATGGTAACATTTACCATCAATATACACCAATGTTGGCATATATACCATACATGGATCCTATGGGTTTAAATATCTAAAATCCCATGAAAGATCCCATCAGTGAATTTCCCTGGCACTAGGCCCATTCCGTCCAGCAACTCGTGATTTGTCCGGCGACCTGGATCCGCCTGGCCGGTGCAGCTTGCTGGGTGAGAGAACGGCACCATTTCTTTGATAAAATCCCCTATGATCTTTGGGAAACTGATGGGAATATCATGGTTTGATGTGAGCCATGGTTGAACATCTTGAAACATCAGCACTACAGGGAGTAGCCTCTGTTTGCCACCTTGCCACCTGGTCAACAGTGGAACCATCAGGAGCTCACCTCGCCTTGAAATTTCTTCCACCATGCAGAAACAGACATTGGAGTGGTATAAACGGTTCATTTATGGAGAATTTTATTGAGAATTTCATGGGAAAACAACTGGAGCCATGCGGTTTTTGGAACTTTATCACATTCACATCGGGGACATCCGAATGGGGCTTTTTTGGGATGACAAGAATCTGAGGACGTCGCAAGACCTTCCGGAACGCCATGGCAAATCTACCATCCGGATCCATGGTAATCTAACGCAGCTAGGAAAAATGCCCATTGAGTTTGATGATTTAAGTATCAAACAGCATTATATCCCATAACTGCGTAACAAATTACCGGAGGGTATCATCATCAGCATCAGCATCAGCATCATCATCATCATCATCATCATCACCACCATCACGGCCCTATATAAGTTCTCTGACCATATGGATGGTCAAGATGTCAGACAAATCACAAGATAGGACTGGGTGCTGCGGGACTGCTTTGCAAGGAACCGAGAGCGGACTAAATTCCATGGAATTCTTAAACAACGAAACCAAAGTGAATGGATAAGTGGTCAAATGTTGAACATCTTTAGGGAAGACGTTTGAAGTCGATTTCTGGCGAGTCATCACCATCCTCATCTCACACGTCCTTACAGCATTTGTTGGTTGAGTCCATTCGTTGAGCTAACCCCAGACCCCAGCGAGGATGTATCCATGCTCCCCTTGACTCGGGTTTGCGGAGATGGTTTTTTGTTAACCTTCATTGGGAAATCTATCTGGTGGAATGGGGAATCTATAGTTTCTTCCTTTTGTTGCCGGGGTACCGTGCATCGCCTGGGTCCTAAGCATTGTTCGTCCCGATTCAGGGTTCCTCCCAGTTCATTCGTAAGTGATTTTTGTTAGCAACAGATGTTCTGGGGTACAACCCATACATAACTTGGCAATGCCATGGTTATCATCGACTTGCCAAAAAAAAATGAATTCCACACATTTCCACACTAGAATACATCAAGTATAATACATTCAAATACACGAATATTTAAATGCCATTTTACTCCATGTTATTTACCATGTTATTTACCATTATATACCACTAAAACCCTATTGAAAGCATCTCAAACCCACCTTTTTGCTGGGTTCTCCACCTTGTTCTCAGGTGGAGGATTGCTGCCTGCGAATGGGGATGGGGATCGTATCAAGGTGCCAGCACCTGGATACAGGCAGATGTATTTGAATTGATGGGATAAAACATATCAATACACCCGTATTTTTTGAGAACATATTGTGTGATTGGATATTATTGGATGTTTTTTCGTGCAAGATTCCATGTATCATGATGTATCTATATGCATTTTTATCTAAATTTGATGGGCTAAAATGGGATAGCCTCATGGGATACTCTCTGGATCTCTCAGGGGAATCATCCCTGCCGTTGTGATAATTCAGCCAGATAAAATGGAGTATAACCAACCATAACAATACAATGTTTGATACTTGTTTTTAATCAAGATATACTGTAGTAATAACAACAGTAACAATAACAAGAAAAACATATGCTTGGGGTATATTATATCCCAACGGGATATGATGTAAGTTAATGATGTAGTAGGATGTAATGGGATATTATACAACGGAATATAATTGATACATTGTGTTTAGTCTGGTGGTGAATAGAGGGAGCTAAGAGGTATTGATGTCCATATTCCCTATGTTGCATCGGGAACCAAGGATCTACGAATTGAGATTCCGATGCTGAAATTGAGGGTGACCTATTGTATAGTATTATTATTGTGACCTATGCTGTATTGTATAGTATATTATCTATTAATCTATTGTGATAGTATTATTATATATTATTGTTTAATGAGTTTTTTTTTTTTTTTTTTTTTTTTTTTTTTTTTTTTTTTTCTTTTATTTTTTTTTTGTTTTATTTTTTTTTTTCTTCTGTTAACATTTACTACGGGGTGTACTTTTTTTTTTTTTATTTCTTT
>Ga0126342_10021231_pt1 | contig 10845 bp, 13 predicted proteins | sample Cyp1metagenome_FD_92528 | JGI IMG/M metagenome (GOLD analysis project Ga0126342, IMG submission 92528) | Coral microbial communities from Lord Howe Island, Old Settlement Bay, Australia - Cyphastrea 1 metagenome | ecosystem: Host-associated > Invertebrates > Cnidaria > Coral ... | reverse complement strand
TTTCCTATCTTTTCGCGCATCTGCATCTTCTTTCTTCTGATCTTTTCTCTTCTGACTCTTCTCACCTCTGCTTTTCAACTGTCCATATTGTCGGAAGTTTCACTTCTAAACTTCCTTCGATTAATATATGAATATACATATATCATAATATGTAATATTAATATACATCATATATTAATCTTTACAATTCATATATCATCATATCTTTGTAACAGACAAGGCACGTATAAACCAAACATATGCCAGTACAGAGATAACTGTAAACCTTGTGAACACTGTAAACATGTTTCTATTTCACCGTATTCAATTTTTGGTTGGCCTCCTTTTTAGAAACCGGAAACCGCAGGCGGAGATCAAGCACCTGAAATTGGACATTGATCACTTTAAGCAGCTTGGAAGGGAATGGACACTGCATCCCATCGACCACCGTGCAATGAATGTACTTACAGGGACGGATGGTGTTCTCCATGTTGTTGTGGCATTCAAAGAAATCTTACAAACATTTCTCTCTGGATTTAGGGTTGATATTATTTATATGTTCATTGCATGCCTCATTTGCTAAGCATTTTCTAAGACTCCCCATTTTTGGATATCGAACATGCCAGCAGTATATCATTCCAGCTGGATTTGGGGTAGCCCTGTTTTTAAACGCAGATTTCTGGAGGCCAATCAACATATAATCTACTTCGAAGCGAGACAAGAGAAATGACAGGTTGACACATTGAACAGACACATTGAACAGAACATAGCCATTCTAGTTGCAACCGAATCTTGCCCTTTGTGTCAGTACAATAGTTTCGGTCGCAGTTTTTGGCGATGCTTCAAGTGGCCTCAAAAAACAGACAGCAATTTGGATCTGCATCCCACTCACCCAGGAATGTGGCTGCACGACTGCAAACGGAGGAGTACGGTCATTTTTTTCATTCAAAACCACATCTTTAGTCAACTTTTGTCCCTTCTTAGTCCCTTCTTATAGCTACTGAAAATCTGAACTTCAGGACGCAAATGGACTTTGTGTTTTCTATTCAGTTTCAATAGCAAAGCCCCAATTTGAAAACAGCCTGGTTTCCAGCCGTGGCGCATGGTGCACCGTGCCAGGACACGCAGCGTTACTACGTGTTGAATTCATTGAGGAATGAATTGACTGAGGCCGGGTCCGCCGGGTCAGCGCTGAACTGTTCGGGAAGGCTCCGAAACCAGTGAAAGACCACTGAAAGAAGAAGAAGAAGAAGAAGAAGAAGAGGAGGAGGAGGAGGAGGAGGAGGAGGAAGAGGAAGAGGAAGAGGAAGAGGAAGAGGAAGAGGAAGAGGAAGAGGAAGAGGAAGAGGAAGAGGAAGAGGAAGAGGAAGAGGAAGAGGAAGAGGAAGAGGAAGAGAAAGTGTGGTTTTCGAAAGTATCTTCGAAAGTCTGGTCCCTCCACTTTTCTCTCCATAGATGAATAGTTCATCTTTGAGACGCCTCTTCTATGCCGCTGATAGGGTCTCCCAAATCCCAGGGTAAGATCTGAAGAGTTCGGGTTGAACTGTTCCGGTTAGACTGTGTTGGATTAAGAAGTTGACCCCTGAAAACCTCGCTGCTTTTGGATCTTCATTCTCCCCACATTTCACACCACCAAACTCACCAAACTCACCAAACTAGTCAGTTCAGTGGGATTCCAGATGAATTTGTATCATTGTCCAGCAGACTTCGATAACTTAGGTAATTTTTCGGGTGACCAGTCGAAGTTTAAGGCGACATATGTATACATATGTTATTCATATGTTAATATGTTTCCAGTGATCTTTCCAGTGATCTTTCCATTTTTGATGATCATCACTTCAGTCGCCAGTTTTCAGGCCACCGAAGAGTTGGGATATCAGCGCGACCGCGCCAGACACCACGAGGTGGGCGCCCCGCTATCCGCCATCGCCATCCGCTGGGCTCAGGTGCTGGAAGTGAAATCTGACGAATTCTGAGGAAGTGTTAGAAATGTGGTGGAAGAGAATAAAGAGTTGGATGGGATAGTTGATGATAGTTGGATTTCATTGATTTAATCATACGTATTTCATCCATGACCATGGCTGAGGATGTGTAAAATTCACCTGCACATATCTTCAGGTTCGAATATGGGTCTGAATTAGCTTACTGGTCAAACTCAGGCCACCGGAATAAGGGATGAACCTCAGATGACTTGACGGGGAAGGGTTGCGGGCAATGCTAATTTTGGGTGACCCACGGGGGACACGGCAGAGGAATTCCATGACATGACCATCTGCAACCTGTGCTGTAAGCAGACCATAGCAGACCATAGCAGACCATAGCAGACCATAGCAGACCACCCGCAGCCCTTTGGATTTTTTTGGGCGCCGGGCACCGGCGTCCCGTGGTGTCGCCGTTGTGACACCAGGCGAGGTCTTGATCTCCAGAACTGTCGACTCATGGTCCGTTTGTTCGAGGTAACAATGGAAAGTTAAAGCAAGAATCGTTGCCATCCCCAATTTTACCAATTTTATGGAACCATCAAATATGGGTGGTGTGTTGTTGCTTTACTAACATCCCATTTGGTGAATGGCCAGTTGGAGAAAACGACATCCGCACGTTTTTTAGAGCCACAGCTGAAGGCCAATGTCCAAGCGATGTTGCTCCGGATGCAGTCCAAGACGAGGCCGACACCGGACACAGCGCCAATGGTGCGGAAAGGGCCAATGGGTGAATTCTCGCAAGTTACGCACGAAAATCACGGAACATGAATCTGAAAAATCAATAAAAATCATGCATACTTAGGATGTCAACAGCTATCTTCACCCAAAGAGTGCCTTTGCGCCCCCCCTTGGTTAGCACATGATGCAAGATCGAAAGACCCCCAAACCACGTATTAAACGTCCCAGTTGTATGCAATGTCACCCCTGAGTTCACAAGAGGGGTGGGGTACTTAGTATTTATATGTATTTATATGTATTTATCATTCATTATTGAGAATTGTCGATTTGTCACATTGGGGACCCCTCCTGAATCAACTGGCGCTTTCTGAATGGGTTAGAAATTCGAGATACCCAAAGATACTGGACCCGCTGCTCCAGGTGCGCAGTTCGCGGTTGTCAAACGCCATCGCGAGCTGTTGCTCTTGCCGCAGCTTGGTCGCGGTGATGGTTTCGATGGTTTGCCACAAAGATGGGGATTTCAGACATTCATCAAACATGAGATTTTCACCATTGAGAACTGGGATTATGGTATCCCATGGTTTATGATATCTATATGATCATGTATATATTTTTTCACCCATAATTCTCATGATCTAAGATTATGTTCTCCGCCATGATGCGGGTGGACGGTGAAGCTTAATAAGCGCTATGTGACACAATGAAGTCACCTGGCTGCAGCACACACTTACACACACACACAAGCTGGAACCCGCTGATGCGTGCTCCATCTGAGATCCTAGGATAAATTTTGCGGGCCAGCTGGAAATACGATAAATAGATATAAATAGATCAATGACGAACCCAAAGATTGAATTTTGGATTTCCAAATCCAACGATCTTCGATGATCGTCTCTATGCCAATTTTCTTAGCCAATGATCATGCTCTATTTTCGGGGCATGCTGTTGACCCACCCCTCACACAATGTGAGGTTCAAGGGATCTTGCTGCGAGTCTGGGCTTGCATCAGGCCTGCAATCTGACCCAACATTGCCACTTTGACAGCACGGATCATCTTGACTTCTTATTTTTATGTTTGTTATTGGGGTTGTAGCCTCACCCACGATTCCAGTTACTCAAAATGTGATGATCCTGGTGGTGACTGGCAATGTAGCTTGGGAGATAGCCTAAGCTACGGTGTAAAAAGGCTGTTCTAACCAGCCACAAAAATGAGACATTCACCAGGATTTCAGCCTGGGAGTGGACCCACAACGAACAGCATCCAGTGGGTTTTCCTCCATGGGGCGGGGTGCAAGTTCCGACCAGATTGATTGGAGCCCATCATTGGAGCCTCAATGTCATTGTTTTGGAATTCGAGAAAAGTGCATGGTCATTGTTTAGCCCTGAGGTTGGTAAAAACGGCTACGTGGCTAGCCTTTGGGAATCTGGTGATCAAACATGGCAAAGGAACATCATCCATGTGTACATGAACTACCAATTCACTTTCCCACCACAGCCTAGACCAACAATGAGGGGTGAAACCGGTGTAACCAAAAATAACAGTGCTAAAGAAAATCACAGAAGATGAGTATCCAGCAACTGGGATGAAGCATTTGCTTTATCGTAATGTCAACCCTTGAACTGGGAATCCCAACATTGGGAAACTGCTTAATTAAAAAAAAGCTTTCGACCGCCCTCCAAATGTCTGATCTTAAGTTGTTCACTTCACTTGCAAATGTTTTTTTGTCTGATGATTTTTTTTCTGCGAAACCGCTCTTTGTTTTCCAAGATTCCAAGCAATTCCCCATGAGTCTCTGCCAGGACCAGTCCACAGGGTGTCGCAGGATCAGATGAGAGCTTTTGGAAGCCAACGAGACTATGAGGCCGAGACATGTGGCGGTAGATGTGTAGAGGTGGTGATAGGGGGAACGGTAGAAAAATGATGCGGAAATGATCCAGCAACATCCAGCAACCATTTTTTCAGGTGAAACCACGATATTTTTCCCAATGAATTTGACACAAACCCTCATGAATGATCTAAGCAAAAATGAAAAGAATTCGACCTATGATAGACAAATGTCACACTCGAGGCCGCGATCTTTGGCCTCTACAACTGGAAGCAACACTGTGCACGTGAAAGCTGGGGGCCTTGAAGTGATGTGACGGCCTTTTGGATAGGTGGGAGACACGCCTTGGAAATACAAACATATTGAGATGATTTCAGATGGATCTATTCGCTCTATTTATTGGTAGTAACTGGTAGTATGGTGAATTTCAGTGAATTTTAAGGGTGTACCCAGTGTATCCCAAGATCCTTGATGCTGGAACATTACATCGCTCCCTTTTCCCATTACACAGAAAGTCAGACGTAGCATGAAGGGTTTCAGGCCGGGTATCCGGGTAGGAGTGTGTTGAGGGAAGAGCAGGTTTCAACGCTGGGAAGATACTAGACCACTGGACAAATCATATGGGTGTGTTTCAAAATTAGGAGATTTCTCTCCAATTGATATGGCAATATGGCATTTTTTTTCCATAACGCAAATGATGCTCAACCGGTGTTCGTCCATAATCTTCAGAGAAAACCATGAACCCTTCGTATGATCTCGCAGACCTTATTTAAGAATGTAACCCAAGATGAACCCTTGGTTGCTTTAATTAGGGCACAAAGTAATGAATGTCACAAAATGGACCCCCCGGAATGAAACCAGGGGGTTGTTAATCCGGAGTTGACATTTCTAGTTTTTATCCAAGTTGCTCGCCTCAAAATAGTGCTGAGCAAACGTTCCAGCAGGTTGGTTTGCGTTGATCGGCAGTGAACATGAACGAAATCCACTGAACCACTTGAGAACCACTTGCTGATTGGATATCCTAAACGTATCTCGGTTTGAGTTGCATCAACAGGCGATGCAAATGAATTGAATTCTTTTTAGCAGCGCGCATATCGACAGACACAATCCTTTGAACAGGAGTTCCCAACGCACCGGGACGACAGTTACCCATCAACTTGTCACGAGTTTCACCAATACCTTCAACATTTGGGTGGAAATCCTTCTAAAACTCATAAAACTCCACTTCGCCAACTTTTAAAAATCAGTTGGACATAGTTGGACCGTCTCCCCCCATCGAATCCATCGAATGCTCACTGCGCGCCTGCTTTCGGGCGAAATCTGCGGGCAGCTTCCCGCGGACACAGCGGACGCGGATGGGCTCAGCCAGCTGCGCAGCGAGGTGGCGCGGCAGATCCAAAAGCCGCGCTTCCGGGTGAGGCGCCGTGGCGCCGTGGCGCCGTGACGCCGTGGCTGAAAAATGGTGAACCAAATATGGAGAGTAAAATCAGATGGATATAACATGATATAACTTTATAACAACTTTATAACATGGTAATACAGCATAATCATGTATCAATGACTTGAAGGACATTTACCAGTAGTACCACACGAGGCGTTGACGGAAGTTTCAAAAATAGGAAACATATAGGAGAGGTTGGTTGTTGTGAATCACGGATGGCAGAGCGAATCCACTGATGGACCGAAAGGTGGTTGGAGTTGTGTTTTTTGAAGTGGTTGCAATGGTTGCAGTGGTCACGTCACCACACCTGCTGGGTGTAGTGTGGTGTAGTGCAGTTGTGGTTGTGGTTGTAGTTGTAGTTGTAGTTGTAGTTGTAGTGGAGTTGTAGTTGTACCTGTAGTGTAGCTGCAGTTGCAGTTGTAGTTGTGGTGTGTAATTAGTGTAGTGTGGTGTAGGGTACTGTAGTGTTGTGTACCGTAGTGTAGCGCAGTGTAGTCTAGTGAATTGTAGTGTAAAGTGTAAAGTAGTGTAGTTGTAGTTGCAGCTGCAGTTGTAGCTGCCGCTGTAGTGTATGTAATGTAATTAGTGAAGTGTAGCGTTGTGTAATGTAGTGTAGTTGTAGTTGTATTTGTAGCTGTAGTGTATTGCAGTGTAGTTAGTGTAGTGTAACGTAGTGTAGTTGCAATTGTAGTTGTAGCTGTGGTAGTAGTAGTTGTTGTAGTTGTAGTGTAATTAGTGTAGTGTAGTGTAATTAGATGTAATTAGTGTAGTGTAGTGTAACTAGTGTAGAGTAATGTAGCGTAGTATATGTGCATATGTAGTTTACTAGTAATATAATGTCGTGGTAGTTGTAGTTGTTGTTGTCTATCTGTTTGAAAACGAAGCAATTCTGCAAGGCTTCATCCATTTTCAAAGGTGACAACATCAAAAACGCAGCAATTCTGCGAGATTTCCTCAATTTTTGAACTTGACAACGTCAAAAACGAAACAATTCTACAAGACTTCCTCAATTTTTGAATTTGACAACATCAAAAACGAAGTAATTCTGCGAGACTTCCTTCAAAAATGGAAAGTTGAGTGCAGAGCTGACGGCCTCGTGCCGATGCTTTGTGTGATTTTTCCACTCCGTCTGCGTAAAGTGCTGCGCCTGCCACGAAAAGTGATGCCAGGTCACACGAAGTGCTGCGCCTGTCACGCAAAATCATCTTGGCAAACCTGAAGATCTGATGCTCCAAAATGCAACCCCTCTCAGGAAATCAGCGCCCTGACCTCCTTACATCTCTGATGAGCATGTCTCTTGTACTGCGCCTGCCACGGAAAATGCATCTTTCCGAATCCTCTTGAAATGTCCCGCGCCTGCCATTGCTTGTGGAAATGCTAGAAAACCATCACGTTTTGCTCACTTTTGGCAAGGTGCGGAATCCCTTGCGCCTGCCACGCAAAACCACATCTGAACCTTCAAAAGTGGTCCGGGCATGTTGTGCTTTTAACATTTTGACTTGGAAATGTGCTTCGCGCCACAACGGCGTGCACTTTATCGACATCTCAATTTCCAAAAGTGGTCCGAGCATGTGGTGCTTTGCAGCGTGCAATTGTTCATCCCTCATCTGGCTTTAGCGAGCCTACTTTTCGTTCCCTTTGTTGGATGCTGTGTCCGCCTTTCCGAGGCCGCGTCTCCCAGCTTATCTCCCAGTTTGTCTTCCTTCTTGTTTCCCTTTGTTGGATAGTGCGTCCGCCTTCCCGAAGCCTTGTCTCCTTTGTCTCCCAGCTTGCCTCCCAGCTTGTCTCCCTTCTTGAATCCCTTTGTTTGATGGTGTCTCCATGTGTTTCCGCCTTTCCCCTTGTCTTCCATTGTCTCTTCTTCTTGAAGCCACCCACGGTTTGGGGCCGCGAGGCTGTGTGCCGGAGAGACCTGGGTGAAGGACGATGCTTCGTGGCACCAGCTGGGATCACCGCTGGAGTTGACGGCCGTCTACGTGAAGTCTGAGAAGCGGGTGAACGGCCACGTGACTGGGACGAATGTTGGGCCGGGACGAATTTTGGTGGTGAATACCCATTAATACTATGGAACATGATGGAAAATGAGGGAAAATCAAGGTAAACCCAAAAAACGTTGTTTTTTCCCCATGATTTGGTTTCCAAGAACATGGGTTAACCAACCCAAAATGGTGGCTGAAACATCCAAGCATTGGGTCCAAGCATTAGGGTTTAGCAAAGAACATGTGGAACGAAATGGTGAATAGTAGGCCATAAGCACAAACATGTCGGGCTTTAGACCACAAGAACAGGGGTAGCAGCTGCGTAAACTTGGGTGAAGGGTAAACCAATAGATTTTTGGGGATCCGAGGGTTGAGATAGATGCGATACACCTCATTTTTATTTCAATTTCTGCAGATGCGTGTGATTGTGAAGGGCACCCCACTGAAGACCTTGTGACACATTTCGGTGAATCCCATGAAACTTTGATATGCAATGCCACGCATGGCTTGGACAAAAGTGCTCGGAACAAGGCCACTGAACTCTTGGAAGCTGTGAAGACGAATGAACTGCTGCAAGTGGAGGTGACGTGGCCACTTTTTGGGATGTGCACATCCAACAAGTCGGACATGTTTATATAAAGGGTCATCATTTTCTGACCTTTGATTTGTAAAGACCCAACAATAGGATATACAGCACGAGGTCTCAGTAGGTGGCCAGCCATCGAATACGATCGAAGCACCATTGGTCAATCTGCCTGGACCCTTGAGGAGTCCTCGTAAGTTTCCCAGTATTTGTGGTGATGTCCCAGTAACTGTGGATCGGCAATGTGGGAAAACCGTCCACCAACTAGGAAAATCATCACTCCCAATGATGATTTTTGTGATAGCCTCTAAACCTAGTGGTATTCCCAGTGCACTCTTGAAAATAGGACGGTGACACGTGATGACCCAGGAGCAAACTACGCCTAGTGGGATATAAACCCTCATGGGTTATGTCATGGCAGAGATCGTTTCAAATCTTCAGCCATAAAGATGGGCCGACATGTTTCAGGGGTTGAAGCCACCAACCATTCGCCCCTGACTCCCAAAGATTCGGTGCCGACATGTCACCAACTAACTGGATTGCAAACCCCATGTTTGGAATATTTTTGGGAGGTGATAGCAGGAATGTTATGCCCCACTCTTGCTGTTTATATCTGTTTATCCGGACTTATGTTATAGTACCCCCCAGAGGTTTACATTGAGACTCTAGACGGCAAACCCGTGATTTTACACTGCGTTGTCCAGAGTATGTCCAAGTTTCTTAGTGTTTCTTGCTTGTATCCCAAGTTGAGATTCGACTATTGTTGATATACCCAGTATGAACATATTTCCCACTATGAGATATCCAAAGTTGGAAGGTTTGTATCGATTGTCCGTTGTATCCAAAATTGAATATACCATCCAATATTGTCAAAATATAGCTGTGATACACTGTGATATTCTATACCTTCCACAGTTCCACCCCTCATTCTTGTGTTTTTTTTCCTGGCGACAAGTCTGGCGGGCAGTTCCCAGAGGGTAGTCTATGACTGTTACCACGTGACTGTAACTGGATGTAAGTGGGGTATTGACTGGTGCAGGGGAATGAAACTTAATGAAACCACCTACCTTTGCCCCCCTTTTAATATGTGCTTTCCATGGTCACTGATTTTTTGTAGATGGGATAGCCCCATTACAAGGAATTCAGGCAATGGCTTGCAATCATGGCATCTCCCATAGCTGATTATATCATAATTAGGAAGAGATACCTCTGCCGTCCATTGTATTTCCCTATTGTAATGATACTCAGCTGCAGGCTGCAATCACCCAACTATTTACCCCCCGGGTCAATGGCCACGAAGCCCCTACTTTTCATGGAACATTCATCATCCCCCCTTTATGATGGATATATCCTTTGTTTTGAAGCTTATATTACACTCTAATTTGTGGGTAGTCCACCCTAAAGCCTGGATATTTATGGATAAGTTATATCTTACTTACATAGCTTCTAAGTCCACATTGTAATCTTTCCACTATGAAGGCTAGTAATCACCCCCGTTAAAAGCCAATGGAACCCTTGGCGTCCACGGTGGTCAGGAGATCTTGTGTCGCGGCCAACGCACCGACGCCACGGATCCCAATGGCGTCTGCGCCTTGTGCTTCGCTGCCCAGCAAGGCAATGAGGCCCTTGAACAAAGGTGGTGGAAGGACATGTCAATGTGCTGCCGTAGGTATTAATATCAACATGCGTGAGGCAGTACATAAGAATACATAAGATATACAGTACAGAAGATATGTATATTATATATATATATATAGATTGTGCATGATCGACTATGTATGATAGACTATGTGCACTATGTACATGTATTAAATGCGCTTGATATGCATGCCCGTGCACACACACACAGTTTTACATTTTTAGGTATTCATTTTTTAAGCATTGGTATAAACGCGTTGGTCATTACTTAATATTTGTTAGTTATAGCTGATAGCTTCAATTGGCGTTCCCCAGATCAGCAAACGAAGACCATGCGATATGAAGACACATGTTGGTCAGTGGAGTTTGTTTTATTGTTCAGGACTATCATCCCCAAGGTCAAAGCCGTGGTACGAACATGCCGGTCGCGATGGACTGTGATAGGTTTATTTGGCAGTGACCCACTACAACACATGCTATGGCTATGTTTGATTTCCCCAATTTCATCCAAATTCATTATACGTGTTCTATCTTGTTCTCTACAATCACGATTTATGTACATACAGTTACATCCATATAGATTGGAATAGATTGGTTACATCCATATGTATATGTATTTTTCCCCACATTGACGTGTGGGGTTTTTGTTTTTAGTTCTGTATCCGCTCCTCCTCCTCGTCCTCCTTCCTTCCCGTCCTCCCTCCCTCCCTCCATCACTCACACTCACACACTCACTCAC
>Ga0126342_10021230_pt1 | contig 10845 bp, 8 predicted proteins | sample Cyp1metagenome_FD_92528 | JGI IMG/M metagenome (GOLD analysis project Ga0126342, IMG submission 92528) | Coral microbial communities from Lord Howe Island, Old Settlement Bay, Australia - Cyphastrea 1 metagenome | ecosystem: Host-associated > Invertebrates > Cnidaria > Coral ... | reverse complement strand
TGTGAGGCCCCCAAGATAGCTAAGTTGGTGCAAATAACTCCAATAACTATGGTTTATGGTACTTATAACTATAGTTACTGGGGCTTATAAACCAACTTATAACTGGGGGGCCTCACATTGTAAAAACCCATGTTTTCGGGTACTTGGAGGGTCAGGCGTGGGTATTCAAACATGGCTACCCAGGATCTCTCTTGTAAATGAAGGTATGGTTCGCTGCGAAAATCATGTTTACAGCCATGGAGTGCGGTGACTAAGGGTATGATTGCCCCATAAGTTGGGATATGGGGCCGCTGTAACTATGGTGAAACAAAAAGCCGTTCTGAGCTTTTTCATGCATCTGCAAACAAGTCCCCGAAACATGGCCCGCGGCACCAATGGCGTTTGTGTACCAGTCTAAGAGGTTCATACAACTTCTTACTGGTGCCTAGTAGGAAATGGATGGGAAGGGGGGTCATTCATAGTACGTTATTGTGGATCATTCCCGAAAATTCCCTACTAAGCACCAGTAAGAAGAGATTCATAGAACTTTCACAAAGGCCAAGCGAAGAGCGTTCAAAACCCGACACGTCGTCGATACGGGTCGGTCCACAGGATTTACCAGCTCATGGACTATGATAATCCCAACAATTATTTACAGGATAGTTTAATAACCCCGGAACGATTCTATCAATCATAGGTTAATCAACAATTATAGGAAATCAATATTTGGCTGATCATATACTGGATCTCTAGGTCAATCAACAATCATCTATCATTTTTTTTTTTTTATATCCCCCTTAACTGTTTGGTGTCAAAATACTTCACCTTGACCCTAAGCCCAAATAAAAAACAGTAAACATGAAACACACATTGCTTTAAATACTACTATTACATATTTTTTACACAAGTTTACATACTTCACTTTAATCATTAGTACTTCTGCACATCATCATTTTAGTACTTTACAAGGTGGTGCCCCATAGTTAGCTAAGTTGGTTTATAAGTCCAATAACTAGGGTTTATGGGGGTTATATCTATAGTTAATGGGATTATAAACCAATTTATAACTATGGGGGCACCACCTTGTACCTACTTTGACCCATCCTTTAGTGGGTTCACGTCCCTGAAAATTCCCCACCTCCTCAAGAAGTCGAAAAGGGTGGACATGTTCTGGTGCATCCGCATGCAGGAAGAAGGTCCAAGCCTTAGTTTGTGGTGCCCCTGGTGCCCCCGTGGCCACGAGATTTCGCGAAGTTTGGTGAACATAACTATGGGTGAACGGTTAAAAGTTGGGTTTCTGGATGTTGATGGGGAATGTAATAGTAGTGAACTGTGTTTATAAATAGAAACCAACATAAACCAACGTATAACTGGGGTCCCGACCTGTTTTTAAGAGATTTCCAGATCCCCTGAAACTTGTGGGTGTTTGCCCATACTTGGAGTTTATAAACCAATCTACAAGATCGGACAGGGGGCACCATCTCGTACTGAATTTTTAAGACCCAGGGGACGGCAGATTTGGTCAAATTTAGGATCTAGAATCAAGAATCTAAATATTGAGGTAGTACCCAACAAATAAGACCTTATCTGGCTGGTGGTATACCTACCCCTCTGAAAAATATGAGTTTGTCAGTTGGGATTATTATTCCCAATATATGGAAAAATAAAAGTCATGTTCCAAACCACTAACCAGTTATGTGTTGGGGGTCTTAAGCTCTGTCAACCCCAACATTGAGGGGCTGATTAAACCACTGCTGTTGCCGCGGCATCCACAAACTACTTACACCGATCCTGCTTGGGTTGGTTCTTTTGATGAACAAGCAAACATCGTGAATCAAACAGTTATTCCTATAGTATTAAAGAAAAATATGAATCGAATTACTTAATTTAGTCATAGGCAATCAACATAAGCAGTAAATAACCATGACAAGTTAGACACAAACGTTTTCCGGTGTTCAAAAAAATTGAGGGTTGCATGTAGGCGGTGATTGATTCCAAAGATTATTTATTACTTTGACCGGGCGCCAGTGTTAGGACAGCGGTTCGGCCCCGAAGCTAGGATTTCAATTTTTGTTCCTGTTCATCTTAAGTATTCCCCAAACACAAAAGATTTCCTAACCATCTAGCTGATTTTCATCATATTTCATCAAGCAAACCATATGTGCCATGGTCAAGTTACATGATGTATTAAATATATATATATATATGTATATTGTATGTGGCTTCTGGCCATCCATTCCATGATAAGGGGTTTATATCAATTGCCTTTTCTAGATTTACCAAGTACCTAAACTGGAGCTACTGTACCATGTGAAGCCATATTTTGGGGGTGCATCCCCTTATATAGCCTTTACATGGACCTTATCGAAGGAAATTTGGAAGTCAAACATCCGACATGGACAAATGGCAAAGCAGAGGTGGGAAGACAGAGAAGAGAAACTGGTTGGTGGTATACCTACCCCTCTGAAAAATATGAGTTCGTCATGTTCCAAACCACCAACCAGATATCTACCATAAACCATAGAATTCAGCCAGTTATAAACCAACTTGGCTATCTTGGGGGCCCCATCCTGCAATGATCTGTATTACCCTCGGGTAAACTAACATAACTATGGATAATCACCATTTTTTATGGGAAAACTCACTATACATGGCCATTTTCAATAGCTATGTTAAATTACCAGAGGGTAACATAGCTGTAAAAAAAATCACCAGTTTCAGGTAAATCATCGAAGTAAATGGGCAATGTTCAATAGCGAACTGTGACAAAAATCACTGGGGGTATAACCCATTTACCAAGTGGTAAATCCCCCTTTTCGCATGGCATCCCAGCGGCCCCTTTTCCCAGCTCAGGCTTGGACGGCCAAGTCTTGGTACTTGGGCCCACTTAGGTGATGTAAATAGGCTGTGGCCTTGGGGAAAGAATTGCGGTTTTGAAGAGACAACGCTTGTAAAGCATGTGCATATCATATTTATTCATATGCATGAATATATATATATATATACATGCATATAAAATATACATGTACGTATATATGCATATATAAATGCATATATAATATACATGTACGTATATATATATACATAAATACTTACGTATGTATATGTATATATATAAATACTTACGTATGTATATATCTATATATATATAAATATTTACCATATTATATAGTGATCACACTTTTGGTCATTTTTATCGGCAAGGACTAAATGTCCATGGAATTTAGCGCAATGCCGCAACGACGTTGTTACCACACTCAGGAGTCAAAAAAATGGGGATACATAATTATGATGAATGTATATATATATATATTTAAACATATACATATATAGTGTGCGTGTATGATATGTATACATATATAAATATGATATGTATCCATATATAAATAATTAGTAATATATATATATATATATTCATTATTATGTGGCCAATACAAGAATAAATTTTAATAAACCATCCCCCATTGGTGGTTCCTTTTTCAGAAAGCACACGATTGGATGATTGGCTCATCCGACCTGGCTTCACATTGTTTTTTTCAGCTAAAGGAAGGTGGCTAGGCATAACATGCCATATATCCCAACTATTACCCTCTGGTAAACTAACATAGCTATGGAAAACTGGCCCATTTATAGTTGATTTTCCCATAAAAAAAGGTAATTTTCCATAGCTATGTTAGTTTACCAGAGGGTATCCCAACTATTATGTAAAAGTTATAAGTGGAGATAGTTCACCATAGTTATGGTGCTTATATACGTTATATTCCAACTTATATCTGGATCATGTCATGAACATCATCTGGAATCAGATTGGTATACCATTCAACATCATCATCATCATCATCATCATCCATTAATAACCACTGATAACCATTAATATCCATTAACAAACATTAGTAATAGTAATAATAATCATCATCATCATCAACCTGAAATCAGGCAAATTATAGGAATTCACTAACCTGAAATCAGGCTATTATTCCACATGATTTCCCGAATCCAAAGCATAGTTCCGTCGCAGTAAGGTCGTTATAATTTACCCTCTATGGTTTATGGTCATCCATTCGATGGTGTTTTTATATGGGTTTATCGATTCCTCTTTACGAACATGCATTGATTATCATTGATTATTTCAAATTATTTCCATTTTCCACAGACTGGTTTACCATTCAACATCACCATGCGCTGAAAAGAGTTGTGAATATTTCTTTGGCCTGGTCCGAATTGCGGTAAGCCTCGCATTCTTCCGTACATTCTCCGTGTTTTCGGTCAATCACAATAGGCTTTGTCTCAAAATGGGCCCCAAAACCTACAGGATGGGCCCCCCCAGTTATAAGTTGGTTTATAAACCACATTAACTGTTTAACTATAGATATCTAGTTCGTTATATCTACCATAAACCAGAGTTAATTCAGCAACAAACATAAACCAACGGTTCACGCTATCTGAAGGGGCTCCCATCCTCTAGGAATCTGTGATTGTCACTTTCAATATTAGAACCGGTAAGTCAGCCTGACTGGAGTGTTAAAAAACCCCATTGTTAAATAACCATCAAAAAATAACTGGTATATAAAGGGCTGTAACTGTAAGTCAATCATCCTATTCCCAACACAGCCATTTCGGGGAAGGTCAGTCACTGTATGTCACCGTCACCTTGATATGGTGCCGTTAACCATGGCTATGCCCTTTGTAACGGTTTATGGTGAAAATAACTATACAAGCTGGTGACCCGTAGATAGCAGCTTTTTGGCTGAGTTGGTGAACATAATTCCAATGATTGGTTTTATGGTTTCGACAAAGCGAAGTAGTCAATGGGGGTTTAGTTACCCTCTGGTAATTTAACAGTTCGCTATTGAAAATGGCCCATAGAAATAGTGAGTTTTCCCAAACAAAAATGTGATTTTCCATAGTTTTTTGTATGTTTACCAGAGGGTAATACAGATCATTGCAGGATGGGGCCCCCAAGATAGCCAAGTTGGTTTATAAGTTGCTGAATTCTATGGTTTATGGTAGATATCTGGTTGGTGGTTTGGAACATGGCTTTTATTTTTCATATATTGGTAATAATCCTCCCAACTGACTGTCATATTTTTCAGAGGGGTAGGTATACCACCAACCAGCCATTTATATGTGGAAAAAACAATGAGATTAATGGAATATCCCTTATTGTGGGATGAAATATGGGTTATATAGTTATATGTGGATTATAAGCCATGGATATCATTTGTGGGACATCCATGTGGTCAAGTGCTTGTTGGATTGTATATCCAGTCCGTGGGAGATGGAATATCCCTTCACCGGGGCACCAGCGTTCACCGTTTCACCAGGCGGCATCGTCAGCCCTCAGGGCATCATCTACACGATGAACCTCCACCACCTAAGGATCCGACCAGGGCTGAGGATTATCTTAGAAGCACAAACAATAATGTGATTTTAATGGAATATATAGTGATTTAATGGAATTTATAGTGATTTGATGGGATTTATAGTGATTCAATGGGATATGAATGGGATATACCCTCTGGTAAACATACAAAAAACTATGGAAAGTCACTATTTTTACTGGGTAAATCCGCTATTTCTATCTATTTCTATGGTCATTTTCAATAGCTATGTTTGTTTACCAGAGGGTAATGTGGTGAAAACAATAATAAACCATCCCCACAATCAACATAAATAGGTGGTATAAACAATTACCAAATGAATGGTTTATTATTGCTTTAACCACGTTAATAAGACTTCACCATGTTTTCACAACAAGAAGATGTTGTTGTATGTAGTGATATAACCATAATTTTCATTATATAACCCATGAAGTCTGCACCATAACTGTCTAATTATACACTTGTTAAGCAACACACATAGAGTCTTCACCATATATAAGGCCTATATAAGGCCTAATTTCAGGGGATATACACTCAAAATATGGGCAGAAATATGGTACTAACGTACCTTCATTTTAGGATCCTGAAATTCCCATTGACCATCTTGAAATTAACCCATGAACCTTGGTGGATTAAGCAACAAACATGGGGATTTTTTCACCTGACCGTGACAGCAGATTTTGAAGGCAGCGGCCTTCAATCCCATCTCCAACGTGTGCTCGGATGGAAACATCTTGAAACTTGAAACCGGCCAGCGAAAACGTATGGTTCAAAATTGGTTATCCTAATTATTGGATGGCTAATCTAAAGATGGCACTAAAATCTGTGGTCCCCCAGGTCTTTAATTTTGACCCATACCCGTATTGCTAAATCCCCATCATGTTTGATAGTTGTTTTTCTTCTGCCCCCTCACATGGTGAGTACACCATGAACTGCAACTTCTGGAAACGTCCCAGCCCTAGTTTTCGAGGCGCATGAGCATAAGGAAGCAGGGCGGCACGTAAAGACTCCTCCACCGTGTTGGAACCCATGAATTCTCCACCAAAAGATATACATACATATTTATATACACATGAAGAGATGTATACATATAATTAACATTATTCATGTATATATGTATTATATATATATATATATGAGTGGTGGACAAAATTATTTGCTACTCACAATGGACATGGCCAAAGTGGGTTGTTCCGTATCGGTTGTGAAGGTTTGTACTTCCATGTTATGTGTGAAAATAGGGTATCGGCAAGTGGGTAGTCACCTACTGTATCGGCTGTGAAGGTTTTGGCACAAATTTGAACATCCCAAGTCCACCCCTTATTGTTTTTATCTTTAGCTAATTTTGTCAGTTACTCATATATCATATATATATACATACATGCATATCTATACAAATATAAAAATCGACAAGTATGTAACTTTGTCCATAACAGGCGATATAGACTGAGTTGTTTCTGGTTCCAGCCCGCAACAGCATTGTAGGGTTCATCATTGGAGGGTCCGATCATAACAACACATCGTAAGCATACATGTACCTACTGGCTGGTTCATTATACAGGAATTGGACAGTATGTTTGCTGAAGAACCATAAACGTATATAAACGTTTGGCCTGCCATACTGATAAAATCTCACTAATGTGGGTAAAACAATAATAAACCACCCATTTGGGAATTGTTGGTGATTTGGGGGATGGTTTATTATCGTTTTACCCACATTACAAGGGATGCTGCACCTATGGATCAGCCAGCTGACGTCGGCCTCTAAACATCTTTGCGTTCACGGTAGTTGAGGGGTAAGCTTTGGTTGTCCCCACCAACCCGCATTTTAAGGCATTCTATCTGGCATTCTTTCTGACAAAGATTTTGGCATTGCATCTGGCATTCTATCTGACACCATACATTCTGCGACATTCTATATATTCTATCTGAATCTATCTGACATATGTTCTGACAGGCTGTCTTATCTGACATTCTAGCCGACATCTCTTCTGATTCTGACATATATACATTCCGAAATTGTATCATCATCATTCTATCTGATAAATATATTCAATAAATTCTGGCCAATTATGTCTGGTAAATATGAAAAGACAAACTTTCAGACATTTCATCTGACCTTTTCAAATTGTCTATCTGATATTCTGAAAATCTGCAGGCCTGACAGAACTGATATATGGACTCCAGGTCCTGCAGCAAAGAAAGTTGCACTGTGTTCTGGGAAGTGCCACAAGGCGTCAACGATAAACTCACGACGCTAACTCTAAAAGGATAGCTATAATATTATATATAGTAAATAATGTCTGAAACACAACTGAATATATATATATATGGGGATGTATCAATACCTACAAATACATTTTTTGGGGGATGAACATCCATAAATCCCAGCTATTTTAGGGTTCACTAGGGGTACAAGGGTTTTGACTCATACCCATATGTATTATAAAATGTCTGATGGCGATGATGGCGTTTGTCTTCCTTGTTGAAACTGGAATCCAGTCGACTGGGATGTCCGCAAAAACCGGCTTAAGCGAGCTTGCTGTCAGCTTGTCGAGGGGCAGAGTTACAGCCATTTACCAGTTATAAATCGTGAACAATGGTTATAAAATGTTATAAATGGGGTTATGCATTCCATAAATGAATAGGGAGTTGGAACTGACTTATACGACCTGGTAAAGGGGCCATAATTGCAGACGAGGAGGAAGGAGGAGGAATGAGCAGGCTTTAAAAGAATCTAGAGACCCTCAACCGTAACAGAATCTGACCGTAACAGAACATTTTTGAGCTATGTATAACACATTGCTTCCAACCCCCAAGTTTAACAGGTTCGTTGTGGTACCTTTTTTTTACTTTTTACCCTGCAAAAACTGATTCTAGAAATGTAGGGGTCCTAAAATGGGGGTACCCCAAACCAAACCATCCAAAATTAGACAATTTTTGTATTGAAACATATTGGAACCCATTGTTTTGGGGATCCCACATTTTAAGAAACCCCTAAATGTATAAGATATAGCAATTTTATTAGAGTTCATAAATGATAGACATAAGATAACAGAAGTATCGTACGGAGGTCCACGACTTCACCACACAAATATCAGGGGCGGATGAACAGACCCTGAAAAGACTATGAGAACACCCCCCAACAAAAAAATGGGAACAGTGATGACAAATTACACAGCATTTGTTGCATGGCTTTCCAATCTTGTCCCGGGATTTTTCACGTTTTTTGTTTTAAACGGTTCCATTGGTTCCATGTTTTCACGGTTCTCATCAGAATCCTTCCAGATCCGGTCAGAATTCATAGAGGTTTCCTAGGGATACCCATCCAGTTATCATCCATTTTAGATTGGGATTTTCCAGCAAATAACCATCCAGATCCATCCAGCGAACTTGGGGTATGTACCCCCAAAAAGAACCCCCCAAATGGCCACAGTCGTGGTCTGTATCCAAATAGCATGCAGTTGAATTGCAACATTTGTCCAGTCTGAGGGATGAAAACATCTAGCGGACCCAGTAGTCAGGGATACGTGAGGGCACCATAGGGCATCTAGAGCTATGATAGTCATTTACCATCATTTACCAGTAAACTGAGCATCTTCCAACCACACTAAGTTTAACGGGTTCTTTGTTGTGACCAGCCAGTTGAATAAAATATGGGTTCTTCACTGATATAAACCCAAATTTAATTAACCGTGTCCCTGGTTTACAATCTGCCCTTGTAACTTGTTCAGATTTGTTTAGAGTCTTTTTCATGCTGAATCTGAAAGATACCTGCCAAAAAAGTCTAATTTCTAGCTGGTGAATGGACTAATTTACTGCAATAGATAACAAGTTCTACAAACGCTCGTATCTAGCCAGTCGGTCCCAGGTTTGATGGGATGAAACACAGTTTTTCACACCGTGAAATTCTTTAGCGCGGCCCAACCCGATGCGGACATTCCTCAAAGCCTTCTGGAGCTGCATCGCCACATTTCTCTTTCACCTCAGATGACTCAGATGCTTTCAGCTTCGATAGCATCGCGAGAATCTTCGCGAGATCGAACCGTCTGAACGGAACTTCGAGGGCCACCGTATATGGATGATGGTCATCCTACCATGACTGGGATTCCTTACAATGGTCAATCTTTGGCCCATCTTTTGGTGATTTTCTTATTTTTCATATACAAACAACTAAAGGATTAGTTTCTACCCATCCGAGGCTGTGAATGAAACAATTACAGTAATGGTTTTCGGGAAAACTATTGAGAGCAATTGCAAGAACGGGTTATGTCGCTGTATTTTCCAGGTAAAAAACCATGGTGCGAGGGTAGAACATATTGAGAGCAATTGTAGGAACCCCCTAGGCCCTATGTTTTTATATCTTACAATTACAATACAATCTCCATCAATCTCCTAGATTTCTCTTGGATGTTGTAGTACCAAATCATGAAGATCACAATTTCTGAAAATGTTCCGTTCAATGGGCAAAGCATGGAACTGAATGGATAAACACGGACAATTCCAGAGCCATGTTTTTCATTACGACAGGGGATACAGTCCAATACAGTCCATAAGGTCCCATAAGGTCCATAAATTCCCAGGCCTCACAAAGGCGGCCTAAAATCATCACAAAGGCGATTTTGTTCCCTTCTATCGCAATATCACATCTTCATCCATGAGATTCCGTTTCACGAATTTTTGGGAGAGTTTCCAATTGTATCCAGACGTGGGGTTGTGAACAGATTTGCCCAATGACATGGGGGTGACATCCCATGTTACCCTCTGGTAATGACTGACACTTCGCTATTGAAAATGGCCCAAGTCGAAATCCTGGATAAAAGCCCATGAAAAATGGTGATTTCCCCATGATTCTCCATGGTTTTTTGTATGACCAGAGGCTACCCTAACCACCAGGATCAAGATCCCAAACGGCCAACCACCCGACGACCCAATTTTTTGCTTGTTGAAGTTTCCAAGCTGAGGCTTGGATGATAAGTTGATGATAGTTCATACAACATCACTTGATGAACAACAAGGTTTCTGAGGGATATTCGACACTATAAGATGATTTTCGGGGATGGGTCAAAACCTATACATACCTATACTATCACCATATTTGAGGAATAAACATCCATGAATAATCCGGGTAACTAAATAAGCTTATATCCGGGTAACAAAACTAGATGTATTACATTCCATTATAAGATATAACAAAATCTAATCCATGCACCTGCTATGTTTTTTTAACCATCCCGGGTCCCAATTTTTTTTGACTTCGCCTTACCAAACAAACACATCGCCATCAAAACGTTCACCTCGCGGAAGGTTTTTCCCCACATCTTTGTGTGGGGTTCTTGTTTTTGATTCTGTATCCCGGGCTTCTCCTCCGCCTCCTCCTCCCGCCCGCCGCGTCACACCAACACAAACACACCAACACACACACACACACCAACACACACACACACACACCAACACACACCAACACACACCAACACACACCAAC
>Ga0126342_10021229_pt1 | contig 10845 bp, 12 predicted proteins | sample Cyp1metagenome_FD_92528 | JGI IMG/M metagenome (GOLD analysis project Ga0126342, IMG submission 92528) | Coral microbial communities from Lord Howe Island, Old Settlement Bay, Australia - Cyphastrea 1 metagenome | ecosystem: Host-associated > Invertebrates > Cnidaria > Coral ... | reverse complement strand
GATTTGTGGCTCCGGAGGGTCGAAAAGTAGGCTCGCTAAAGCGGCGGGTGCGGAGCCAGCTGGCCAGATGAGACATGAAAAAGTGCACGCCGTTGTGGCGCGAAGCACATTTTGAAGTCAAAACGTGCAAAGGACCACTTTTGGAAGTTGACATGTCAAAAAAGTGCACGCCGTTGTGGCGCGAAGCACATTTCGAAGTCAAAATGTACAAAGCACACCATGTTTGGCACTTTTGGAAGCTGTGATGTCGAAAAAGTGCACGCCGTTGTGGTGCGAATCAAATTTCGAAGCCAACATGTACAAAACACTACACTACACCCCACGCCACTTCACTCCACTTCACTTCACTACACCACTACACTACACTCAATTGCACTACAGTTCACTACAATTGCAACTACGCTATACACTAATTGTTACACTACACTCCACTACACTACACTCAATTACACTACATTACAACTACAACTGCAACTGCAACTGCAACTACACTACACTAATTACACTACACTACGCTCCACTCCACTCCACTTCACTTCACTACACTGCACTCAATTACACTACACTACAACTACAACTGCAACTGCAACTACACTACACTAATTACATTACACTACACTGCACCACACCACACCACACCACCACAAATGCAACTGCAACTACACTGCATTAATTACACTACACCACAACTAACTCCACTACACTACAACTACAGCTACAGCTGCACTACACCACACTACATCCAGCAGTTGTGGGTGAGGTGACCGACCAGGTGACCACTGCAACCATTGTAACCATTCCGAAAAACACAACTCCAACCACCTTTCAGTCCATCAGTGAATTCGCTCTGCCATCCGTGATTCACAACAATCAACCTCTCCTATAGGTGTCCTATTTTTGAAACTTCCGCCACCACCTTGTGCCGCACTACTGGTAAAAGCACTTGTGGGATGGAACATGAGCCTCCAACAATCAAACGTGCCAACGAACAATCTCCTACTAATGAGGCTGGTTATGGGAAAATCATCTGCAAAGGAAGTATTTTCAATTGCCACGCTTCAGTACCGGAGGCTAACCAGGATTATCACATTAGCCACTATGTTCATTTCATTTCATTTCAATATGTAAAGGGTCCCAGGCCCCCTTTACATAGGTTGGGAGAACAATAAGTAGGTTAACGAGGAATTATTGCAGATGTATCTATAGTAAGGGGTTATAAACCAACTTATAACTGGGGTACTTAGTCAAGAATTCTCATTTTAGCCCTGTCATATCTGGGACGTGAAAATGGGACTTGGATGTGCGTCCCGTTTGTGGTTGATAAACCACAATTTATTTACCGACGTAGTCCACAGCCATACCCTCTGGTAAACACCCAAACCTTGGAAAATCACCACTTTTACCCTCCAGTAATCAAACATGGCAATGGAAAATGCCCATTTGTAGATACATGTCCCATTAAAATCTCCATTTTGGAATCTCAATTGCTATGTTTCACTACGGGTAATAGGTAAATCAACGAACTAAATGGGTCAACCATCGGGACCATCGTGGACCCCAGGTACTCATGGGATGGACTATTGTTGGGCTTGCCATGGAATATAGTCCATAAGTGGGGTATGAAATAAGTCCATTAATATAGTCCATATAATTCATATAGTTCATATGGGTATGGGTCAAAATTAGGTACCCCAATAATTGGATGGTTAATACTAAACTAGACTAACATCTGTGGTCCCCTAGGTCTTCCATTTTGACCCACATCCATATAAACGATACATGATATTTCCTTACAACTTGGCTATTTGATATATCCCACCCATATTATCTCATAGAATGATGAGAAATTGTCCATATTATTATCTACAAAAACCTGGGTCCCCCACGGTGCGCCTTTGACGCCGTCGCAGGCTAGCTATGCTTTCTGCAAACTCTGTGGTGAGCGATATGTCGCCGATGAAACTTGGGCAGGCAAGAAGTGGACGATCGCCATAGGAGATATATTGGGACAATGAAATGTACATAGACATATTGTTTTAGAAACAATATAAAAACCCTATAAACTGACTGTGACTTTTCAACTGTCACTTTTCTCATCGCCATTGGGATTCTAAAACCATAGGGGATTCTAAAACAATGGACATATTGGCATAATATACCTAATGTGGGATTCTAAACATATTGCGATGTATGGGATATCACGAAAAGTAGCTCCTATTCAAGGGCTACCTTGAATGTACTGTGCTCTATGCGACCACATACCTGAGGTACTTCCCTCTCTAAAGGGCTGTTTGAATCGATTTCCGTTTGCGGTCTAAGATTCTTAGCCTTTTATTTGGTATTCCCCACACTACTTGGGGGCGCATGGTTATACGCACTAGAATTTGGGATATAATCACTGTAACTTTGGCGGCAAATATCCACTGAGCTGGAACTGCAACCCCAAATAGCCAATTTCTTAACGAGGATATTAGTTTTTCGTGAATCTTGGTGCTTTCTTGATCCACTGCTGTTGGGTTTACGCAAGTCTCTACAACATGGTGCTCGTTATAAGTTGGCTGCGCCCTTTAAGTGTAGAAGCGAACTGAACCGAAATAAACCGACTTAGCGACTCCGAACTTGGGCATCAACCATCATGTATCAACTACATCCGATTATTCTGAAAAACATATATCACAAAATCAGAATAATCAATGGTGATCAATGGAAAACTATATTTATTTCCATTTGATATCAATGGTGATAACATATTTAGTGCCACCAGTGTGATTTGTTTGATAGTTTTCTGTTAAAACTGCTATGGTAAAGATATGATGGGCAGCGACAGTACATCCACTGGTAATTTGTTGCAGTTTGCGAACTTGAACATGGCACATGCAGTTCGTTGATTTACCTATTAAAGATGGTGATTTTCCATAGCAATGTTAGTTTACCGCCATGATATATATATATATTTATGTATATATATGTATATATATATATCAAAATATCCATTTAAAGAGGGTACATCCACTGAAACCAAAACCGCCGAGGAATTGGAGGAGCACCTTGCCTCGAACGTGCCTCGCAGATCGAGTTGCTGCAATGAGTTGAAAACATCCCGGTGCAGAGGTGACTATGTCAATGGATTGGTTTAAGGGAAAATTTTAACCGGAAACCATCGATTTTCCCAGTAAATATGGGGTTTTCTGGTTTCAATTTTCCCTTGAACCAATCCATTGACTCTGGTAATAACCGGCTTAAAAAACCATTTAAGGGAGGAAATCTCACCAGTTAATGTGAAACGGGAATATGAATAGGATATATACCCTCTGGTGAACTAACATAGCAATTGAAAATGGCCATTTATAGTGGAATTTCCCATTAAAAATGATGATTTTCCATTGCTATGTTAGTTCACCAGAGGGTAAACAACAAGATCAGGAGTGCGGGCCTAGGGAGAAAGTTGTTTATCCTCAGATGGGATATGGGGTTTTCCATAGTCATGGGGGATCCCCAAGCGAGCTTAGGATGGTTAATTTTCCATGGGAAAATCCCAAACAAAAATGGATACAATCCACTTATTACTAAGTCAATCGACTGGATGGGTAGAAACTAATCCCAACTTGTCTTGTGGTATCAATTGGATTATCTACTTACTAACCAGCTAAGAATTTGTCATTTTTTGTAGGGTATCTGGCTGATTGGCCATGATAATATGGACACCTATAGTAAATATAATTAGGATTATACTATCATATACTATCATATACTATCATATACTATCATTTCCTATCATATACTATCATATGCTATCATATACTTACTACCATATACTATCATATACTATCCAGATCCATGTTTATATCACTAATTATACCTAGGTTATACCATCATATATATAATATACTATACTATCAGTTTATATCTAGGTTACTGGCTGATTGGCACTAGTGGAACTGCATCATCCGAGGCAGAGTGGCCTCAGAAATCACACGCAATCAGAAATCAGAGTTGGAGAGTTGCGAATTGAGAAAGGCTATGTTGAGGGATTTATGAAAACATCTACCATCATCTACCATTCTACCATGGGAACCCATGGGAAACCAGGTTATGAATGGTTATGATCCAGGTTATGGTGGTTTTCTGTTTTCCCAATATGCTTTATCATCTTTGCAAAACTATGTCCAGTTGCCATCGACTTTTCATATTTTTTCCATGATCTGATCATTCCAAGAATCTCTCAATCCGTTCCTGATTCCCAAAGCTTGCCCAGCAACCGGAAAAACTCATCATAACTAGCTTAACGAGGCCCATGGTGTAACCGTAGTATAGATGGGGCTATAAATCAACCCATAGCTAGAGAGCATCACAATGTAAATGTTCGATTTATACTACCACTCTATGATGATAAACCATCAGATGTTTGGGGTATCTTTTTTTCAGATAGACCGACTTATTTTCCACTTATCCCCATTATTGATTGGGCACGCTGCCAAAGTTTGCTGGGCAGTACCCTGTGGCATTGTTTTTTTCTGAACAATACACAGTAATATACAGTCAGAATCATATCTTTGACGACGTTTGTTCACCCAGCATTTAGTTCGGGGGCTATGCACCAAACATTTCTTCGATTATACTAGAGTTCCCATCATTATGTATATATATATATATATTCCATATACATACATACATACATACATACATACATACACATATATATATATTGGATATAATATGTATATTTATATATATCCCCATTACAGTGCACATGTTTGTTGGTAAAACCACTTCGTACAGAGTCGGGATGGTCTTTCCTCAAAATCAGGTCGGCAAACACATGAAGGCCATGATGGGCGCTCTTCAGGCAGCCCGGCGAAGTGTTTGCTGAAAAAACGGGGACCCTGGAAGTTTGACTTCTAAACTTCCTTCGATTATGACATAGTATGACATTTATGAAGTATTATGACATAGTATGACTACTGGTTGGTGGTTTGGAACATGAATTTTATGACTTTCCCATCATATTGGGAATTTCATCATCCCAACTGACGAACTCATATTTTTCCGAGGGGTAGGTATACCACCAACCAGTCTTAGATTCCGGGGTTTCGTTCTATCTCTGGACTCATCAATAGTTATGATATGATTTAATCGCCATAAACCATGCAAAAGTTGGTCTTATAAACTATCCAAGACGTATCTAATTTTAGTACTACTCAATTTTAACATACTGTGGATGGTTGCGAAATCCTGCACCAGTTGGTGACTATTGGAATTCCTATGAACACTGTAAATAATGGGATCATAGTGGGACAAACCATCTACCAACTGGTGCAGGATTTCTTCCTTCCACAGTAGCTGGTTGGAAAATCCCCTATAAATATGTTTATGGTGGGAACATGAACTATACATGGTGGATTTTCCACTGCCATGGACTTGTTGAAGGTGATTGTCTATTTTCAGTATGGAACATCCATTACTTGAGTTGGACCTGAAGCAAATCGAAGATCTTAGATTTTCTGAAGGTGCATTGACTGTGGGGCCCTGGGGGTACACCATTTGCAATGCCCAGATCATGAGATACTTTCAGCCACTCTTCTCCACCCCGCGCAGCCACATTCAATTCAAATGTGGAACTTTGGAGTGTACGTGATGTTTTTTGAATTATCCCCAGATCGATTTGTTTGTGAAGATCCAGAACTATTTTGGATGGGAGCACTCAAGGGCCAGGGACCACAGCACCCTAATCTGCATCAAGTTCATGAATTACTCTATAGCAGCCCGGAAATAGATAGAACAGTTGGAAACCTGAAAATTGTGGAAAAAACATCAGTTTTGTCTACAGTTTTATATTTTAAAAACATGGAAACCCTCTTTTGGGGATCTCTACAACCACATCTTTTGTTTATGTTGACCCGAATAGATTCGGGAAGCTCCTTACAATAGATTTTTTTTGTATGGACATCGCCGACGATATGTCAAGGGATTTTTGGGCACCCATCAATTAACATCTGAAAACATCCATCACTTAACATAATGGGTGCCTTAGTACATACATTATCATACATTTTTGGGTGCCTTAGTAACATTTGGGTGCCATCACCCATCAATTAACATGAATTTTGGACACCAAAAACATCGTCACCCATAAATCATGGCTATTTTCCGGGATTTACCCCCTTGTAATGACTAACACTTCGCCATGGAAAGATCCACCGTGCTATAAATAGGTAAACCATCTATTTCTATGGGCCATGGCTTAACCACGGCTATGTTACTCATAACCAGAGGGTATAGATTATAGATATCTATAGATTATTTACATCAAGATTCTATTTTCCACATTTTTCAAGATTGTTGAAACCACCAACCAGAATTGCTTCATCCAAGCATGATTTCTGGTGCAATCCCCAGTTCTCTACCATGATTCAACCCCTGATCCCTCCATGTTTTTTGGTACCTTGAGAATTGGATGCTTCGGATCCTTAAGACCATGGCTTGGAAGGGCAGTTGGGGTAATTAATGGATATATCTACAGAATAAAGCCAACTTATAACTGGTGGGCACCAATCCTGTATGGTAATAATCCCCATGAGAACAGGATATAACCCCTGCAACTGTGGTTGTATATCCACTTGTAACTGTAACTGCACCCCCAAGTGCACTAGGACTGGGTTTTCCGATATTCCGGTATTCCCATGTTTCGTTACGGTAGTGATCTCCCGTACCGTACGTGCTTAAGATTCGCCGAGCTACGAATCTCGCGGTCATTCACTTCTGAAAAAAAAACAGTGTTTTTTTTTGGTCGCCTCGTACCAAATAGATCAACGATCAACCATCTATCATCATTTACTACCGTAACACATGAAACATGGGTATCTGAATATATATATATATATATATCCATATATATATATTTATTTATATATATTCACATGTGTATATATATATAAATGTTGAAAATTACATGTATATATCCAAAATAAATCTGTTACCCTCTGGTAAACGTTTACATAGCTATTGAAAATTGCCATAGAAATAGTTGATGACTACAGTACCTATTAAAGATGTTGATTTCCGATACTTGTGTTAGTTTACCAGATTTTGTCAATGGGAATTTCAGGATCCTAAATGGAGGTACCTACCATATATGTTTGGCCTATTTTTCAGGCCTATGTTTCACTGAATATCACCACAATTCATATGGCCAACAATATGGTACTATCATATGTACTAACGTACCTCCATTTTAGGATCCTGGAATTCCCATTGATCTATCATCATTTACCTGTTAAAGGGGTAAACCTGAAGATGTCATATATCATCTCTATTAATCAACCATATATTTCTGATGTCTATTGAGAATGTAATACATGATATATATATATACATATAAATATATGATATTATATTGATTATCTTTTCTGTTCAGAATCCCCTCTTTTTTCATCAACCATTGGGAATGCCGGACGTCTATGTCAACCCAAAACGCGATTTGCTTTTGGGGGAACTGTGGAACTGTCAGAAAACTGATGGTTTCCGAAGTCCCCATCAAAAGCCATCAAAGCCATGTTGGATCTGGATATGAAGTATGTATCATTAGATCGGTTTACGGGAAAAATTTATCCGGAAACCCCCATATCTAATGGTAAAAACCATGGTTTCCTGTAGATTTCCTTTAAACCAGTCCAATGAATGTAGCCTCTGGATTGTCCTCTGCATGGGTGGTGCGTGGTGCTATATCCCCATTGGCTGGCTGTTGTTGGCTAAGCCCTTTCTTGTGCCGATTTTTGAGCGAGCCCCGGTAATCCCACAGTATCTACCCTCTGGTAATTTAACAGTTTGCGAACTTGAAAATAGCCATAGAAATAGTTGATTTACCGTAATTTACCTATGAAAAATTGTGATTTTCCATCGTTTTTTGTATGTTTACCAGAGGGTAATGAATGATTACTCACCCCTTCAGCCAAGTTTACCGTTTTTTGCCAAGTTCTTTGATGTTTGATGCTTCAGCCCCATGTTGCCCATGTTCAGCATAGCTTACTGGTGCTAAACGGTAGCTCAACGGTGAATGGGGAATGATTCGGAATGATCTGTAAACATACCATATAGAAACTGTAAACATAAGGAAAGGGGAATGATCCAATCCATAACATATACATATATATATATAGAAACTGTGAAGCATTAGCTCATTTCCATCCATTCCCTATGTTTTTGTTGCACCATAAAGCCGCGCCTTGGCGCCTTGCCTTTGGCTCAGGAATTGGATGTCCTTCGCGCGGAAGTGGCCCAGCTCAAAGCTGTTGATAAGGTCCAAAAAGCTCGTGAAGGTCGGATGCATTGGATCCGTTGGCCCTGTGGATTCTGTGGAGGGCAGTGATTTTTCTCAATTTTTCACATGATTCATTGGATTGGTTTACGGGAAAATTTACAGGAACCCCCCATATTTAATGGTAAAAACCATGGTTTCCTGTAGATTTTTCCCTTAAACCAATCCAATGAATGATCTAACCATGATAAAACTCAGCAAATGAATATCTGGGTTTTACCATTGGTTTTACACGGCTTTTCTAGATGCTACAGAGCATTGAAACATGGGGATGTAATGCATCTAATTATCGATTAACCATTTACAATCAATCAACCATGTACAACATTAATTGTGGTTGATTGATGTTGATGGATTGTTGTACAGGGTATTAAGCTCCCTGGTTTATTGATGTTTTTTTCAAGGGGAGTGTGAGTGGACCCATGGACTGAGAATCGCGGCAAAAACACACCAGCTCACATGAGCCATTAAAAAAGACTGGTTGATTGGTCAATGTAGAGACTTACCCTCTGGTAAACATACAAAGCTATGGAAAATCCTCATTTTCTATGGGTAAATCAATTTGAAATGGACCATTTTTAATGCTATGTTCAATTACCACAGGGTATAGTACCTAGTTTATTGTGGATTATGATAAGCTATAGTAAGGACATCTATCAACCAACTAGTAGAATGAGATGGGATAGGGGTATTTTGAATGGCTCACATGTGCAGCCCTGCGTGCCATTCACCAGTCAGTAAATAATTGTGTTTCACACAAAATACATATCATGTATTATGTTTTAAATCATCATCATCATCATCACTGTGTATATTGTTGGTGAAGTCTTGGATAGTTGTGATGATAGTTACTATGGCTATTATGATGATAAAAGTGTGTATATTAAATGGATAGGTATAGTAATTGCTATATGATATATATATATATATATTAACCATTTTGGCTTACCGCATAGGAGATGGGTTTGTCTAATGGGCTAGCACCAAGCCCAAGGGTTTTCCATAGTCATGGTGGCACCCCAATAGCTGGATGGTTTATAATGAACAATACCATGAAAATGGATGATGTGGGGGTACCCCTATTTCAGGAAACCCCCATATTTATAAAGAAAACATAACCGTAGTCAAATGCAGCAGACAGATGACCGCATCCAGTCGAACACGTTCATGTTGGTTCCACCGCTGTGCACGTTGCTTTCTGGATGGGGCTTGAAGCTTTTTGTATTTGACATGTCTTGGAGTTAAGAAGTGATGCATACAAGGTGGTGCCCCCGTTCGATAGCTAAATTGGTGCAAATAACTCCAATAACTATGGTTTATAGGTGACAAATATATTGTGAATGGGGATTTTTTAACCAATTTAACTGGGGGGCACCACCTTGTATCGATTTCATACACTCTAGACGAAGTGGCATTTTGTACGCAGACGCCCTGTGCAGAAGAATTTGTGCTTTTAAAGATCGTGCGCATTTCCTTGCGGGGTAAATGACACCCCGTATCCTTTTTCCACAAGCCTCTATATCATGCGAAATGTATCGACATGTAAATGGGACACGGTGTTGACAAGGATCATGAAGGCGGTTCTCACTCTACAAAAAAACATGGGATATAGGGATGTCAAGAGTCGTTAGAGGAGTTAGATCCATGTCTAATTTACTGGTAATGCTAATTATGTTGCGAGTAGGTTCCAGAGGCATCCCTTTTCATATCGATTCATATCCATTTTCAAAATTTTAAGTTAGGCCCTCTCATGTTGTGGTCGAACCCATGTAGGCCCCAGGTTTTTTGTACTAAGCACTGGGCTCCAACACCCTTTTTCATTTCAATCAGGACCAATAGGATCCCATCAAGAACCCTATCCAATTTCCATTCAACCATTAAACACTATTCAAAACCCGAAGTATTTTAACCCCATCAAAACCTCATAATGTGGTAAACCCAACAAGAAAAACCATCCCCCCAGTCAAACTACTGCGGATGGTTGCGAAATCCTGCGCCACCAAAAGGATGGTTGAAACCCTATAAATCAACTCGTGCAGGATTTCTTCCATCCACAGTAGGTCTATGGTATTGGGGTTTACCACATTATGATGGATTGACCATGTTTGACCAAATTTGGGGAAATCCATCAGAGTCTTTTCCATTTGCCAAAGCTGTTGGAAAATCTCGGGATATAGTTTAACACATTCCTAAAACCATATAAAGCACATTAATAAAGCACATCAAAATCTCATAAATGAGAATATATATAAATATATATACATATAATATCTTATATAACAAATAACCTCGTAAATCTGGGTCAATTGAATAAATCACAAGCCTGAAAGGCCATTTGGGGATGATTCCCCTTTTTTTAACTGATTCCAGTGAGGTCACAGTGAGGACACAACATAATTTACCCAGAGACATGATCGAAGGAAGTTTAGAAGTGAAACTTCCGACAATATGGACAGTTGAAAAGCAGAGGTGAAAAGAGTCAGAAGAGAAAAGATCAGAAGAAAGAAGAGGTAGATGCGCGAAAAGATAGG
>Ga0126342_10021228_pt1 | contig 10845 bp, 10 predicted proteins | sample Cyp1metagenome_FD_92528 | JGI IMG/M metagenome (GOLD analysis project Ga0126342, IMG submission 92528) | Coral microbial communities from Lord Howe Island, Old Settlement Bay, Australia - Cyphastrea 1 metagenome | ecosystem: Host-associated > Invertebrates > Cnidaria > Coral ... | reverse complement strand
GTCAAATCTTTTAATTATTTCAATTCTTTTTATTCTTGTAAATCTTTTAAATCTATGAAGTCTCGAGCAGCCAGCATATGCATAATATGACCTAAAGGTCCCTCATACATATATATATATCTGGGCAAATTAAAATATTTCACTACCCTGAATTAAGGCCATTTGGGGATGATTTCCCTTATTAACCATGATTCCCAGTGAGATCGCGGTGAGGTCGTTGTAATTTACCCATATATATATACATGTGTGTGTGATAGCGACAAACTTGGGATATTCTATGAACAACTGGCTTGCAATATGATCATTGCTCTCGACCGGGACGCACTCCCAACCATTACTCAATCTGAAGGCAGGGGGCGCGGCACCATGTCACACTTTGTCAAAATGACCTAGCACAGGGCCGGAAAAATGGGAGAGGAGCAGAAGCAGGTTCAGCCAACAAGAAAACATGAGACATGTATGGTCGGGTTGGAAACTCTATATATGTAGATATGTGCCATGGTCATTATCATTGCCATTGTCATTCCCATTCTCATTCTCATTGTCAATCAATATCAATATCTATACCTATATCTATACCTCTAGATCTCTCGCTCTCTCTCTCTATATATATTAAAACAATATATACATATATATATATATATATTATATTATATATATCTCTCTCTCTATCGCCATCCCGAAGGCCAGACTGAGGGCGAGCACTGGGGGATCCCAAACACAATGGCTTTCAATACACAAATGGTCTCAGTGATGATTTGGGAGTACCCCAATTTTCGGAAACCTGTCAAAAATGATGTCCATCCAATGCAAGTATTTGCCTTGAACATTTTGGAATGCAACAAACATGGATCACCAGATGGAGTGGTCTAAATCGTCTATCGCCCTGGGCCTGTTGCATCCGGCTCTTCGAAGCCGGGGTTCAACAGTGAGGTGAAGTAGCTACCCCTGTAACATAGTTGTGGAAAATGGTGATCTTACATAGCTATGTTATGTGAAATTACCAGAAGATACAGCACATGGTTCGCGTCAGTTCTCATCCCAAAAACATTAGCCAAGGCAAAGGCGACAAGAATTTTTTCCCTTAAGCCCCCCATGTTTATTGGCCAAAAAACCACATATTCACTACTTAACATCACTTTTACATCCTTGGATGTGCATCCCAGTTAAAGTATTGAGAGGTTTATGCCCTCTATATATGACTATCCAGGAACCCACATATTACCGGCTCATACTACGGTTATTTAATCACTGCATTTGAAGGGAAATGGAAAGACCCTACCATTTCCAAACTAGCATGCCCAAGTAGTGGACAAACCAACATCACCTCCATGTTTTTCCCCAGCCCAAACCAGCCAACAAAACACATTTTGGGTCGGTGATTTGTGCCAACAACCCCCAATTTTTTTTTCATAAGTTCACCGACATTTTTGGTGAAAAATCACCCGGAAAAATCGAAGTTTTCGCCCATTTTCCCATCCATTGGACCATTGGACCGCCAAGGCGGCGCCTGCTTCATGGGCCCCGCAGAGCCCAGCTCCGTGAGCCACTCGTGGTCCGTCCACTTGAAGCCGTGCCGGGCGTCCACCAGGACGTAAAGAGCGCGCAGGGAGGTCCTTGGCTGCTGGGTTCAAGGGATTCTTGTTTGGCTGGTAGGGGTTAGGCTTATGATAAAATAATTGTATAAAGATACCTACGATAATATAACTATATAAAAAACAATATATATTATATTATATTATATTATGTTATATTATATTATATTATATTATATTATTATATTATATTATATTATATTATATTATTATATTATATTATATTATTATATTATATTATATTATATTATATTATTATATTATATTATATTATATTACATATATACACAAGCAACTACATCTATAATACATATATAGGGTTTACTAAATGAATATTAATTTATCTATATTAATGATAAAACCAAGCAGTAATAAGCACCCGGTCGGGATATCAAGCTGGATATAATAGAGATATACACTCCGGTGTCATCAAGCATGGAGGTTTACTGGAAAATCATCGCCGTGTGATGGATTTCCAACTGCCATGTTTAAAAAACTTGCTTCACAGTAGGTTGGCAGGGTTTTTTTCTTGGGGATCATACGATTTTTGAAAGATGTTTATCCAAGAGAAAAGCTACTATTTGTTGCATGGATCTTATTACATCTTATTCCATCTTCAACATATTCGGAGATGTTGTATGTAGAAGTGCTGGGTAGTTCTATTTGTCGGTAAGTCTCTTCATTGATAGGTCACCTCCGAAATTTTGCTGCTGAGATCTCCGTTTCTTCTGGTTCACAACCATAATCTTTCATCTTTTCACTTTGAACTTTGGACACTTAGATAGCTTGCTTCTTCATCAGCATCCCCTTTTCTAACATGTATTACCGCATTTCACAATATTTTGCACATTTAGATGGTCATGGTTTTCGAGTTTACTTCTCAACATCCAAATTTTCCAAAACCAAATCCATCATTTTCCCACAACCATAAGTTTTGCTTGGTTTATGACCTTTCCGGCTTTTTGCCCACCCATACCCCACCCCTCCCCACTTCCACCGAGGTGCCGGTTCCGCACGAATTCCAAGGCCTCGGGCCCAAAGACCTTGGCCCGGGCGGAGTGACCGTAGCCGGGCATGTCGATGAAATCCAAACGCACCTTGCGGTTGCGGTACCTGGGTGAGATGCGACCAGGCTTGGGTGGGTGGGGTGGGCTGGGAAAACCTGGAAAAGATTTGCTCTGGGACATCATCATTGTCCTTATATGTCCTTATCAAATTTCCCAATGCAGCCATGGCTCCAAGCCGCTTGTTTGGTTTGCCCCGGCATTGAAGACACTTTGGCCACGGTGCCGAACTGCGAGACGCGGTTCAGCAAGGAGGACCTCACCCAGCGGCACTGGAAGATCTGGCAACCCATCATCCTTTCATTCGGGAGATAGGTTATCTACATGTCCATTCTTGTTTTTGTGTCATCATGGTTCATCCCATTCCCATCTTCAACAGGTCTTGGACATAGTTGCGGCTTCCCATCTTCACTGATGACATGTATAATAATCACCCTCTGGTAAACAAACTATTGAAAATGGACCATATATATAGATGATTTACCTATAAACTGGTGATTTTCCATCGTTTTTTGTATGTTTAGAGGATACACAGCATTTCCATCGATTTCCCGCATGGTTTGGAGCGCTACACCGTGGCCGTGCGACTTCCCCACGTTGGAGCGGCCAATCAAGGCCACCTCGGGATAACCTGGATCCGGCTTCGGCCAGTGCTTGGAGTGCAGCCTCGGGACAGCACCGTTGAAGGAAAGCATTGGGAAGTAGCCTGTGACTATAAGATACTATAAGTGCAACCTTATCTTCAGATATTTACAATGTAACTATAACTATAAATTAATATATCTATATATCTAAAATGATAATTATATATATATATATCAACCACTATCATGATTGACGAGAGGAGAACTGATAACGATATAACTCAATATGACTCACATGATAAACATGTTACAAAGACCGCAACAACTAGCCAGTGACTCTTGGGGTATTATTTTGGGATTTGAGCAATCCGTTGCTCGGAACAACCCCCCCACGAACCTGTAAAAAAGCCAATGGCCCATAGCACCAAAAAGGGGCAAATGCAAATGACCAATTTGGCCGAGCTGCAAACCAAGAGATAATGATGAACCAAACAAAAATCCAAGAATCGTGCAATCACTCACAGCATCTTCAGCGAAAACATCCGCGGACTCCACCCTTTGACTACCCTCCAGAAATCAAACATGGCTAGCCGGGAAATCCCCTACAAAATGGACATTGCAATTGGAACATCTTGGAAAATCGGATCAAAACGAAGGATTTTCCAGCGAAGGCGGTCGCAGCCAGGCCAAGGAACAGCGGTGCTTTTGCATAGAGCCGCGTCCGAGACGATGCCTCGGACAGGATGTGTCCAGTTGAAGCCTCCTCCACTGGAACATCACATTTTTCGAAGGGAAAATCCCAGTTACCCTTTGGTAATTTAACATAGCAATGGAAAATCACCATTTTCTGGTTGGTGGTTTCAACATGTTTCAACCCCTCTGCAGAATATTAGTCAGTTGGGATTACTATTCCCAATATATGGAAAAATGTTCCAAACCACCAACCAGTTTTAATATTTTCATACATGGTCCATTTTGCATAGCTATGTTAGTTTCCTGGCGGGTAAGATCCCGATTGAATAGGGCCTAAGAGTCCATCCCGTTCCCATTGTGGATGTAGATCCTCCATTTGCTGGGAATGCCTCTAATAGCATGGCAAGATCATGGAATACCTCTTCACCTCTATACCTGTATGGGAGGCTCTTATTATCACACTTGCATTTACAGATTCCAGAAAATCCGCAGATTTGCATTATCACAACTATAGAGGGGATTAGAGGGGGTTAAAATGAATCGTTTGGACCTTCATCGGATGCTTTTCCCATCTTAAAATTGCAACCTTCTGCCAAGAAAAACCAACCGCAGTTTTCCAGCTATCCAACCGACCAAAACCCATCTCGTTTGAGCTGCGAGTTGATTCGCTTTCAAATCCAAGGCAGTGGGCTCTTTGGGCTTCCTGATCCGACGTGAGGCGAAGATTCTTCGGGCTTTGGTAAAAATAATGACAACGAAATATATGACAGCACCCCCAAGTCATAGATAGAACAGTTGGACAATAGGAAATATGAACTTGATATCATCCAACTACCATCCTGGAAACACTCTTCTATCTTTTCTAGGGTTGCTATAAATATATTGTAAAGATATGCCGATGTGCCTTGTTTTTTAATGTGAGTTTTCCCAGGACGTGCAGTAAGCCAAGGCACTATCGAGAAATTATCTTTCTAATTTCAAGCAATGTACACAATCATCTTGGTGCTGCATTTTGGTTGATACTCTGCACCAAACGACAAGCCTCAGTCCCTCTATCAGGCGGCTTGAAAGCCCACAGGCTATTGAACTCGTACACTACACTACACCGCTCCAGTTGGCAATTCTAAGCTCATACCCCACCCCGGCAACAACCTGCCAATCCAGTCATTCCCGCCATGTATCGTCTTCAGCTTGGCCGCGTGGTAGGACCGCTGCAGACCGCCTTTGCCCTGGAAGTTCTCCTCGACTTGTCGCACCACATCAGGGTAGGGCGCGATGTGCCGCAGGCGTTCGTTGAAGGGCCTGGGGTCGTGCTGCTGGTCTTGGGCGGTGTTCCTGGTGAATGTTAAATCTCATGATTCCTTCCCGAATGTCAACTACCCAACTGTAGACTGTAGATCCTATAAAACCATACAAAACCATGGTATTAGATGGTGGGAAGGAATACCGAAAGTTACGCCCTAGCGCTTGGATCTCCAACAAACATGGACCTTGGAAAAGTGTCTTTCTTTGACATGGCCCAAGGCACTGATGCATTGGTGAGTACGCCAGTTCCTTCTCCTCCAATCAACTCATGCTCGATTCGTGGATTCCGTGGGTCCCTCTAAGGTCCCTCTAGCCCCAAAGAAATGGCGGTGCCATGGGGTAACACAAGCACCAATATCACCAATCATATCTATGAATTTAATTTTTACCCTTACCAAAGGTTCGAGAAGACAACGCGGGTGGAAAAACTGCACCCTTGACAAACTGCATGGTGGGGTTTGTCCAGAATCATAGGTGACTGCATCAGGTATTTTGATGGCAGGGGTTTGTCTTGGAGTTCACTTGGATAATGAAAAATCCAACCATGGAGTATAGCAAGAACCTATGCTTGACTTGATGACTTAGTCTGTCATGGGTTCATTCCCGCAAAACAATTACAAATGAATCCATGACATGACCATGCAAAAAACTAGAACATGTTTTTGGCCAGAGCTGGTAGATCTGATCTAGGAAAGGGTGGAGTATTGTATGCTGTGATATATCCATCTATCATCCCCTCCCTCCCTTATCTCAAATCCAAAGTCCCGTCTAACTGGGCAAACGGCCGAGTTGATCAAAATTGCAGCAAAAACCATAAGACATCATTTTCCACCCATCTGCCCAGAAGTCGCCCAGAAAGTCTCCTTCTTCTTCCCCTCGTCCTCCGTTTCTTCCGTTTCTTCCGCTTTCCGCGGTGCCACCGCCGGCAGCGTGCTGCCGGGGCGGTACGGCGACTGCTCCGGCCGCGGCGCGGTTCCACTGCGCCGGAAGCCGCGCGCGTCGTCGAGGTCCCGCGGGGCGCGGAGCCAGGGAGCCACGGCACAGAGGCGCCAGGTGAAGAACAACAGGGGAACCTCAAAAATGATGGGCCGAAAGTTGGTAAGTGGGCTTTCTTATGGTTACCGTGTGGGCAAATAAATAAACGTAAAAACAAAAATAAATAAATAAATTTAAATAAATAAATAAATATATATATATATATAAACACACACATATATATATACCAATGTTAAATATCCGGATGTTACTGTAGGTGGGAAGACTAGGCTGGTGGTTCGGTAAGTTAAATAGAATTGTAAAACTATAGGGATATATAGGGATGTTAAGCCTCGCGGCTAAGTTGCCTACATGCTGAGTAGCTGGGCTGACTAGATCGATTGTAGGTGGACAAACGATCGTTCAAGTGAACAAGGCGGGAAATTCAGGGGGGTCAACTCCTACTATCTCCTACTTAGGTGAAGCTTGTAATAATGGTTTTTTCTTACTTATATCCAGTTGCAACGGCCAGCACTACCAACCAACAGAGAATAAGAGTATATAACTAGAATATACCTTTACCTACCAGCAGAACCTGACGATGGACCTGGGTGCTCCAAGAGCCATCACAGGTGCTTTCATCTGCAATCGCCCAAGCCACTACCCATCTGACAGCGCAATGGATGGACACGCCAAACAGTGTGTCCTTCTTGCGAAGGCCGGTGCTTGATCAGGGTGCTTCCGGCTCTTTTCCCATTAATTATCGCATAAAATAGCTGTTGTATGCTCTCGTGACATGTCCATGTGCATTTCGACTGTGCTGGCTCGCACAAAGTCTGCCGCGCGAGTTTTCCTTGGTCTTGGGGCGCAGCATTTTTCCCGTAAATTCTCGCATGAAATGGCTCTTGTGACAAGCCCATGTGCGTTTCGACTCTGCAGGCTCGCACAAAGTCTGCGCCGCGGGGTTCTCAAGCTCTGGGTCTTCGGCCGGCATTTTCATTGTAAATTCCTGCATACAGGGGCTCTTGAGAAGATCCTGTTAACTTCCTCCCTTAGAGGTTCTGAACAGAAGATCTTGTGGAGATCCTGGTGAGATCCTCTCTAAGAGGTCCTTGCATGAGGAGCTTGCAGATGTCATGTCTTAGAGGTGCCTGTATGAAAGCTCTCGTGGGAAGCCTCTGGGAGGTTCTTGTGTCAAGATCTTGTAAGGTCCGCTCCAGAAGCAACAGGTCCTTTTATGACGATCTTGTGAGAATTTAGCTATATCCGTTTCATCATCTTCACCCGTTCGCTAATCCATTGTAAACGCCAGGTACTCACTGGTTTTTGAGATGGGCCATAGGATTGGCTAACTGGTGACCTTGCCTGGGTTATACCCCACGAACTATCCGAATTTTCACCCATTTACAATTTACCAATCAGCCGAAACTGAATAAATGGGTGTTAAGAATGATTCAACTAGTTCTCCACTTAGCTACCAAGTTCGTTAACTAGTGGCTTTAAGTATCTACCACCCAGTAACTAACCCGTCTAGGGATCTTGGTGGCCCCCAGCACCAAGTCGCCACGCACACAGCGGCACTTCTCCTGGAACTTGCCATGGCACGGAACGGCGTTTTCGCAGCCACTCGCGATTTTGTGCTTCTTTATTTATCTACCTGTTGGGGTTGAATGGGGGAAACCTTCTAGTAATCAATGGGAATAGGAAATGTATGGCTTCAGAACTGTTCCGATATATCCTATATGTATCTATATGCATGGTACTGAGACGAAGAATGAGGGTCAACATTGAGTCAACATGGTTGGTCAGTGTGAGAATTCTGCTTGTCCGCGGAAGACCATAGTTGTGCTGATGTTTGGGCTGTGAAGGTCGGGTAGGGACGCTCCTGGAGCGGTTTGTTTTGTGAAATGACAAAGTTTCCCAAACTGTTTATAAAATCGTAACAGTAACGCTCCCAGCAGCCAATTTCCAACTCTGTATCCTCTTTTGGAATAAGCTCCCATGCAACTTGGCATGCCAATCCGGAAAAAAACGACTCGAGCCGAGAAAACGGATTTGCGAGGATTTGGGTATTTGCAGCCATGACGCCTCTGGATGGATCTATTTCAGCCGGAAATGGCTGTTGAGACAGCAGATTGCCCAAAGAAGGCTCGAGGACCCCATCTTTTGAGTTGGAAAGTGTCTGGAACCACAACAGCAGCCATGTTCTTGTGTTCCTATCTTTGGTAGCTAACCCGATGAATTGATCATGGCCGCTCTTGCCAATGATGTCTGCTGTGGCACTGCTGTGGGGTTGATTATACAGAAAGATGTGACCCCCTCATCATCGCATTAGATCGAAACTCACCACTTTCTCCAAGGCGCAGGGGAGGTATGGGCGCCAAAGCATCCCACGCGCGACCTGGCGGTGGTACTTTTCCTCAAAATGATGGTTCCAGATGATTCCAAAAACAATAGGGTCTAGACATCATGCTAAGGGTTCAAAACCAAACACGTGAAGGAGCACGCAAAGTTTTAAATGTTGATTCATATCCACAGATTCATGGAAACCGCGTGTAAGAAAATGGGAATAACTTGCTCATCCGGACCTTCTAAATCTGGCCGTCAAACGTTTACCACGTGACCCTGTTGGTTGCTGGGGGGTAGTTCAGATTGAGCTCCCTGATGCAATCCCGCAGCTTTGTGGGACCGAGGGTGGCCAGCTTGTAGTAACTTATATATATATATATATTTCCAATGCACGGGTGTCGTGCATACCCAAAAGGCAATTGGCATGAACTCTGACAGTTTGGCCCCCCTGAAAATACAACCAATTTGTTCTTTACCTTGCATCATTCAATAAATTTTAGCCGGGATATACCATGGATATATATATATATAGATATATAAATATAAAAACACTCAAAATTACTTCCCCATGTCTGGTTACAAATCAACCCGTTCATCCGCCATTCACCAGTCAGAAGGCCCACTGTGCACCACCTCCTGGTCGCAAAAGCGCAGGTGGGAAGGATGGCCTAGGCTTGATCACATGGAACCACGACCTGTGAGAGCGCAAACTATCTCTGTGCGATTTGATTTGATGTGACTTTACTCTTGAATATGGGCATTCAGCAAAAACCAGGGAACACTTGACCAGACCATACCGATATGAACAACAACCAATAAGTATGTCGCAAGACGACCTTACACAAAACAACAGCGGGAACATAAACTTTACATGCCAAAGGAGAACTCGTGTGCCGTGATTTTGTCTAAAGCTTTCCTTTTCCAACAACATGCCACTGAATCGCCCAGTATGCCGCTGAAACATGGCCGAGCTCAGCCTACATCGGGCCACGCCGTGCCGGACTTTGCAGCGCGGCAGTGGTGGCAGCAATGGTGTTGAAAAGTGATGGTAGATGATGATGGATGCCGGTCAATGGGAGATCAAGACAAAATTGAATGATTGGGCATGGACATTGGATGTGTCATTTCTGCTGGTGCAGGCCCAACTCGATGTAAGGTAGCCAACGGTTACCAACCACGCAGTCAACATTGACATTGAGTCAGGCAGCCCTTTTGATCCTTTTAGCTGGCCTTACTAGGTGCCGTCCGGCCCCATGTGACGCACAGCTGGTATTTGAATGGCTGTTGTTTGGACATGTTACACACACACACGGGGACCGATATGTGCCATTGTGTTTGACAAATGTCTTTTCGCCACAGCAACCGGGCACATTATTACAAAGACCATCCAAGAACACCAAAAACCTTTCATTGCTTGATCTCCCATAGGTTCCCGTGTTCTTCTGCTGGTCGTCTTACCAGAGAAACCAATTGCCAAGTGCCAAGTGCCAACCACATTTCAGCACCCAAAAATTCTGAAAGGACATGGGAACGGAAACGTGTTTGAGCATGCGAAACCTGTTTGCAACACCGGCCAACCTTCAAATGATATCAAATGATAACATGCTCATGAAGTGACGCCCTCACAAAGTAGCAAGGAGTTTACATGAGTTTCCCAATCCGGGGTTGGCGCAGTATTCTGATCTTGTGTTGGAGGAATGGTGGGCCCCCGCTCTTTGCCTCAAGCTGTCACAAAGGCCAAGGTGTTGGGATCTCCTTTCTCAAGAACTTGCCACCAAACGCAGTCTCTTTTCACCTGGCGGCAGTGTGAGCAGGAGTCCGTCCTTTATGATCTTTATGCTGGGAGAGCCACCACGGTGCCCACACAAATATGGTTTGGCTCCTCCTGATGACGAGCCATGGAGGAAGTGACCTCCATAATGCGTCATGGTGCCACATATCGCGCTTTGGATGGGAGCTGCGCATGGAGAACAGGATCGAGGCCCTTCACTTTGGCAAAGCCAGCGCCCTTGGGAAAGACAACTCGCATGGGCTCGGTATCTCAGGCGAGATTCGGCAGCTGCAGCTTTGAAGTAGGCCTGGTAGAATGGTTGTTTGACTGCGTGAAGTCCTGGGCGCCGTCATAGAGTTGTAGATGATTGCAGATCGTCATCCCCAAGTGATGGCTGATTGATTGATGGCGGGGAATTATCACAGAATGGGCCTTACTGCAAGTTGACAATTCTGATATTATGGAGCTTGTCTTCATGGTGGCATGTCAACCAATCTTCTCGGACACCC
>Ga0126342_10021227_pt1 | contig 10846 bp, 10 predicted proteins | sample Cyp1metagenome_FD_92528 | JGI IMG/M metagenome (GOLD analysis project Ga0126342, IMG submission 92528) | Coral microbial communities from Lord Howe Island, Old Settlement Bay, Australia - Cyphastrea 1 metagenome | ecosystem: Host-associated > Invertebrates > Cnidaria > Coral ... | reverse complement strand
CGTGAGAGTGTGGTTGTGGAATCGTGAGAGTGTGGTTGTGGAATCCTGAGAGTTTGGTTGTGGAATCCTGAGAGTTTGGTTGTGGAATCGTGAGAGTGTGGTTGTGGAATCGTGAGAGTGTGGTTGTGGAATCCTGAGAGTTTGGTTGTGGAATCCTGAGAGTTTGGTTGTGGAATCCGAGATTTTGGTTGTGGAATCGTGAGAGTGTGGTTGTGAATCCTGAGAGTGTGGTTGTGGAATCCTGAGAGTTTGGTTGTGGAATCCTGAGAGCTTGGTTGTGGTGGAATCCTGAGATTTTGGTTGTGGAATCGTGAGAGTGTGGTTGTGGAATCGTGAGAATGTAGTTGTGGAAGCGCGCCGGCTTTGGTTGGGGAAGCGCGCCGGCTTTGGTTCTGGAATCACGTGATTTTGGTTCTGGAATCGTGAGAACGTAGTTGTGGAAGCGCGCTTTGTTCCATTTTTATATATCGTTATATGAAAATACCTCAGGCATCCGAAGAACTGAACTGGGTGCCATCTGCTTCAAGCCATCATAAGCCATCTATAGTTGATAAGCCGGATTCAAAGCCATCAAACATGTTCTAAATATGACATCATTGATGACATTCATGGGGCTTGGTGGGCCAAGTGATGTTTCCAGGCAGAAGAAGAAGAGGAGATGTGCAATTTTTCATGGACATTCTTGCAGCAAAGCAGGACCAGTACATCTTGTACGTTGTTTCCATGGATGTGGTTGTCAGTAAAGAGTGAAAGGATGCCACAAACCCAAAGACTTGCGAGTTTTGGTTGAACGCCATTCGACAGCGGCATGTTATTGCTTTTCTTGGAGGTCCACCTTGTGAATCAAAAGGTCGCAGGTGAGAGGCAAAGGAGTTGACCAACATCCACATGGTGCTCAATGTGGCTCCTCTGCTTCGATATGGCGCACTCCTCTGAGAGCATTGATGGCTTTCCCTCAAGTACAGTGTGTGAGGTTTGCTCAAGGGCTTTTGGGATCAAGCCAAGCGCACGACTCTCTTGACAGTTAATATACCGCGCATGCTGTTTCATTTGCATCAGGGCAGGATCCGTACAGAATTGCCAACCTCTGTCGCAATTGGCCGCACAGAAACTGGGTTTTGGCGAACAACTGCCCTCAAAAAGTGAGTATGCACCGGCTCTATGCCGTTGTTTTGCTGTTGCATTGATGGAAGCTTTTGACCTTTACACCGGTTGCTTCCATGGTGCCAAAGCCTGTGCGGACTTTCTGGTCAGATGTCGGGACTTGGTATATATAATGACTACCTATGGCACAGAAGCCGGCGCTGACTTTGCTTTTTCCTGACAGCTCTGACCTAGCTGGTATTCACTTTGCTAGGCCGCAGCGAGATGCTTCATTGAGCCTGGAGTCAAAACAGCCTTTATCAAAATAGTAATTCATAATATTCCATGTTACTCACCAATATTATAGATACCTTCGTCAATACCAAAAAAAACATCGAATTCGCACGACCTCGTGATCTCGAAGCCCATCTTCGCTGCAATCATGGTGGAGTGGATCAGCGTCACGACAATGAAGACGGCAACTCCTAGCCGTCGCTTCTTTTTCCAGAAGATCGATAGCAAAATGGCCGATTAAAAAAGAGAAACATCAAATCCCCCAAAATATTAAACACCCCCATTCTATGTTTTCAAATATGGTCAAACCCCCAGTCTATAGTCCCAAATATGTGTGATTTCCCTCCTAACCCACGGTTGCTTGGCATTATGGCTGGTAGTTTGAACCCATCCATGTCTCCAAGCACCTGGGATATCCATGTGTCACCATGGAGACAGCAATGAACAGTGAAAAACAAAACCATGACAAAGTGATACAAAGTGTAGAAAATCAAGCGCCCCAGGGTTTCAAGGGTATATCAAACACATTCAAAAACAGCGGGATATGGGGGACCAAGTCATTGGCTTATACCCTGCACCATGGGCCACCCGAAGTGAAACATCTTGTGGAGCCATTCATTGCCTTTAAACTTTAGGAAACACACCACCGGGTGAAAGAAACTGTTGCATCCCCTTGCCATCCTTCATTGGAGCGGTGCGGCGGTGCAGTGGCTTTTGTTTGAAGTGCGACTGAAGATGTTAACCATGTTGTTATTGCTTCGACATGTTCGACACCATATCCAGGAATTTGCATTTCTTTCAGCTTGGATCATCTTAAAATATATGTGTTGTTCTTCTTGTGCAGATATATCCCTAAACATTGACATCAACCTCAATAAAGAAATAAAGAGTTGTTGAAGGCAATCTCAAACGAACCTGCACAAATTGTATATCGGTCATTACCGACCGTCTCTTTTGCGCGGGATTGTTGCAGAAAATCTCCAAGTCATCTGCTTGGCATGGTTGTTGAGCAGCGAGTTCGCAGCAATTGCTCCAACCTATGGACCGACCATGTCGCAGCCGGCTCTCGGAGCTACACACCTAGGGCGCAAGGAGGGCAGGTTGGTATGCTCTGTTAGAGTACTGATGGGTTTAAATTGTGCTAACGGCAAAAGTGGATTTCGCTGAGTACTGCATTGGCATTGGGTGGTCCCAGAATTCGGAGGATGATGACCCATGATCCATACAGCCTATCTTTGATGCTGACATTCCCAGTTTAGACATGACTACCCTCTGGCAGAATCAAACATGGCAATGGAAACCATGGCCGATTTAGTTCGATGATTTACCCATTGAACATCGTGAAACTGTCAAATTACCGGTAGGCCTCTCACACAGTATATCATCCATAGTTGACTTTCCCATCTATATACATTATAATAATTATCTGAATATTATATGTGTATATACAAGTCCAGTAAAACATCCATTTAAACCTGATACCTGGTGGCCCTCATAGTTATTGGATGTTATACGCTGTTTATTTGCCATTATATGATATCATATTGTACCATATTGTACCATATTGTACCATATTGTACCATATTGTACCATAACTAAAACCCTAATTAACTTACTACATCAACTAGCTAAGTTGGTTAAAACACAATTTAGTTGTTGTTTTGGAACCCCACCTTCCAATAGGATTTCCAAGGCCGTCCAGACACAGTTGCCGTCTTCCAACCGTTTCTTCGCGCCGCTTTGAGCGTCTCTAAAAAGTCGACGTCATTGGAGATCACGCAGAGCACGCCACGCGAGGCGCGATGCTTGGGATCGTTGATCTGCACCAAAAAGAAACAGCAGGAGTGAGACATGCTGGAAAATCATGACCGAGTATGTACATGTTTCTAAATATGTTGATTAATTCAGATAATCTCTGCATATTGGCATATTGAGTGCATATTGGCATCATATCTATCCCGGCGGAATGTTTACTGTCCGCATTGTTGTGCCAAAGTATTATTCTCGCCATAACGAAACAATAATCTTTAGTTGAAAAAGGAAGTCTCCAAACTAGGGTCTGCAACTCTTGTCTCGACAGCCCTTCCATCATTTTTGCTCTTGTGGAAAGCGGAAGTGCTTTGCTGCCATCTCATGAAATTTCGTATGGCAGTGACTTCCAACTGAGTCTGTGTGGTTCAAGAGGCCCTCAGTCCCGCAAAGTGACTTCCAACAAGTCATCATAAGTCATCTGGTTTTTCCACCTCCATTGAAAGGAGTGAACATGATGAAAGATGTTGACGTATATATTATATATTATATACTGTGTGTGCAAGTGCAAGAGAACGTCCAGTAGCGTAGCACAACGTGTGTGTGTGTGCGCGTGCAAGCGCAAGAGAACGTCCAGTAGCGTAGCATGACGTGTGTGTGTGTGCGTAAGTGTAAGAGAACGTCCAGTAGCGTAGCATGACGTGTGTGTGTGTGTAAGTGCAAGCGAACATCCAGTAGCGTAGCATAATGTGTATGTGTGTGCCTGTGCAAGTGCAATTGAACATTATTGCCCCACTTCACTGCGCAAGTCCAAGGGAACGTCCAGTAGCGTAGCATGACGTGTGTGTGTGTGTGCGTGTGTGTCTGTCTGTGTCTGTGTCTGTGTCTCTGTGCAAATGTAATTCAAAGTTATTGCCCCACCCCACCCCACCCCACCCCATCTGTGCAAATGCGCAACGTCATGTCAATGTGTGGAAAATGTATGCTTTCTGGAACGGTAAAAATTCTGCCAGCATATTTATGATTGCTGTTCCATATCACCCGGTCGTTTCCAATACATGACGGACGCATAATTGTGATTATTCCTGGCTGTACTAGGTACCGGGTTCTTAAAAAAAACAGCCATCTAACTTGAACTTTAGCCAGGACAGTTAGACACCCCTGGTCCCACAATTTCAATGTTGTGTGAAAGCAGCGCTTGGCGGAACCTTCCAAAAAAACAGCCATTCGTGATGATTAGCAACATTGATACAGGGGGTCCGGGGGCTTCCGGTGCATGCTGAAACTTTTTGGTCAATGGCTGTTTTTTTTTGAAGAACCTGGTGCTAGCACAATGGAAATCAGAATTGACACCAGCAAACAATTTGTTTAATAACGTTGCTTCATGTCAACTTCACTTACACCATTGATGGATGACAATGACATGGAACCAGCACCAAAACAACTGCAAGGCTAAAACGACATAGTTCAAAAGTTAAGCTGTGACGGCAATCCAGGATCACATCCACCTTTGCAAGGTAGAAACTATCTGGGCCACCTGCCAAAGAAACCCTTCCAGCTAACATTGAACCCCCAAAATCCCAAACCCGGTTCAGTTATGTGTTTGGTTTCAGATTCCATTCTGGGACATTTCGGGCGATCAGACTGGCGATACACCCATCAAGGTCCGCCTCCCCAGTCCCGCACCTCTCTCAGCACAGCGTGGTGAATCGCCTGGTCCGCGCTCTGAAAGGTGGCCGGAACCACCGTGATCTGCGCGTTGAAGGACGCCAGGTAGGACCTCCAATCGTAGAGCACCCGTCGCTGCGTGTCGCCGGCTCGATCTTTGTCACCTGCGTTCCACAGGCTTTGATCAAGGGTCTGAAATTGTGGTCGATTGGTCAGCAAACTATCCAAAGATCACCTAGGTTGACTTGAAGTATTTTGAAGACTTAAAAACGTTAGCACGTTTCAATTTATCCCCTTCAACAAGTTTATGTTCTTGTGCTGATGGAATGTGATGGATTTAACCCTTTCCACAAAAAGTGCAAAACAGGACCCAGTACCCAACTTGAATCACGCTACCTATCGCTGAGTTGCACACTTACATGCCTCCTTCAGTATCTCCCAACGTAAAAAAAAAACACATATATTCATATCAAAAAACACCACTATTGAAGTATACACATCATTGGGATGTATTGGACTATACCTCAGTTGCACATGTTACAAAGCACTCCATTTTTTCGGCGCCTGGCACGTGCAGAAAGAGCCCCGCAGCCTTGGCCCAGGAGCGGAGCTTCTGCTGGTCTCGCTTGGACACCGCCACTGCCAATGCATTTGGGCGACCTGGGGGGGATGATCACAGGGAATTCGAAGAGTTGCTCGAATTTTTGATAAGGGGGGTTATATGTTTTACACAGGGTTCAAAAATATAATGGTGTTATGGTGGTTTTATGCTGGTTTTATGGAGGCTGCATGGGGGTTCATAAGGTTTTATGGGTGTTTTCAGTTAAACTGACCACCGACAGCCCAGCGGCGGCAGCTTAAGGCAAACTGTTTTCACAGCATCTTGGGCCAAACAAGTCGGAGAGTTCCAAAATGATCTAGTGGACACAACATGACATAAATGAGTAAACCCATACAATGATAGGTCCCAAAGAGTGCGCTTTGGGGACCTATCGTCCATACAACTCGCAGAAGGTACTTTTCTAGGGTGTCTGATTGCTGCCCCCTCGAGTGACTGTCATGTTGTTTGCAATTCCTGGATCGGACAGCGCTTCCACTAGCATGGCATCAACCTCAGAGGACAATGGGTTAGATCGGAGAATTGCCGTGAAAAAAACGACAGATGATTCTGAAAACTGAGCTGGCCCAAAGGAGCCGCACATATGTCCAAATTGAGTCAATTCAATGGTCCTAAAGCAATAAGCAGTGACATTGGCCCGCATGTTTTAACCTCATTGCGCAGAGCTGCAACATCACAATATGGCGGGACACACATCGCCATCACAGATCTGGAGTGTCAAGATGAAGCATTCGGCGGTGTCATTTCACTTCACTTGTGAATCAATAAAGTAGATTTCTTAGAAAATGTTAAAGTGTTCATGGCCTGAGACAAGTTGAAAGTGGTTGCCTATAAGCAGGTATTCTTTCACCATATTTCACCACTGCTTCTCACTCCACTAGTTCTGGCCGGAATAGTTGGCAGCTGCAAGTGGGTATTGCAATACTCTAGTGCAATGCATTGTTCCGTCTCTTCCAACAGACTTGACACCGATGCAATGTTGACCCTGCGAACTCGATCACAATGTCGCAGTTTAACTGAGTACCTGCTTCGCACTATCTTAATGACCGCCTCATTGTCCTGCTTCAGGATGACGTCTGGTTGCTTGCCAATGAGACAGGTCAGCATGTCCTGAACGTGATGTGCTTCACCAAACAGCGCAGTTGACATTGAAATTAGTTCCCATTGCGAAGTGCTTCTGGCAATGCTCGACTGTTTCTTGCTTTGCCCGTAAATTGCAGGATTGTCCAAATGATCCTATTGAAAATCAAATGATGAAGTCAAATTTTGAATCAATTTCCCAGAAACAAACACATGATGGCAATCAGCCGCACTTCTTTGCACCCCCTGTGAACTTCATGAATCATCAGTCAAATTCTTTTGGATGAACCTCGAGCGTCCAATCAAAATTGCCAACAATCGAAATTCAGTGGCACCAATCGAAATTCATTGCCAACGATCCTGGCCTACATGGGCAGCTGGTGCTGCCGGCTAGCCGCGAGGGTGAGCTGCTTGAAGCTCAGCAATCCAACACCTCCAACAGCGTGGAACTGAATCACAACCAAAACACTTGTCGAACCGCAAATGCTGGAACACTAAATATTCTCAACATGAGATCAAGCCAGTTGACCCTATTGAACACAATTGCCGGTTCCCAGCAGCATCACCAATTGAATTCCTGTCCCCTCTATCTATGACTTGATTCGATGGTGGGGTAATTACTCTAGAATTAAAAACGGCACACGCTTGCCACAAAAAGAAGTGCCTACAGGAAGAAGCTTGTGGCCCTCCTTCCTGATGCTCCAAACCCACTTGAAATGTGGGATCGCCGTGAGTGCAATGTTGGCCTTCATCACCAAATCTGACCGGGTGGCCAGCTACAAAGATGCTCCCTTCGCCACCAACTTGCTCGGCGAACAAGCAGCAAAGCTTTGATAGCCATGGATTCATGGATCTCTGTGATGCCGACCTTCTTGATCAACTCCTTCATCGTGGTGAGGGTCTTTGAGTCGAAGCAGAACACCGTGCTGGTGAGAGACACTTCGTATTTCAAACCATTGCCAGGGCCATTGGCCGATCGAATCATTTTGCTTCCCGGAAGCCACATATCAAGACCGTCATCTTCTTCTGCTTCTTGTTCTCAGCAGCCATGGAAACGATTGACATGTATGGATTTGCCATCGTTCCTCCCACCCCACTTCAGCGGAGGCTCTGGCAAGTAACAAGAGAAAGCTGACAGCGTGGCATCCAGAGCATGTGGCAAGTAACGACAGAAAGCTGACTGACAGCGTAGCACCAAGAGCGTGTCGGAAGGTTATCCTTTGTGCACAACTTCTAACTGACATGCAGAACTTCTACTTACCAAAAAATGGAGGTTGGTCTATCGGATTGGAATCCGCGCTGCAAACACCCGATCCGGTAAGAAACCCTCTGTCCTGAGTTGGCTTCTCTTGTAGTGAGGCTTTGGCGACCTCACATGTCACACTGCAAGATGAAGGATACCCCTTTTGCTAGCAAACCGAAAAAAGTATAAAAAAGTGGGGATACATCCAAACAGGCAATGGCGTGGCGCAGGCAAGTAGATGGCTCAGGTCTACCTACCTATATACGCCTACAGGTATATGGAAGGCCTTTACGGCCGATGACTATGGGGCTGTTAACCAGTTAAACTGACCACCGACGGCCCAGCGGCGGCAGCTTAAGGCAAACTGTTTTCACAGTATCTTGAGCCAAACAAGTCGGAAAGTTCCAAAATGATCTATTGACAACTGGCAGGACACAACATGACATAAATGAGTAAACCCATACAATGATAGGTCCCAAGAGTGTGCTTTGGGGACCTATCGTCTATACAACTCACAGAGGGTACTTTTCTACGGTATCTGTTTGCTTTTTATGGTGGTTGCATATAGGGAAAGGGTTTTTTAGTTGTTTTTGACCATCCAAAACATCGGATATTTGACATGACTCCAACAGTGAAAATATTTTTTGGTTAGGGGCACATAAGGGAAACAGCATCTTAGCCTTGGTTTCGTGGGTAACACATTATATAAACATTTGATCTAACATGCTCTACCTATACTTGCTGGTTGAGTCATTGAGGATCATCATGTCAAATATTGTAAATAAAAAAATGTGTCAAACATGAAACACATTTGAAACCTGCAGTGACAATTTTGATACGGAAAATATGATCTTCAGTGTAGATATGGATTTTTCGGGTCTCTCACTTTATGTCTTGCCATTTTTGCCAATCAACGAAGTGATAAAGTGCTGAATTTTCCGAGTCAATGGAGTTTGGTGCTGTACCCGAGTTTGACAACCCATTTTATAGGGGAATATTCAAAAGAATCTCCGGGTGGGTCAAAATTGGCTTGTCGATGGGCCAACAAAACGTGTCATGTCTGAGTACCAAAAAGCATCCATTGTGAAGGATTGAGAATTTCGAGCCAGCCATTGATGATTAAACCAACAAAACATGGGAATCACCAAATGTGATTTCACAATATTACACAATTGTATAAACTCCACAAAAGCAGCAACACAGCCGTAGATTTGAATTACGATGAGTGCAAACCATTAGAAATCAAAAATATTGCAATGTGATGTAGCATGAATATGATTCGAGTCACATGAAACATATCGGGATACAATTGAGTGGTTGGTAGTTGCAGCGCGCTCCGAGTCCAAATTCGCAACTTGGATTGCTTCAGGGGGCTCCAAAACAATAAAACAAATAATTAAAAACAATTCCCTAGAGGTTTGCCCCAAATCGTGGATTCTTCCATTCGGGAAGATCAACATTCACCTTAAACAAACCCAAATCTCTGTTGGTCGCCAGTAGTCAAGCGACCCTGAACAATGCCCAGCAAGTCATCAGCATTGCTTGGTATGTTGTCTGTCCCGTCGAACTCAATCTTTGGAGCATCATCGAAACAGAACCTTCCCGGACGAATGCCGGACGAAATGAAACGGTGCCTTTAACTTAAGATCTGCGTGGTGGTTTCAGCCAACTGAAACTCATATAATCAAAATATATCTGGCTGTTTTGTTTGAATAAGGTTACAAAGCGTGAAGAAACAAATGATTGTTGGGAATTGGGGATAGTTTCCCCCCACAGATCACAAACCACCACTTTTAGCAAGGTGTTTGTCCTTATAATTTGTCAACTACATCCTAGCGGCTAGCGCTTGGTTGGGATGGCATTCGTGGGCCTCTGGTAATTCCATGTTCTCTCACGTTTAAACATCATAACCCTTGCTTTTGCTCATGATCTTGCACGAACTGACAAAATGTCACAAGTGCTAAAGCGTTAGGCCGGACAGTGTCACAACATGTCACAACATGTCACAACATTCCGCCATGTTAAACATTGGTAAATCAGTTGCAGATGATGCTCCTATCTCAGCCAAATTTGGGCCATTTTCGTTAAGGAAGTGGGATCGAGCCACGACACCTGGGTTCCGCGCCACTGCCCTGAGCCAAGTACAGCCTCTCACGTGTGCGCGTGTTGGCGTAAAGACCTCAGCAAGCAGGACAAATATGATTGTAATGGTAATGCGGTAAAAACATTATTGGTAATGTTAGTGTAATGTTATGGTAATAATGGTAATATTATGATCATGAAAACTGATAATGTGGTTGTAATATAATGCATTAACATGGTTATAATATGTTATAATGATACTTAATATTACAAATCTAATACATTAACATGGTTGTACTATAATGCTAATTATATAGATCTAATTATTATTGCATTAGCGTGATTCATAGTGACTCAATGGTAATGTAACGGTGATTTAATGGTGATTGATGTTGATGGTGGGGGTGGCCTTTGGTGATGATAGCATATAGGTATACAACCCAACCCAATATATAAAGGGATAACAGGGGGGTTGATATTCTTCTTTTCCACAGTAGTATCATTAAGATTATATAGTTAAATCCATTTTATTGATCTTTGGTACATGACCCTACTTCCTCATACACCATGCAAAACAAATGAATTTTGCTCATCAGGGGAATCAAAACAGTTTCAAACAAGTAAGAACTCTAGTACGTGGTGGAACAAATCAGATTCCTGTCTGCAATGGCACCCTTGTCTCCAACACGGACGTGTTTCTGAAGTTTGCGCAAAATCCTTCATTACACTGATGCCAGTATGTGTATACACTGAAGTATGTGGATCTAAAATAATCGGGTGTGAATGGCAATTTCATATGCCCCAAAGCATGTCCAATTTGTAGTGGAACGGTCACGAGGAGTTATCCAACCATCCATCAAAACCACCACATAGTGATATATATATATATAGGGTCAAGGCTGGGGGTTCCACGGAGCTTCCAGGAACCCTCAGTTTTGTCATGTACTATAAACGTCATTATGGTATAGAGATGGGGGGGTGGGGGGGTGGGGGGGGTGTAATAACGTCATGTGGACTGCGTTGGATTG
>Ga0126342_10021226_pt1 | contig 10846 bp, 15 predicted proteins | sample Cyp1metagenome_FD_92528 | JGI IMG/M metagenome (GOLD analysis project Ga0126342, IMG submission 92528) | Coral microbial communities from Lord Howe Island, Old Settlement Bay, Australia - Cyphastrea 1 metagenome | ecosystem: Host-associated > Invertebrates > Cnidaria > Coral ... | reverse complement strand
TGCCTGTCTGCCTGTCTGCCTGTCTGCCTGTCTGCCTGTCTGCCTGTCTGCCTGTCTGCCTGTCTGCCTGTCTGCCTGTCTGCCTGTCTGCCTGTCTGTCTGTCTGTCTGTCTGTCTGTCTGTATGTCTGTGTGTCTGTGTGTCTGTGTGTCTGTGTGTCTGTGTGTCTGTGTGTCTGTGTGTCTGTGTGTCTGTGTGTCTGTATGTATGTATGTATGTACGTACGTACGTACGTATGTATGTATGTATGTACGTACGTACGTACGTATGTATGTATGATAACTGTTCCCATCAAAACCTCCATTTGCAGGTTTATTTCCCATCACCAATCACGGTGAACGATGACTAGCTGAGGCTATCTTTTTTACGATGTCCAACTGCCGCAGATCGGCGCTGCCGCGCTGCCGCCAGGCCACGCATATCTTCGACGCCCCTGAGAAACTGCAGCGAACGTTGCCACTGGCCCTGTCCTTGGGAAGCGCCTTCGGTTCTACGGTTCTACGGCAATTCTAACATGGCCAAGGAGAAATCAATGCTGAATCTGTAAGAATAAGTATATATAAGAATATGTATATATATATATACAAATAAACATATATAGATATTATGTATATATATATATAATATACATTGAATAATGATAGAATATATAATTATATAAACTGGTTGGTGGTTTCAACCCCTCTGAAAAATATTATATAGTCAGTTGGAGTTACTATTCCCAATATATGGGAAAATACTCCAAATGTTCCAAACCACCAATCAGTAAATACCTTAAGCTGAATTATAATAATTCAATTACAAAAAACAACTGCCATTGATGCTTCCCCGAATCCTGACCATCATGAAAAGTGACGTTCCTCTGAAGAAACTGGCACAACACACTCCGCCATGGAACATGGCGGAAGGAGGTAATAAGTAAATCACCATTCAACATAGCTCTGGAAGATGGATGAACATTGCCGTTGATAGATGATATATATATATATACTAAACAAATTGATGTTCCATGGCTATGTTAAATTACCATAGGGGAGTGCGAACGGGTGTGAGTAAAAAAACAAGAAAAACACAACTGGACATCTTGGTCAACTGCAGTGCTTCAGTGGAGCAGGCGTAAAAAGTATAAACACGTCATGATTCATGATCTTTCCTTCATTACATAGCAATGATTTCTGCACACCCCGGGTTGCTTTATCAGTATCCAGAGGAATAAATAATCGCTCTACAGTTAAGGCCCTTTACCAGTTATAAGTACTTATAACTCCATTTATAGAATGTATAATCCCATTTATAACCAGTTATAACTAATAAATGGCCATAACTGTAGTCTCAGGAACAAATCAAGAAAACACGTCGCTTTTCGGAAACTTCCCGAAATGCGAACTCCGCTGTTGTGGATCACAGGTGACCAGGTTGACATCAACAAACACAGCCACGGCCACGATTTAAATAGCGGCTTGGTGGTTAAATAAACAACATGCTGATATGCCGGATATGTATTATATATATGCGAAAGTCATTGGGGATCAAACCCTTTGTTGGATGGCATGGATTTTTTTCACATCGAGATGTAAATCCCCAAGCTATGCGCCCAGGTGACCCAAGTCCTTGGTGTGCCTATCTTGAATCCCCATAAAACTTACGAAACTGTGATTATAGGATATTGTGATTGGGGATTCATATGGGGATTATCAATACCTATCTTAATCACCTCAATACCCATTATTGGTGTGTTACCTATCACTGGGTAATTGTCTGCAAATGACTTGGCAACTAAAATAGGCCACACCATCCATGCGTGGCTATTGTATCAACATGTTTTTTCCCAACAGAGTGATGCTTAAAGTTGTCTAACTGGATAAGGCAATCCACAACATATGGTTATCACAACCATTATGTATGTAATGTTTTTAGTGTGTATAATGTTTGAACTGGATATTTTCCCAACATCTTTGGAAAATTGGATAAAAATGCCTGCGCTAAAGATATTGATAGATAAATTAGATACGAACCATTCTTCCAAACAAGTTGCCTCTGGATATTTATCCAAAGTGAATGTCCACAGAATTGCTTGGATAAAGCCACTCACAAATGATAACTGGCTTCAGGGCTTCAGATGGAACAAATTGCCATGTTCCAAGCATTGAACATCGCCCAACAAAAATCCTTTTCTTTTGGGATCATTATTCTTACAATGATACATTCAAACATGATGTAAAGTGTATATACAATATATATATGTATTATAAACACAATTTTTTATATTATATAATGTAACTTATAATATATATATATATATATACATATATTATGTTTATTTATTGTTATTATATTATTATATATAAATATCATTATTTATATATTATTGTATATCATTACACATATTATATTGTATATATTTTTATTATATATATATATATATATATTATATATTATATATATAAATATTATATATTATATATACCCAGCTGCTCCCAAGTGCATTCAGAGAAGTGTTCTGGGAGCTAGGGTATATATAGTGAGGTTTTGGGTCCAAGTACATGCTCATCAAATTGTAGATTTTGTATGATTTTGTATATTCCTCAAGTTATTTAACATGCACCCCATGAGGCAACAAATCGCAATCCGATCTCATTTTTCCCCCTTGCTCAAGCTTGCAATTGTTGAAGTCATCCCGGGATTGCACCATCGAAAGCTTTGGAGTGAACTTTGTTCTTCAACCTCAGATGGCCACTTAAGTAAGTAATTGGGACCACAGAAAAAAAAGGCACATGAGAGAAAATATGGTAAGTCAAGCCAAAAAAACCCAGATACCAAGTAGTCAATGCAGATTCTTCCAATCGGCGCATTTTGTGCGTTCCAGGGATCACACTGGTCAGCTTGCCGATAAAATCTTCACACCGAAAGCCGTGTGCAAAACGGCTATTGTACCCTTAGCTCACATTAAACCAATCAACAGCCCACAAAGTATCATCACACCACTCTCGCAATGTGCTCGCCGTTCATGCCGAGCAGCTTTCCAACCACTGGATGGCAGAAATTTCTTGCCAAGCCTTGGACCAACTGGTGCCAGTGAAGGTGCAACTTGGCAAGTTGGGACCCAGATAACATCTAGAAAACAGCTGAACACTACTGTTTTTGTTGCAATCAGATCACATGTTTTTTTGGCCGAACTGGCCATCGAAGTTGACGGGCTGCAACAGCTTTCTCAGCAAGAGAGAGATACGCAATAATACTCGAGTCCTTGGATATGCATTGATTTGTGCATATTGAACAACATGATACTGATAGTAAGCCACATGCAGGTCCATATTACATAACCCCTTAAGCCAATCGCAAGACAACCAAAGAAACAACATGCAGGCTATGCAAAGCCAAAGCTCACAAGCTGCCACCATTTTTGAAGCAACACTTTGGCTGAGGTATCTATCATTCAACTCGGACATCCTGTGGAACTTGTTGAGCCCGTTCCTTGGTGGAGGCCATCACATGGATGTGGGTTGGGAAGAGTGATGCTTTAAATTACTTGGATGATAAACCCATCAATTTGATGGCGAAGGGCTGCAACAAGCCTGGTGCTTCGACCAAAACAGGCTTCGAGAATTTCACATCGACCTTGACCTTCCTTTCCCTTTTGCCATGGAGGGCAAACAGAAAGCTGAACAGGGAAGAGCTGGACTGGACTTGGCGACTCCAGTGCGCTGGCGGAGAAAACCCTTGTTTTGCCGGACGACGTCCATCGTTCCCACACAGAGTGAGGACACATGACGCTGTTGAAGCAGAAAAGGAATTCCAGAAAACCAGCTGGCTTGTGCCATCCCATGCCCAAATGGTGGTCATGACTGAGTGTCGGGACATGGTGTTGTCCTATTCAGATGATCAACTTCACTGAAGAGCTCAAGGACAAGAAGGGTCAGATCCATATGCATGATATATATATATATTAAAATAATATATATATACATGTGTAGTGATTACCTCAAGCACCATGATCTAGTCATTTGTGTAAAATTATATGTAGCAAACTGTGCTGGTAATATGTTTTTCAATACCATCACCCCCACAAAACCCACAGCCAAGTGTCACAGTCTTGCGCATCAATCCCATTTGCTCATCATCAGGATCCTCTCGACTAAGCCCCGTAGTGAGATCATCCAGCCAAGCAATTGTCACCCTTGCCTGCCAGTGAAGTAACAAAGCTATTGGGGGCTGAGATCTAACATTTAAATTGTATAAGTTGTACAAATAACCACCCAGAAGAGGAGCCAAGCTACGTTCCAAGCCTTTGATTGCAATTCAGGATAGGGATGTTGTCTACTTCGTAGAGAACGTTCTGACCATCTTGGCATACTGTGCCTAAGCATAGTGTCATTCTCTCTCAGGTTTCAACATTTAACCACAAGTTCATTTTGGATAAAAAAAATAGTCCAACTAAATGCCAGCAAAATGCTGCCACTTGAAGTTTTTGCACCAGGACTTGAATGCAGAATAAGCACGGACCAGTTTCATGTTTGAAGCATCATCAGCTGAACCCCATAGGGTGTAATCATGAAGAATCGCATATAAGATATTCCCAGCCACAAGTAGGTCAACACCAAGGTGTAGGACATGCATTTGGCAGAACCGAATGCAGTGGAAATTGAACATGGGAAGATCAAATATCGGACCTGGGGGCCAGCACACGATGGACATGTCCAAGATTTGCTCTTTTCCCCGACAACTAATTAATAGGTTTTCTGGTGGCCAAAATATATGGGTTGCAAAATAACGTCAAACCTTGCTTTGTGAACTGGCACCATATCAGGCAAAAAACTTTTGACTCCAATTTTCACTGAGTGAGTGAAAAACTCCTGCATGGTTTGGTTCCGGGTCTTCTGAAACAGATTCGCAGGGCTCGTGAGATCATCCATCTCACAATGACAAAGATGGCAAATCCGCTTTGCTTTATAGTATGCCGATAGATGTAGCCATTCCTCGAAGAGAGCAAATGAGAGTTTGTTGAAACCCAAATGAACAGGTTCATGAAATCAAAAGTTGATAGGACCTGCTCAGCTATTGAAATGATCACCCCATGACTCGATAAAGTAAATTACTTTACTTCGTGTGATCCCCACCATGACATTTAATACATTATGTTACTGGCAAATCTTCTGGCATTCTATCTGACATATCTTCTGGCATTCTATCTGGCATATCTTCTGGCATTCTATCTGGCATATCTTCTGGCATATTATCTACTCAAATTTTCTGGCATTCTATCTGGCAAACATTCTGGCACTTTATCTGGCATATTTTCTGGCATTCTATCTGACATTTTATCTGGCATTCTATCTGGCATACCTTCTGGCATTCTATCTGGCATATCTTCTGGCATTCTATCTGACATTCTATCTGGCATATCTTCTGGCATACCTTCTGGCATTCTATCTGGCATATCTTCTAGCATTCTATCTGGCATATCTTATAGCTTTCTATCTGGCATATCTTCTGGCATATTATCTGGCAAATCTTCTGGCATTCTATCTGGCAAACATTCTGGCACTTTATCTGGCATTCTCTCTGGCATACCTTCTGGCATTCTATCTGGCATATCTTCTGGCATTCTATCTGGCATATCTTCTGGCATTCTATCTGGCATATCTTATAGCTTTCGATCTGGCATATCTTCTGGCATTCTATCTGGCCGTTGAGGTCCAGCGGTGCACAGTGAGCTGGGCAGGTCCCAGGTTGAGGTCCAGCAGTGCACACTGAGCTGGGAAGGTAAGTTGATGCAGACATGGTCGAGGAGAAACTAGAGGAGGAGGCAGAGGAGGAGGAGGAGGTGAGGAAGAGGAGGAGAAGGAGGAGGACAGCTAGCCGAGGAAGAGGAGGAGAACAACTCTGATAAAATCTAACAACCCTCACGTGGCAGGTGGGGAATAACTGATATCGATGCTTATCATATCCGCCCGACTACTTTTGATATAGCATGTTCAAGAAACACCCAGTGCCATGAGATTGGTTACCTCAAATGCACAGTTCCCACACAGTCAATGTAATGATTTAGTTCAGGGGACATAGGGAATATTTGTCAGGTAAATGTGAAATCCCATAAAGATCAAGGGGCAGCTTGAAACTTCCAATCAGCTCTCACCTCGGTCACCATCATGTCATCGTTCGCATAGAGTTGGTTGAAGCTATCAACCACCTAAGATGGCAGATGGCCCCACTGCATCTTGGAAGGTGGACCATTTCTGGAGCTAGTGGTGGCAAACGTGCTGGAAACTTGTTTGCAAGTAAATCATGGCAGGGCACAGCTTCCAGGATAGCCTTCAAAGTTATGAACCCAGCCGATTCTTCCTAGGATGCTCAGTGCAGCTGAGACAGACACAATTGCAATGCCATTTTTCTATGACTTAAGGGGAAAATATGGAAAAACATTGGGAAATATATGTGAAGGGGAAACCATGATCATATAGGAATAGGGTGTTGTTTTCTCTTGGCCCTTTAGTGCTAACATAAGTTGATGGGCAAAAAGAAAAACACAATTCATACAAACTGATCAATGTCAAGGTTCTTCTTGAAGAATGCAAAGTGGCCAACATCGGTCAACAGAGTTCTTCACATCCGGGTCGTCATCCAAAACAAACCCAAACACTATTACGGTCAAACATTGACCTGATACCAGATATTTGGCACCATCCCCCCACAGCCAAAGAGGTACATGATGTCCTGGTGACATGTCTTTCAAGGGTGACTCTGTTGATTTCAGATGCGTCCAATATTCTGCCACCCTCACTGGATCCACTGCACACTCGGGTATGAGCTCTTGCTTGGATAGCCAACCCATCAGTTCGTGAGGTAGAATGATTGGAAGTGACCTGGTTCACCACAATAGAAAAATGACCCAAGCTATAGCTCTCCAACATATATTTCCATCAGGCTGAATTGGAAGCCCAAGATACTTTCGGAACACGTGTTCATGTTCATCTAGCATTGGGACATCAATGTGCTGGATAGGAACCTTAGCTTGTGCCAAGTATATATATTGAAATAATATTATAGCAATTTTATTGGGGTGGAAAAATAGAGATACCACAAAGGACAAAATCACCCAATACTGAATTCAGAAACCCCTTGCCCAGGATCAACCCGGTTCAACTTGCTGAGAATGTCCCGCTTGATGTTTTGAGGATGCTTCCCACCAGTCCCAGCAGATTGTAGTGATGATGGAGCCCCAGGCATCTTGATTCCCAACTGATACTGAAATTCCTGCAGATTCCATTGCAAATCAAACACCCAAAGTATTTCTATTTGTTCAAATGCATGTTGGCAAACGGTCTCCTGGTCAACAACCTTCAAAGTTTCTTGCACTTTTCGGAAAGATGATTCCTTAGCGTTTCCCAAATGGGAATGAACACAACCATGGAAAAAACAAGTGCACACATGGTTGGACATTGCTTTGCTACAACTGGTTGGCCCATTTTGTTGTTTGGTCAAGTCACTCCAAGACCACCTTCCTTCAGAAGGTATGATGTCAGTGGTGACTGTAGTGCACCTGCGTTGGGTGACAGAGGTGTTACCAAAACCAAATCTATATGTAGGTATAACCAAAAATTTCAGTTCAGTCATAAGTGCATTTTTCTCGCAATTCGAAATGCTGCTCCCTAAGCACCAACATGGTGAGGGCAATGTGGTAATTCACCACGTCTCAGGGGTATGTATGTCACCCCCACCCCATGGCCAAAAGGCCCCGAAACAGCATTGCATGGCATTTCACTCCTTGCAACCTGGGATGTTGCCATGTAGTATGCAAATTTATCAGGGGCACAGGTCCACTAAATATATTAAAATTATCTTGTGATAGATTCAACCGTATATATATATAATATGTATAGCTAGCTATAGCATCAATTATATCTATACCACCGCAGGCCTCAAAGGAATGTTCCTAAGCCACCCAATGCGTACCCATCCAAACTCAAAATTGCTTCAGGAAAGCTCCACGATCAACATGATCAAGCAGGAGCACTCTTCGCTTTGGCTGCTCGTTTCGCCTTTGGCAGTGGAGGGTCCTGGGCGAGAGAGGGCCATGTGTAAGAAAAAATCAGTAGGGTCTGCACTGTACATGCATGCATTGACATATTCAACATATACTACGTGGATCATGTATATATACACATTGTCATAGTGTGTGTATGTGTGGGTACTGCTTCCTTTGCTTTTAAGTGCTGAGATTCCATCGATGTCTTCACAGATCTCAAGGTGCCAGCATATGAAGTAACAGCTGCATCACATGCTCGAATAGCTGCATCGATCTTCCCTTGCAACTCTGGGTTGTTTTTCACGGCATCCTCATCCAAGCACGTGGCATAGAGCTCCTCAAGTTTCATCTTAGCATCACCAAGAGATTTGGATCGTGCCTCCAACTCCCCCTTGAAGCCATTGCGCAAGGTGTCAGACCTCAGCTAGCTATTTGGAATAGTACTAACCAGCTGTTTCCTGTTTTAAAAGACAACATGTAGAATTTCAAAACTTGGTTGATTGGGTGGTACCCAGCTAAGAAACAGAGTAGTGGATTCTGCCAACTTCGAAGTCCATGCCATACAGTCAGTCATTTTCGAACTCATGGCTGCAATCTTGCTAGAAACCAGCCGTTGATGATTCACCTTTTTGGGTTGCTTTTCCCCAGGTCCACCCGGTGTGCCCGGCATAGCTTTGGCCTTGGCATCTGCCACACCCAAACCAAGGCTTCGAGTGTTTGATCGCAACAGCTCAGCCATGCGTTCATTGCTGGAATCTTGCCTCAGAAATTGAGTTGGGCATGTTGGCACATGTGTTTGGGCTAGGAAATCACCCCAAGCTTTCAGCACACTGCCAAGATACTGCATCAGCTGACGGGTTTGTTCCTCGTTCAGGGTTCCACGGGATTGCAAGGACATGTAGGCTGTCTCTTCAGTCTCATCTTCAAACTCCAAGCTATCGAAGACCCTGATGAGCTCAAAGTCCTGCTCAATCAGATTAGGTTCCTGCTCAATGGGATTAGGGGGATTTGATAGAATTATAATATCAACAAATTTAGAGAATATGCAGCTGCATACAGCAATAAAAAAGGTTTCATGTTGAACCAGAACAGAAATCACCACAATATAAAAATATAACAATATGCTCCCTAACGTAGCAATATCAACCTATCTCTAGATCTTATCATATACATATATATTGTATATTTTTTCTATCCCTCTACCTCTCAGCTTGATCACTCTATCTACATATTATCCATCCATATGCACATTTCATACCCATATTCATATGTACAACCAACCATCCATTCATCTATTAAACTCCACCAAGAAAAAAGTACGTTGCATTTTTCCCCTCAACACATTTGGGAATGTAGCTGGTTCCAAACACACATGCACAATTTCAAGTACAGCAATCCTCTTTTCCAGGGAGGTCAGGGTTCTCCATCCAATAGCAATTGGTGTCAGAACTGGATTTGTTTGCCTCAAGCTCTCTTTTGGCATCCCTCAGACCCTTGGCCACGGCAGCGCCATAAAGATCCCTCAATTGTTTAAAGGTCTTCATGACATAGCGACCCCTGCGACGTGTCGAACTTGACTTGGCATTGTTCACCACTAGGCTAGATTGCATCCAGTCTTCATTGCTTGAGATCCACTGTTCGTACAACTTGGCCATCAAAGCTCGATCTGGGCCAGGTGGTAAACATGTTTTTGAGATATATATTACATATATCTATAATATACTACAACTATATATATATATATATGTATGTGGCAATGTTAAAGTAATTGCTTAGCAATGGCATTTATCCTCAAGTTGCAAGTTTGCCATGTTGCAAGCCAAGGAGCCTTTGCGATTGCCACGGGCTGCATCAACAACAGCTGCTGGGCAAGCCGAACCTTAGCAGCAGTGTATGCACACAGGAATGTTGGATACAGGTGGACTTCAGGCAACAGTTCAGATGGGTATGTCCCAAAAATAAGGCGCCACTTTTTGCTACAAAAAAAGGTGTACTTGAAACTGGCAAAAGGTTGTGTCATTGATATGGTCTCAATTTGATATACCCCCAAGTCATTAAACCAAGCAACTGGACAGGGACCTGTAGAATCTCATCTTGGAGTTCTTCTGGGCTCGGGCAATCTCGTCATCATCCAAAGCGACCTCAAAGGGGCACAAGTAAAGATTGTTCTGTGGGGAAAATGATGAAGTAGATATAATACATATAAATATAATATATATTTTGTGTGTGTACAAAATATTTTGGAATTATAATAATATATGTTTATTTTTTAAAATATTTGCAACATTCATGCATTGCATCCCAATGCAGTTTTAACAGACAAGACACTGCTCTTTCCAACTGTGTTGTGTCCTGTCGCCTCATCAGAGCTCCATGGGCAACCACATGTGGTGTCGGTGGTCCTGGTAATTCAGTAGCTTCCTTGGTTGGATGTGCAGAACCAGAGGTGCCAATCAAAGACATAACATCGATCTAAAGCTGTGGATGGTTCCAACAACAAGTGCCCGCAGAAACTTTACTATACAGACATGATTCTGGTGGGCCATTGTAGGCTTTGACCTCATTGTCATCAACCAAATCCTGAGGACTGCGTTCGCCAAGTGTCGAAGGCAATGGGCTTGCCTGCAGGCAGGGCCACTGACTACCTACTGGGTATGTGTGTGTGGGACTATATGGATGTGCACACATATACATACATATATATATATATATAGATGTATACGTATGTAACTATATTATAAAATGAGGCATTGTCATATATAAACATATTAAACATTTACCCATAGCTGCTAGTAGGTGTATATATGTGAAGCCCGTGCC
>Ga0126342_10021225_pt1 | contig 10846 bp, 10 predicted proteins | sample Cyp1metagenome_FD_92528 | JGI IMG/M metagenome (GOLD analysis project Ga0126342, IMG submission 92528) | Coral microbial communities from Lord Howe Island, Old Settlement Bay, Australia - Cyphastrea 1 metagenome | ecosystem: Host-associated > Invertebrates > Cnidaria > Coral ... | reverse complement strand
TCGTGGCTCAAGGCCAATTTCAGCGAGAGAGGGGTAAAGATCTCGAGTGCCGCCATAGGATTGGCTGTGTGGTGAAGAGTGGACTCTTTGGGATTTGGTTGGATAGATATCTACATCTTTGGTCTTGTGGCCAACACTCCGGTCATTCATATCAACTACATTCTGGTGAACAAGAAGGACCTTGTATCCATTTTCAGGTGGGAACGGTTACCAGTGGAGTTGGGATCCGATCCAACGACATATATATATATAATGATATATATATAGTATATATGCAACATGTATCTGATATGGAACAACTTGAACAGTGGAAGTACTGAAAGTAATGGCGCTAGTCCTTCCAAGCTGCCAATTTCAGGATTGTCTGATGGCCTTGGCTGTGCACAAGACACGGTGCAGATCTGGGCAGCTTGCTCAGAAACATGCGGTGCGCGTTGAAGGCATGATTCTGGACAGCTGCTTGCGAAGCATTGTGTAGCATTGTCATACACTTTCACTGCTTCTTGAAAACATGAAAACATATTAAAAGGCTTTCTCAGATCTAAACCAGTCTTCCATCAGACTGCGCTTTCAGATGCAATGGGTTCCAACTGCGAACTAACTACGAATAGTTTGTTCCATAATATTCCGTATGCGGTCAGTGTGCATTTGAAATGCTAGTATGGCAAACAGCTTGCCCATGTGTTGTCACCCGCCGAACGCCCATCCGAGAAAAGCCGAGTATCTCATGCGTTTTTGGCTTGCGAGATTGAGTCAGCACTGCCTCAAGAAATGTCCCAAAGAGTGGCGATTCTCAAGTTGTTTGCTGTTTGACTGCAGTCAAACTGTTTCACATTCCAATGTGTTATCATGTGTCCACGCCGGCCTTCTTTTGGTGCATTGCGTCCATGGCTGCAAGCGCTTTGGTCAAGAGCTTCTCGAGGGCCTGCAAATTTGCCATGATAAAATTCATTAAAAAAAAAACACATAGTTCATCATAGTTCCACATAATTACAGTACATGACAGTACAGATACTTGCGCTGGTAGCTTACGATGGTAGGTTGCACTGCCTGTTGCACGACATGTTTCGGCTACGACAAGCTGCATTATCTCGCCAAGTGCACAACGTACGACCTGCCCCAACAGTTCATTTCAAACCCAGCCTTCTCGTTTTTTCTGCGAAGTTCAGCCTGACGTGTGCCCAGGAGGCACTGATCATTTCCGCTTAATATGTTTGGGCGATGAACTTGGTTCGCAATTATTGGAATTGTCAATGCAAACAATAGTGATGGAAATAGATTGAAATAATATATAGATATAGACTACAGATGAAAATTCAATGAAATAAATAGAATAGAACGAAATGAATGAGAATAACAGTGCAGAGAAATGGCATGGCATGGCAAAGAATTGCCTCTTCTTCGTTTAGCTGCTCATCATCGTCCTGCAATGATGCTACCGTTGTATAGTGCTGTGCCAGCTGCTTGGGATGGAGGGCCTAGGGGTTTCCAGTCTCAGTCTTTACACCTTGAGCATCCCCCACAATATGTTTGATCATGTTTGTCCGTGTTTGTCTGCTCTTTGAAAGTGGTATGTCCTGAACTTGTGCATCAGCTGGCGAGTCTGGCATGATATGATCAACGCTGTCCAGGATCTCGATGTCCTCCTGTGAAGGCCGCTCAAAAGGGCATGAGTCAAATGAGCGACATTCGATCACATTCTTATTCAGTACATGTTCATTACATTCGCATTACCTTGACATGTCACTTCACTTATCTTCACTTACTACTTGTTGTGGCTTGTTGTGGCAGCCTACAGGCCTTCAATGTAAGGTTTGTGCTGTTGCTCTCCCGCAGTTGTGAGTAGATCAGCAGTTTTTCTAAATACTGCAGTTTGGGATCACAGCACAAAGCTTATATTATCGAAATTAGTCATGTATCAGTAGTATCGCTCAAGGCGGTGGCGGAAGTTCAAAAATAGGAAACCTATAGGAGCGGTTTGGTTGTTGTGACGGCACGGCTGTCCGAGCGAACCCACTGATGGATCAAAAGGTGGTTGAGGCTCTGAGGCTCTGAGGCTCTGAGTCTCTCTCTCTCTCTCTCTGTCTCCTTCTCTCTGTGTCTCTATATCTGTCTATCTATCTTTCTCTAGTGCTTTGTAGTTGTTCTAATAGTTGTGGTTGTAGTTGTAGTGCAGAGTAGTCTAGTGAAGTGTCGTGCAGCGTGGTGTACTGTAGTTGTAGTCTAGTGTAGTTGTAGTTGTAGTTGTATTTGTAGTGTGGCGTCGAGCAGTTGTAGTCTGGTGTAGTATAGTGTAGTTGGAGTTGTAGTTGTAGCGTAGTGTAGTTAAAGCCTAGCGTAGTGTAGTGAAGAAAAAGTTGCAGTTGCAGTTGTAGGTGTAGGTGCAGGTGTGGGTGTAGTGTGGTGTGGTGTGGTGTAGTGTAGTGTGGTGTGGTGTAGTGTAGTGTAATGTAGTTGGAGTTGTAGTTGTAGTTGTAGTGCTCAGCGCAAGGTGCTTTTGACATTTTGACTTGGGGATGTGCTTCGCGCCACAACGGCGTGCAATTTTTCATCTCTCATCTTGCCAGATGGCTCCGCACCCGCCGCTCTAGCAAGCCTACTTTTCGACCCTCCGGAGCCACAAAACATTCGAGAAACACAGTCAGTGTTTCTCGACTTTTCTACCTTTTCGCGCACCTGCATCTTCTTTCTTCTGCCTTTCTCTTCTCTGACTCTTCCTGCCTCTGCTTTTCCATCTCTCCATATCGTCGGAAGTTTGACCTCTAAACTTCCTTCGAATATGTATATATATATATATAGATATAGATATAGATATAGATATAGTGGCGATTTTTACAATACTTTTACAATATGATCTACTGTATAGAGATTGACAGCGGCAACCTGACAGGTCAGCATTCTGACTTCCCTAAATGTGCTTCGTGTTGCTGGCAGTTTGGTATTTCCTAAGATTGTCTGGTCTTCCATCTCAAGGTTGCTTCAAAGCAACATCCAACAGCAAGCGCATTTTCATGCATATTGACCCGACCCCGCTACATATATACATGTTAATAGGTTTATCATGGTTTGTTGATGTTTGTTGCCTATCTGAACTTGTGGGACCTTGTGGGTCAGTCGGTGCATTCACCTCTGGGACGACAGTCCTGAAGCTGGGCACATTCAGTTTGTATCTCCTGCTTTCGCTGCTGAGACACAACTCATTGCGTACATTCGCAGTAATTGGATGGAACCGGTTTTTCCATCGTTTTTCCACGTTTTTCTTTTCTTAAAACTTCTTAAATACTTCTTTACTCTTCTCATCTCTTCTCAAAGCCAATGCCAATCCAGTAAATCCTTGAGTTTTCTCTTCCGTTCTTCTGGATCTTTGCTAACAACAATCTCGTCTGCCGGGAGCTTGTTGGGGTCATCCTCACAACCAGATCAAGACGTTTCGGTTCAAGGCCGTTTGATGCAAAAGTTCCGAATTCGTCCGAGGAAAATCGAAGAACTATATGCAAAGATGATCAAAAAATATCAAACATGTGCAAAGCAAATTGTCTCTGCAGCACTTCCAAACCAAGGCTCTGCCGCCAATGGGTCCTCCAATTGTGGTGGCATGTGGGATGCATCGTTACCATGAAACACAGCTTTGCCGATGTCGGATGTCAAAATATGTCAAAATGAGCTGATCCCTTTCGAGGTCCTTCTCCCCAAAAATGTCGTCAAGCCTCAAGAACCCATTCCTTGTTCTGTTCTTGCCTGGCTCAACGAATCAATGAATTGAAGCCACTTTAAGGGCGTCATTTGCTGATGCCAAAGCTCGTGCGCGCATCCACAAACGCAAGCCAGCACACAATGTGTGGCACACAAGCGCGCGTAAAAAGTAAATGCTGCGAGACAAAGGCATCTGGAGAGCCTAAGTTGATCTAAATTGGATGCTTCTTGACATCTCTTAACATCTCTTGACTCTAGTGACTCTAGTACTAGTTGCAATCCCTTGCAACTAAACCCAAACAATTTAGAAAAAGACACAGCACATCCAACCACCTATCTCTCACACTGACCTGCCGACCAGCAAATTCCAACGAATATGCCGAAATCATCGTCTGCAGGTTTAGCACCTTTGGGGTGTCAGCCGATTCCCGGCTTTGAGTTCTTGAACGCGACATTTTCATCGCTTCTGAAGGGCTCTGATTTTCAAGGTGCACACTATAGGTCTTAGGATGTCTTAGGTTCGTTGTTTGGAGAAAACTGTTTCCTAAGGATTCCAACTTCTGTTGCTGCTGAAGGGATGCCAAACTTCTGACCAAACTTTATGTCGTTAAAACTATTTATTGATTTTTAAGTGTGGCAAAGCAGTGCTGGGCAAAAGTCAGAATGACTTGAAACATGCAAGGACTGGAAACCACCCGAGGAGATGAGCAAGAAACATGCAGGCTTAACTACAATCCCATTTTCCTCAAACCACATGAAACCTCATCACGCGTGCTACTCCTTTCTGCACACGGTGTTCCCACTGACAGGACATTGTTACAAAGTAACAATGGGTACAAAGTGCTTGGAATGTATCCCAGATATATCTCCTAAGTATATACAGTTGCTTAAGGTCGAACAGACACTTAACATCTAAACCCGTACCATATCACATGCGAGGCAAAATCGCAGGGATAGGGAGGAGAAAGAACAGGGTAATAGACGGAATAACCTCACAAAGACCCTCTGGCCGTCACCCCGCAGGGGGGATCAGGGTGGTAGAGGTTGGGGAAAGGAAAAACCAATATAAATCTTGAGCCAAAATTGGCCACAAGATTATTTATAGTTAAAGCATGTTAAAACCTACCATGTTTCACACAGCAGTGAGACCCTTCCCAACCAACCTACAACACTGCAAAGTAATAAATCATCGGCAAGATCGGCAAGCACAATCATGGCAATCCTACAGAAAAACATGGAAGACCATACACCAAACTAGATCCCATCAGGAGTCCCAGTCTGGAGGCTTGAAACTTTGATAAACTTTGCATCTTTCGAGACTACAGTAATTACAAACACGCATGCAAGGTTAAAGTTGAAGAGTCACATCTTCCGCGTCATATCTGAATCTGTCTTTCAAGCCGTCTGATCTTTCCATGCTCCAAAGCAGTCGGCATGGCCAGCTGGGGAATTAGCCAAACCTGAGAGCGCTGCACCGCCATGCACAGCTGTTCAAACGTGCGGCACATCTTGGGATTGCTCTTGACAGAGGAATTTCTTGATAGGAACCCACCCGGTATCAAAAGCGCACTGCAATGGCCAGAATAAACCAACATATTTTGTAGAATTTTCTGTTCTTTTCAGTGTGCACGGCAACGATTCATCTTTTGAGCATCTGCTATATGCATCATGGCCCACATTTGGCCCACATGTGGCCGCGCTCTGTGATCATGATTGAGATAGAGCAGGCCGACCTTTGGGTCCGGACTGATGGCGATCGAAATGAGCTCGGCCAGTGATTCGTCTTCGATCATCAATTGTGCCAGCACTGTTTTCATGGCCGACGTCATCTCCTGACAACTTTGCCAAGACTTTCTGAAACCAAGCTGCAGCTTGGCCATAGCATGCCCTAGCCATTGCTCAATGCGGCCAATTTCAAAGCTTCACGGCAGTAAACTCTTTCCGGGAAAACAAAACCAAATGAACCCACGTACAAAATACAGGTCATACAGGTCAATACAGGTGATACAGGTCTGCTGAAATGATCACATGTAATGTCTAGCCCACGCTGGCCTCGTTCACGATCTCGCCAGCTGGATCCTTGCTGTATCATCTGTATCAACATCAACAATAAAAGGGGTGCAAGAATATTCAGAGCTGGTCAAACATGGTAAACACAAGCGCAAACGTAAAATTAACGTAAGCACTGGTACACATAAAAAGCCTTGAAAGACAAAAACTCAGGTGCTGACATCCGCCGGAAGACTTCGAACTTTTTTGCTTTTGAACTTAGTCACTTAGTATTGATGCAGTTCTTGCATATGGACACAAAACAAAGATCTTCAGAACACAAACGCACAAGGACTTCAGTGTAGAATGTGCAGAGCTATGAAAAGCAATGCAGTTCAGAATTCATCTCCACGGGATTGTGACGGGGCTATATGGTGCAAGAATTCTGCGGAGTTCTTCACTGCCGAGGTACACCTTGACTATTGAAGAAAACCCTGCCCTTCTCCAAAGCTTCTTCAAGTGTCTGCGAAAAACGGCATCAAATTCAACTTCTGTCCGGGAAAGCCTTGATCCCTACCCTACGTCTTGACTTTGGACAGCATTCTTCTTGAAAGCGAACAAGCCGTGCAAAAGAAAGACAGCTTTGGATCTAGCATGTTTTTTAATGCTCTTTCTCACCAGCATTTTTCTTGACAAAGTGCTGGTTATGCAAAAGCACTCTTAAATCTACCCTCTCAAGAAGTGCAGCAACCTCCAATTTCTGGTTCTCAAGTGCCTAAAAGTCCGCATTGACAGCGCTCAAGCTTGTAAATTCTATCAAATGTCGAAGGGGAAACAATCCTGAGAGCCTGACGAGTTTCCCGGACAGTACTTGAGCCTCTTCTTGTTGAGATGCAATGATTGCAAGTACCTCAGACTTTCCAGTACACTACATAAAAAGTCTACGAACACCTATTTAGACGTATATACTAATTTAAATATCAATGAAATATCATCAAATATATATATATATATATGTATAGTAGATATTATGTAATATGTAATACTGTATGTATATGTATGTGTAAAGGGGTGCCGCCCAGAGGTTTATCATGTCACCAACTCTTTAGGGTTTGTTTAGGGTTTATCTAGGGTTTCATTTAAGGTTTTTAGGGTTTTTTACCACGGTTTTCATGAGATTTTACTTTCAAGGCTTACTTAGGGTTTCACGTCAGATTTAGGTTTCAGGGTTTAGGATTTTGTGTTTTGGAAACAAATCTCGTCAGCCATTCGGCCAGTCAGCCAACATCCCAAAATGCATAAAACGCCGGCCCTGCAAAACGCACTTCCCCGGGCAGCACCCCCGTCTTGGCCATATTTATGTATGTATATTATATATATGTTTTTTATTTCAAACGATATATGTATATATGACATTGCAGTCTCTATTACCACTGCAAACAGGTTTGGCAGGCATTCAGGTGCAGTATATGATTGTAATGCTGTTTCAATCATCTTCAATCTGCCTAATTCAGTCGACCTGCATTCACCGACATGTCCGAGGCGAGCCCAAACAAAGTAGGTCAAGTAGGTTTCAACGATCCCAAAACGAATTTGAGGCCAAACAATTGCAGAAAAAATGCAAACACTTTTACATGGGATTTGATGGGATTTACATACATAATATTATATATATATGTGTGTAGGATGATATATATATAGGTATATATATATATGTATATATGTACCTATACATGTATATATATATAGGTATGTATGTATACATATATTAGGATGATATAGTATAGATATATACATATACTGTAATTAATCACATATCTATATCTATATATTATATCATATTGTATCATATTATATCATATCATATTATATATATATATTATCATATTAAACACAGTAATGTTACACATTGTAGCAATACGGAAATTGTGTCCGTCCCCACTTACATATTTTTGATTCTCCGCTAGTCGCCTTTTATTGCCTTTATTGACTTTGTCGAGTCACATCTCCAGCCTTGGCACCACCAGCTGCACTGGCGCGACGTTTCCCGGACGGGTAGGTGTGCTTCATGAGTTCTTTCTTGTGAATCTCGCCCTTGACTTGCTCAATGCTGTCCTGAAAAGTCTCCAAACTCCATCTAAAACCAAGATGCTACAGAGCCGTGCAAAACAACCAATTGACACAATCAAATGAGACATCCTTGATGTCTGCGATCTGGTCATCAATGTCGCTAAACCTGGTCAGAATATGTCAGAATGAAACAATGATGTTCTCAATCTGATGCATGACGACCACTGCGACTACAACTACGCTGCCAAGGACGACAACAACACAACCAACTCAGATTTGCATGCGGTGCTGCCACGCGACTTCTTTGCAGCTCGCTCCTGCTGCCGCCTCAGATTGGGGCAGTCATCCATGCTGCCACATCAGTTTCACATCTTCCTATCGTCTATTGTTGTTTATTGTTGCGGTTTCCGAAAAGAGTGATAAACAAGGACAAAAGTGGATCTCATACAAGTCCTGCCTCAACCTTTCTTGTCTACGCTGCTCTTCTTCTCTTTGCACCTCAAAGACTACCCTTTTTGGTTGTTTTGATCCAAGACTCATAAAACTTTAAACACTTGAAATATGTTAAACATCCCACAATATACATGTAGTATCATACTTGTATAGTGTCATATAGCGTATGTGCATATGTATATATATATATATATAATATTATATTATATATATATAATGCGTAAGAAGCACACACACAACTAACAGCTGCTCGTGAGAGACAGCAAAGGATATCTTTGAAGCGAGCCAAACTTTCAAGAATAAAATAAAGTGGCTACAGGTAAGTTTTTATGTGAGTAATTACGAGTCTGTGTTGTGTCTACTTGTCGACGCATAGAGGATTTTTTCTTACCGAGGTCATTCTGTTCATGTATCAGTAAAACCAAATGGAGCAGGATGAAACAACAAAGTCAACTGTCGGAGCCCAGTCTGCGATAAGAATAGAAGCGGAAGTAATTACGCAACATACATGCCCATGATGGCCCTTGCAAAATCTGAGATGCTGGACTGGGAACAGGATTCAAACAGGACCCTTTCGGGGGAGCATTGTATTGGATCTCGTCAGAATGCTGCTGCAAAAGGTTGAGAATAACATGGATTCCTTCTGAACTTCTGACTGCATCATATGTATCATTCCTTTTTTATCATCATATTACCATCATTCCGAATCATTCCTCCCTGCAAGGCGTTGATCACACCTGTGCGATGGCTTGATCTCGAGCTCTTCTCTTCGCGGCCCAATGTTGCTCAACCCGTCGGTCCATGTTTTGCCGAAAGCCTCGCGACGGAAATTGGCAAAACTGATGAACAAGAATGAATAACATAGGTTTCATATGAAAACATGAGCAACAAAAGCATCGCAAATCTCATAACTTCAGTGATTTCACGTCTAATCCTTCAAGATCTTTCACACCTCCATTCTCTACTTTCATCAATCTTTCATCATCATTTGTCGTCTCCATCTTGTGTCATGTTACTACAGACACAGTCATTGCTACTTCGCTACTCATGATTGTTGATGCCAAGCGGCTGCTGACAGATGAAACAAGCGCAATTTCCTGCTCACAAGTGAACACCGCAGCAATCTTGGATCTGAATCTGAATCTAAACACTGACTTCGAACGCATGACACTCCATCTCAGGTTGCATCAGGTTGCATCCATGTCAGCAAAAAACAGATGATAAGGCACGGCAGCAATGGTTCCAAAATCAGTCCTTCCTTTCTATAGCGGTCTTCAGAGCTCTGATTGACTCCTTACACGTCGGATTTAACTTTAATGCGGAATCGGAATCAGTGAAAACACCGGCCAGCCGAAAACAGTCTGAAACAGCTCTAAGCGGGAACATCAGGCAGTGATTTCTTTGAATAAAGCATCCAGAGGATCATAGACAGTTCCTACCTATTCTTGCCAGGCGTCATGCTCAGATGCTAAAATCCTGAATCGCAACGGGAGCAGCTGCATTGAGGGTTGGGCTAATCTGTGACAGAATGTGTAGTTTCGATACGAGCTGTACTTGCGATGCAACTGCGTGCAGACAAGAAGCTCCCTGCTTGTTGCTTCAGCTTCATCCAGCATTTCAGCCTGGAAAAAACGTTGCAGGCCTGCCGATACATGTTAGAACCCCCTGAACAAGGCTGCTGTGGCTAAAACGCACCCGTCCTCCTCTCGTGCAGCCCATGAACGGTGTTGGAACCATTGATTCCTAGGCAAACAAACTTCTACTGTACTCTGGGACGTGAAAGTCAGTGCATATGTGGAACCAAGGTGAAAACTGCATGGGACGCCGCGCATTCAAGAAGTCAAACAAGTCAATGCAACCAGGTCTAAAACACCACATGGGACGCACTATGTAGAAGTGTTATTTTTAGATCCCTGGCAGTGCACTTTTCTATTGCCAAATTTTCCAAATCCCCATCAGGACGCGTGTGCACAGTTGTGTCCCACAATCTTAAAAAATATATATATCCACGGATGTTAAACACCATGTGGACGCTTATCCACACATGCACATCTTCTGCACAGCTTCCAGCCCTTTCACAAATCTCTTGCTTCTCTGCCCAGAAACCGCGCCTTGCCCAGAAGCAGCAGCACAAGCAACAACAACAACAACAGCAACAACTACAACAACAACACCAACACCAACACCAACACCAACAACAACACCAACACCAACACCAACACCAACAACAACACCAACAACAACAACAACAACAACACCAACACCAACACCAACACCAACACCAACACCAACACCACCAACAGCAGCAGCAGCAGCAACAACAACAACAACAACAACAACAACAACAACAACAACAACAACAACAACAACAACAACAGCAGCAGCAGCAGCAGCAGCAGCAGCAGACCAAGCAGCAGACCATTGCAAAGCCTTTCCAAAACCGCTCAAGGCTGGGTTTTGGCTGGCTGCAATTTTAACGAGGTCCGAACGAGGTGCGAACGAGGTCCGAACGAGGTCAGAAATCAAATTTTGGGAGACTGACCCCCTAAGTCTCCTGACAAACTCTTTGGTAGCCACACGCTTTCGCATTCTTTTCAGAACAGTAAAACTCAAGAGCTTTCAGCGGTGGAGCAGAAGAGGA
>Ga0126342_10021224_pt1 | contig 10847 bp, 21 predicted proteins | sample Cyp1metagenome_FD_92528 | JGI IMG/M metagenome (GOLD analysis project Ga0126342, IMG submission 92528) | Coral microbial communities from Lord Howe Island, Old Settlement Bay, Australia - Cyphastrea 1 metagenome | ecosystem: Host-associated > Invertebrates > Cnidaria > Coral ... | reverse complement strand
GTGCACGGCCAGGAACACGGTCGGCCGTCCAACCGGGTCGGCGAACCGTGCACGGCCAGGAACACGGTCAGCCGGCCAACTGGGCCGGCCAACCGTGCACGGCCATGCAGGAACACGGTCAGCCGGCCAACGGGTCGGCCAACCGTGTACGGCCAGGAACACGGTCAGCCGGGCTCACGGTCAGCACGGTCAGCCGTGACCATGGTTGACCGTGCACGGCTGGCCGTGATGCACGGTCACGGCCAGATCAACTTCTCACCGCCCTTCTCCATAAGATAGCATAAGATTGATGAAGTACATTCCTTATCTAATACATTCAATTTTTTGTTAAGCTAAGTTGTTGACACCCCCTGCGGAACTCAGCTCTTGCTTGTGGAGTCCCCTCAACCGAGCTAAAGAAAATTATTTTTGAACCCCAACTGAATCAATAAGCTAGTGTCAGGGCAAGAACCACTGATAAGGTTGTTGATTGCTTTGATCTTGTCCTCATTCAGATGGTTATTGTTTGCCAGCCCTGGGCACTCATGGAAGTCCGCAATGATTGCCCGCAGGCGATCTTCTCCAGACATGCTGGCTTGGTGACGTCCTTCCTGCTCAGCAAGCTCCATGAGGCGACTGAAGCGGAGGGCCATTTGAAGGCAATTTGGAGCTTGACGTTCAGCCCCACGAAAGCTGTTCACCATGTTCTGGAAACTCTGGGCTTCCAAGTTCAACCCAAATTGCATCTTAGTTGGCAAGTACCAAGCCCCCAAAAAATGGGTTCCAAGATAATTATCTTACTGATTGGCCACCCCCATAGTGCAAAAAAATAGTTAAAAGCCAAAACACATGGCAAGGAAGGGCACAGGCTTTGTCCAAAACCTTGCTCAACGGTTTCAGTTTCTCTTCCGTTGATGGGTCCACATGATCTAACTCAGAAGCGGCAATGAGGATCAGGGCAATGGTTTGATGACCGGGTCCACCCTTTGATCTGCCCAATGGATTGATAGCCACATGACCCTGCAGGGCAACCATACAATATCCCTTCTATTGAAATAATGTTTCATTATGTTTCATTATTTAAATGGAGATCAGTTGAAACATGTTTCAAACTAACACTATAAACTTTTGAAACCCTGGCACCATCACTGCCATTCATGGTGCAGTCCAGTGGTTCACGTTGTAGCTCCACTCCGGCGAAGAAAATTGACTCGAAGATGGTGAGCCAATCCTCCAAGATTGGTAAGCCAGCATCTGGCTTGTCAAACCTAAGTGCTGATTTTGGATACATCAGGGGAAATAGACATTGTTTGATTTTGACAGCTTCGTGTGAGAGATCTAAGAGATGAACCGCAGACATACCAAAGGAATCTTGACTGTCTCATCATCATGGCTGGAGTCCAGTGCCTAGGCTTCCCATTTCAAACAGCCAGCACATCCAAGATAATATGATCGAAATATTTGGCTGAACGTAAAAACATTTTATGGATTATGCTTGGCAAGATGCAAAGCCAGGTTTTTTGAAAGCAAGGCCTCGACCACTTGCATACTCCTGGTACCATGCCTCCAGTTGACCACGCCTACGGTTCTCCTCGTCTTGGCCCCCCAAAAGGTCAACTACCAACTGAGCTGGGTGAAGCAAACCATCATTCAAGTCTTCCTTCCGAAAGGACATGACATAGTCCAAAATGTCCTCCAAGGGCAAATGGTGTGGTTGCACTTTGGTATTTTTCCCAGAAGAAGTCACATGTTTGATTCTGATGATGTGCTAAGTTTGTTGATGTGCTGATTTGAAAATCATCATGTTTACAACATTCCATTCTACTGCATTGATAGGGGCAGTCCCGAGCCAGAGTCAAATCTCCAGCAGGAAGCTTTTGCAGCTTCTTCTCAAACATTGAACATGCCCGCTTTGCAGGTGGTTCACCATAAGCGCCGGCACTGGGAGCGCCGAGATGCGCGAGTTCCTCAACCTTCTGTTTGAAGGGATGGGTCATACCCAACTACTTTGCTTTTGGAGATGAAAAGGTCCTGCAAATTCTAAGAAGTTGAAAATCCAACAAGCTTATGTGCATCGACTCATGTTCCAAAAAAATAAGTTAGGTTCAATGCGCTGCCCTACTCCCAGTGCATCGACCTGAATTGAAAAAAAATCATGGTTCAAAAAAAAAACTGTTTTATTTTTTTCAACTACATGATTTTTTACCAATTTGAGTCAATGGTGTCTCCCATGGGTAGGGCATCGAGAATTTTTCAGGAATTTGAAAAAATATCAATCGACACAACCTTGTTTCCCAGTCAAAAATGGAATAATTTGAAAATTGAAACCCCAAAATGGAAGGATCCAAAGTCAATGCACTCGTCGAGACATAGTGCATCGAAAAATTTGGGGCCATACTCATGAGTGCATCGAAAATGTTGGGGCCATAACCATGAATGCATCGAAAATGTTGGGGCAATACCCTTGAGTGCATCGAACATTTTGGGGTCATACCCATGAGTGCATCGAAAAGTTTGATCCCAATCCCAATAGTGCATCGAAAAGTTTGGCCCCAAACCAATAGTGCATCGAACAGTTTGGTCCCAGCCCAATAGTGCATTGAAAAGTTTGGTCATTTCCTAAAAGTGCATCGAAAAGTTTTGGGTCACCCTCAAAAAAAAGTGCATCGAAAATGTTGGTCCCAATCCGAATAGTGCATCGAACATTTTGGGTCTAACCCCATCACCGCATTGATTCTGATTTTACAATTGGGTCCTATGTCCATGAAGGCATGGAAATAATTCAATCTTCAATCCATGACCATATCATCTGTTTGAAAGAGGAATAGCAGGTCCCCAGAACAAAGTTTCCAGATGCATTTGGTGTGTAGTTCCCCAAAATTTCCAGAACAGATTGTGGAACATTTTGGGTTCCCGGATTTCCCCAACAGATTATTTTGGGGCAATTGTTGTACCCCAAAAAAACAATCATGTTTCCCTTGACAGCCCCATCTTTTCACGCTAGATGTTTCTGTTGCCTCCAAAGACCGCCCTGAGCGGCATGGCCGGTGCCAAGGAATTCAAAACAGCAGGGTGCATCACCAGTGGAGCATGGGCATTCCCTTGAGCTGGAGGTGCCGAATGCCAGGGCAAAGGTTTGAGTTCTGCATTTCGCCAAATGGAATTGTTGGAAAGCTGCTCTAGATAATCAGCACTCTTCCTGTACTTCTCTCCGTAACAGAATACAACAGCATGTGCCAAATCTTTCCATTTCGATGCCACCAATGGTGTATGGTTGTTGTCTTTCCTGGTGAGGCATTGAAATCAACAACAGAAAAATTAAATTTAAGATGGCTATAAAAAAAGAAAGCATCGGGAAGTATGGGAAGTAACCAAATCGGGAAGTATCCAAATTTGATATGGTTAGGTAAAAAGATTCCAAACTTCCCAGGCCCAAAGTATATTCACAGCCAATGAAGATAAGAATCTTGGATTCCGGAACCAGAGACATGTTTGTAGCACGGCCATGTGTCATCACCAATAATGGATCCTCTGCCAGTTCTGAATCAGATATATACTTCTTGATGAAACACACGCTATCCTGTGGTGATGGAACACCACGGAAGGAGCCAACATTGATGCGGTCCGTGAACGTAGGTGGCACATCTGAATGGGATGGGCAGGCTATTTGGCATTGTGGTTGGATCTAACAAGGGTTGTTTTAAACATAGTCTCTATGAGGTAACCTGGATATAATGGGGGGAAAGCCAAGAAGTTTAATCTAAAAAAGATGTTTTAACAGTTGTTCATTTTCCCTTCTGTGCCTCGTCGTTGAAGAAACATGAAGAAATGATTCCCAGTATCATCCTTCAATAAGCCACCCTCAAGTTTCACCCCAGTTGAAGGTAGGTGTGCACGCCAATCACGTGTGGCATCCAGCTTTTCCACTTTGATCCGAGAGGATGCCCCCACCCAGTTTTTGATGGAAGGTTTACATAACTCATCCAACACCACCTTCACAACATCGTTGGCATCCTGTATATTTTGTTCACATCCAACTCGACGACTGATGATTCCCCAGCACTGGTCTTAGCTAGCTGTTGGTTCCACACAAAAAATGTGAGTATCAATGGCCATAACTTCCTAAAAAAACATCACATAAAGTATGGGGCCACATAACATTACAATGTGAATTGGTAACCAAGTTTCCCACACGACAATGTGTGTGACCCTTCCTTAGGCTGCAAAAGCCTGTGGTCTTGAATCTGCCTTGAGATACTAGTAGGCTGAGGTAGGTCAAGACATATTGGTTCTTTCACTCTCTCACTGTGTTGTCAGCCTCAGAGTTGGCTCCCAACATCTAAATTTAACATTGACTTTGGGGTGCGAACTTATATTTGGTATCAAATTCAAACCTCATATTTGAGAAAAAGGTGCTGACAGTAAGTGGTCTGAATTGGCCAGGAACGTTGAGCAAGAAGCACGATGGCGGTGGCCGGCCATCTTCTCTGCAGATCTGAAATACCTTGGCGTGGCAGGCAGGCCTGATGGGTCTGGGTACCTAACAAGTTTCCAAAAGGTTAAAAGGGGGGTGGCCTCAACTTCAATTAAAGAAGCCCAGTAACATCTTCAATTGTCTGCGACAATATTTCCAATATGGCACTGGAGTCATGCTTTGCCACCTCATCCAGTATATAGACATTGAGGGTATATCCAAAGGCCCATGCGCCGTGAACTTTTACCCTGGGACGCTGGTACTTCGCCCTTAGCTGGTCGAAATGGGAAAATCCGCAAAACCATGGATACCCCAAACAGTTTCAAAAAGTTGGTTGTCTAAACAATTTCGGAAACCCTTATTTCACCTTCTCCCTAGTAATTGTTTCATGGGAATATCACTTAGTCAAAGATGTATATAATATAGTAACTAACTCTTTTGGGGTTAGCCTAGCTTCAATGCTGCGTTGTTGCGCAATTCCGGCTCCCTGGGCAGCGCGAACTTTGACTGGTCAAGACCATCAGTCGAAATTAGAAGAACTTCAGAGTTGTGTTCGGCACTTTCAGCTTGAAGACGCCAGATAACAGTACGGTCGCAATACTGTGAATGTAAATGTGACCTGTACTCCTTGAGGACTTGGAGCTTTGATTCCAAAGAGAGGGTTTTATCTCCCAACCCCTGTTTGAGGGCGTAGCAAACTTCACAACTGGTGAAAAGGTTCTTGGACCGGAATCTCAATATATCCTGCCATCTACGCCGGTAGACATCGGAGAAGGTACCATACCTGAGCATTTTTGAATTGGAAGATGGCTTTTGGTTTCCAACAAGTTGTATGGGAAACAAATGGAAACAACATATATATTCAAGACAAAAAGTGATAGATTGATAATTGATACCATGTGAAATCTTTGTAATGTTGACCAATAAAGTTTGCCCATTGCTTCAAAAGTACGAGACTGCATACCCACCAAGGAGTTCCTGTGTTGCCTTGTAATGCTCGTATAGGTCAGTAATGGTTCCCGGAGGTAGGAATTTCCTAATCACTGTTTCGCCAGGAATCAGGCCCTTGGTTTTGATGTGTGGGGAGCTCAGCCATTCTTTGAGCTCACTTTCCTCAACATCAGATGCAATCTCTTCGAAATCACTAGCATTGTCATCATCGAGATCCTTCTTTCTGACACTGGCACGACCTCTTCGGATGAACCTCACTGATCAAAGTGACCCTTGTGAAAACATCCTTGACAATAGTGTATATCCTCATAGAAAATGGTGAATCACATATCATCACATCAAGTTGAATTTAGACAGGAAACTGATCAGGAAGAGTTTCAGCTAGTGAGTCATAGGCTATTTGGAAGAAGGCATCAGCTGACCATGTTCCAGCCTTGAACCTGTGCTCCTTCTTTCCAAAACGGAGGTCTGGAGTACAGGTTGTGGCCCTGCGCAGACGAGCCTGGCCAATGCCTAGAAGGCCAGCAAGGCACTTCAATCCCATCGGTTGATCCAGAAGTGTCCGGGATGATGTAGCGCCCGTTCCAGTTGAAGAAAGTTGTAACTTAGTTGATCTGTTTCATGGGGTGTGGAACCCAATCAAGTTGGTTCCATTTGAAGAATGTTGAAGAAAGTTGTAACTAGTTTGTTTAGACTTTGCATGTGGGGAACGAAACCAGTGTGGGGCATGAACCCAATCCACATGTTGTATTCTTCCCAAACCCAAAGCAAAAGAAATGAAATATTATCTGAAGCACCAGCGAATCCTGATCCCGCTTGTCCAGCGCCCAGAAATCTGCAACAAACTTCTCCAGGTCTTTTGTGGCAGCGAACTGTTGGAAGCACACCTTTTTCGCACCTCGGGGGAGCCATGCGCTCAGTGAGGGACATGTTAACAAGTTGGATGAATATTAGCAACCTAGGTAATATTGCCCAAAAGAGAACCTTTGAAAACAAAAGGGTTGCCTTGTTTTGAATCCATGGTACACCGACAAATTGTTTCTCCCAAAACTGCTTTCACTCTCGCAGGGTCAGCACCAGTCTTTTTAAAAGATCCAGCTTTCTGTTGATTGAGATATGCAGCATTGGCTTCCCGGTTCGTGTTCTCATAGGACCGTTTCTTTTTGATAGTAGATTCATCATCTTGACTCTCTTTCCAAAAGTTCGATTGTTTGAAGTTCAGCATCTGTTGCCATCCCAGAGAAAATACACTTGAAGATGTGGCTTCGAAATCTTTCTCGGATTGTTCGTCGCTATCACTTTGATCTCTGTGTTTAGAATTTTCATCACCAAAGGACCGCTGGTCTGACGGCCCTTTTTGAAAGGTTGGGATTGTGATTCATCATATTCATCTTGAAAAGGTAACTTTGACTTGGTTACCCTGCTCTGTTGTTTCTTCACCCCAGAGGAACCAGTACCAGGTGGATTTAAGGCATCCCGCTCAGCTCCCTCTGCTGCAAAGGCCTTTGAAACCTTCTTCTGAGCTCTGGCAAGAGGCGCATGGCTCAGTGACAGGAAGGGTATGGACCTACCACTGGGTTCACTAGATTCTTTGCCAAACAGGGGCATAAGCTGACACATGCGATATAGAAATCAGAAAGTATTGGTCGCAGAAATCTGAAACTCAGTATATCTCAGTATTGGAAAAATGTGAAACACAGACATGCGCACAACCACGCATAGAGGCATGGGCCAATGTCAACTGTGGATGAGGTCAGAAATTTGTTGTGCCGCATACTTGGTGTTGTTGGTCTTGTCAAGGAGCTTTCCATCTTGTCTGGCCTTGCAGGAGGAGACTTTGTCCAGATCAACTTCCTTGTTTCTGAGCTGCGTCAAGAGCTCGGTCATAAACACAACTGCTGCGATGTCTCCGGTAGAGCCAGCTTGCGAAGCCAAAAGTTGTTGGCCTGCTGATACAGCAGGGCCGCCACGGGCAGTTTCAACGGATCACATCCTTCAATGTCCAACTTTTGCGTGAAGGCTGATTGACGAATGCTTCGTGGGAAGGTCAAGCCGTTGATCTTCTGATTATCGTAGTGGTCTTTGTCCTCTTGCCAATGAGGATTGAGATCAAAGCCGTATGTACGACTTTCATCAAAGGTTGTATGACCTCCTGGTGAAGTCATATGTGGAGTGCCGGCATGACGGGGTTGAGACGAAGGGATGGATGGAGTGCTGGGTGAGACAGCTTGAGCTGGTGGACACGGCAGGGTAGGTGAACAAGGTGGAGTCGTCAGGCGAGGTGGAATGGAGTATGCCAGAGTAGGTGGAGGTGATGATGGAGGTGCAGGTGGGAATCGTGGATTGGGCCATGTGCCCGGCAGGATGGAGGAGTGTTGACCAGTGGATTGATTCAAAAGATAAGCTCCGGACTGTTGTATATTAAACTGAGGACGAAACTGAGGTCGAGACTGAGGTCGGGACATTTGCTGTGAGTGCCATACTGCCGTTTGCATAGGTCCGCACCATCGAGGGAAGAAAGGTAGTTCTTGTCGTACCGGTGGAACTGGAGCCCGAGGTTCAGCACGATTTCGTCCAGGCACTGGGGATCGAGAGCGATCCGACTCCGCCATGGATGCAAAAAACGATGTCTTCTTTGGTAAGCTGAGAAGCAAACAAAACTGCAAGTTCACCAGGTTCAATCAAAGTCAAAAACTACGAGACCAAAACCAAAGTAAAACCAAAACAACAAGGTAGATTCATCCAGCAAATTATTCTAAGCAAGCAATGCATGAAATGACATCGAGACATCAGAAATGCAGGAGTACATGAAATTCAGATTGGAGCAACCGTGCATTTTTGGTCAAGAGCGTGTCCAGGAAGTCCCTAGAAAGATTAGATTCGGTTTCCTGTTTAGGCCGAATGAAGCTAATAATACAAAATAACACCTGCGCAGTGTTGAGTGTCTGTCATCTACGACGACCTGAGTAGCGTTCCTCATTGCTGCGATAATTGCAGTGATCTGAGGATGTGTCACCGACGTTGATGTTCATGTTGAGGCCTGTCCACTTGAGAGCAATGAATTTCAATCCCACATGGTTGCTGTGGGCAATCTTGTACTTCTCCGACGTGGTGACGATTCCTTTTTCGATCACACCAAGCTGAGCTTTCTCGTTGCCTCCAGCTTTATAAGCAGTGTGGTCACTGGACCCTCGGTACATCGCCCCAACAACGATGTCTTGCTGGCCCTTGCCCTTTTTGCCAATCGCATCCAGGAGTTCTCTTTCTGCCCAAGGTGGTATCGTCTTGTCGCTGTTGGATACCTCTCTGCCAAGAAAGAATGCCCCAAAGGTTGGTAGGTCGCAACGTTGAGGATTCTTGTGGTAAGACCAGTTTGCTGGTCTGATCTTGCCCTCAAGTAGAATTTGCTGAGAGGTATGAAGGGACGTCCCGTGAAGGAGTGCCCATGTGTGATTTTGACGTTTCCCATAGGGAGGTGGCATCTGAAAATGGCTGGTGTCAGGTAATGGCATGATGAGTGCAAGGTTGTTGGTGGATGGAAGTTCCCTGACGTGGCAGGTGGATAGATCGTAGCCGGGAAGAAGATTGGTGCTGAAAAAGAGTTGGACTGCCTTCTTGACCACGTCTGTGGGGATCCGATTGTCAACTTGGTGAAGTTGTTCGCAAGCCTTTTCATAGTCTTCTTGATCCATTGTTGTGGACGGCTTGGGACGATCGGCAGCTGGAATTTCATTGGCCGCACGCATCCTGTCAGGATGGTTCATGGCATATGATATGTGTCGAGCCCACTCATCTCTCGAGCCATCTTGAAGGTTGATGGCAACACGTCCTGGAGGAACGTTGGTAAAGCCGCGAGATTGAAGTGAACCTGACCTGTGTGGAGGTCGGCGTGGTGGGTTGTTGTGATCGGAGGAGTATGCTGTGAGTGGCTTGGTGGAAGAGTTGTATTGGTTGTGATCACTGATTGGTTTGGTGTAGTCAATCCAACCAGAGGTGTTGGATGTGTTGGAAGACTTGGAATAGTCTTTCCATTGACCCCAAGATTTCCACTTGTTGGTGGTGTGTTGGTCGTAGTGGTAGTAGTTTGACGCAGTGTCAGTGGTGTGGAAGGATTGTTGTGGGTGGTATTCCCATGTTGCAGGTTGGAGATTGGCTGGCATGTGAGTGGGTTCGTGAGGTGGATGATTGTCATGTCCTCGATGTTGAACTTCACGATGTTGTGGAGAGGCTGAACGCAGGGTAATCGATGTAGCCCTGCTTGGACGTCTGGAGGCATGTCTCGATGTGGAGATTCGTCTTCTGGATGAGGATCGTGGTCGAGACGAGCGATGGGCTCGTCTTTTGGATCTGGGCCGTCTAGGACTGCGTGGGATGGATATCGGGCGTTTGTCAGGTCTGTTTGATCCAGACCGATGGGAACGTTGGTGTGATGTTGGGATATCAACTGGTGGCTGGGGATGACTGGGAATAGGTGGAGAGATCGGAAGCGGTGGATGAGAAGGTGGTGGAAGGTGGCTCATGTTGCGATCTTGGTTCTTGTCCACAAAGGCCTGCATACTGGACTCGACCGTGTTCTTCATCTGCTGCATCATCTCTTCAGGATTGAAGGATACACTGGATCCAGGTTGCGTGGATGGAGGTGGCACAGGTGTTGGTGGTTCGGACACTTGTGGTGTGGGTTGTGGTGGAGATGGAGTGGATGTGTCTTGATGGAACGGAAGGAGCTGTTGAAGGTGCTGGATGTGTGACTGAGCCTGTGATGCAAGTTGCTGATTGAGGATGGAATTTTGCTCTCGGAGGTGTGCAAGTTGTGCCTGAGTCTGAGCTTGAGACTGAGCTTGAGACTGCTGATTCATTACATCCCCTCCACAAAATTGACCTTGAAGTCCCATCGGTTGCGGACTCCATCCAAAGTTCCACATCGTGTCAAGGACGTTTGGAAAACGGCCAGGAAACATGGCAGCACTGTCAGGTTACGGTGAATGAAAACTTAGTTCATAAAGATGCATCCACAATCCATGCATAAGTCGTGATAAGGCTCAAGGCCCTCGGTATTCAAGTCAACCCCATCGACGGCTATCAGTGTTCAAATGAATTAAGTGCACAATTGAACCTCACCAACGACCATAAAAGGAAAAAAAGCACCAAACCTGCAAGCATGTCCTTTCGCCTGATCATGTGAGCATGCCTGACATGTGGTCTGTCTCTTGAGCAGCACTCAAAAAGGAATTGGTTGTCGTGGCTTCCAGCTATGCAAAGGCACCAGGTGGCTGAAAAATGAGGAGGCCAGGCACAGCGGCACACTGTTCAACATTCACTCGACCGACTTGTGAAACATTGAAAGAAGGCCAGCAGTTCACTTTACTTAAACGAATTACTAATTCAAAAGTGTAAATTCAGACATCGATTTACTGTCAATTGTTAGCCTGGAAAGGCTTTCCCC
>Ga0126342_10021223_pt1 | contig 10847 bp, 13 predicted proteins | sample Cyp1metagenome_FD_92528 | JGI IMG/M metagenome (GOLD analysis project Ga0126342, IMG submission 92528) | Coral microbial communities from Lord Howe Island, Old Settlement Bay, Australia - Cyphastrea 1 metagenome | ecosystem: Host-associated > Invertebrates > Cnidaria > Coral ... | reverse complement strand
CTAACGCGCTCTTGATGTTACGCTCTGCACTTCTTCAAGTCACTTCTAACACGCTCCTGATGTTACACTCTGCACTTCTTCAAGTCACTTCTAACACGCTCTTGATGTTACGCTCTGCACTTCTTTCAAGTAACTTCTAACATGCTCTTGATGTTACACTCTGCACTTCGTCAAGTCGCTTCTAACACGCTCTTGATGTTACGCTCTGCACTTCTTCAAGTCACTTCTAACACGCTCTTGATGTTACGCTCTGCACTGCACTTCTTCCAAGTCACTTCTAACACGCTCTTGATGTTACGCTCTGCACTTCTTCAAGTCACTTCTAACACGCTCTTGATGTTACGCTCTGCACTTCTTCAAGTCACTTCTAACAAGCTCCTGATGTTACGCTCTGCGCTTCTTCAAGTCACTTCTAACACGCGCTTGATGTCACGCTCTAACCTTGCTCTAGTTCTTGCGAAGTCTATGAAAATTTGACTCACGTCCTGCAACGCTTGTGACACGAAAGACGAAAGAGATACACTTTACAGATACAAAATCGGAAAAACGAATTGGTTTGTCGGAGGATTTGAGAGGCTACAAAAAATTGACAAACGCAGAAATCCCTTAGAAAACACAAGCAAAGTGAACTTGCAACGGTTGGAAAAACAGGCGGCGTTTTGTCAGCTGCTTACCAAGTCGTTTGAAACATGTCGTTTCCAACATCTCAGTCAAAGGTCTGATTTTGCGGAGAGGTCCCTGGGAAGGAGCACGAACTACTTCGTTTGCTTGTTGGATCTTGTTGGTAAACGAATTCATTAGAATTGTTTCTATCGATGTAAGCGGTGTGCAAGTGTAGTATTTTTCTCAAGCCTTTGAGCTGAAAAGCATTCAGCAGTTTCCCTGTACTGTCTGTGGTTTGAAATGACTCTAAGCCGTAAAGTAGTCTACTAATGATAACGGAATTGAAAACTAGTAATTTCACTTTCTGCTGCAGTTCGTTTTGTTCCAAAAAATATCAAGTAGGCATTTCAAAGTTGGCATGGTGCTCGAGATTCGTCATCTTATTTCGTGTGCGGGATCAATGTTTTCATTAATAACAGCACCTAAATATTTGGCTTCCGCCGTTGGCTTCATCATGGTTCCATTCCAAAATTTGATTCTGCGGACACTGGCATTAAAACTTATATAGTTGCATTTATCATGATTCACTCTTAGATGCAAATACTCTGATTCTTGTTCGATCAAATGCAAAGTTGGCAGTCCCGGCGCTTGTGGCAATGATTAGAGCGTCGTCTGCATAATACAGCAGTTCTTGGAAATTGATATGTTGAAAAGTTTTATACTGTCCTGTCGAGGGTCGTTAAACTGTTCCTTCACATCATGAAACATAACATACATAGTCAATATAAATAGAAAAGGACTTAATGGACATCCTTCTCTTATTCCTGTCCTCTGTTTTTGCCATTCGCTTTCGTGATTCCCTTGCATCACTTTGAAGGCTGGATTCTGTTACAGGCTTCAGATATTATCAGTAATGGTTTGGGGAGTTCCTAGTCGCTAGAGTGTTCTGCATAGTCTGTCAGACGGTGCACGCAGAAAAGCGGTTCAGCAGTTGACCGTTTGGAGCGAAAACCATATTCTGTGTCCCCGAGGTTATTTTCTAGGATAGATGAGAGTCGAACTTGAATAACGCCAGCAAAATTCTTATAGCAAGTATTGGGCAGGGAGATTGGGCGATAGTTTTCAGGATTGTCGTGCGCTCCTTTTTTGTGTAAGCAACAGACATGCGCTTGCGTAAAACTGTCAGGCACCCTCTGCTCTGCCCAGAAAACATGTAAGCACTTTGTAATTTTTTCAAGGTTATCGTCATTTAACAATTTAAACAATTCGGTTGTGGCGCCATCAGGGCCGGCAGCTTTGTTGGTTTTGAGTTTCAAAACAACTTGCCGGATTTCAATGCTGGAAATGGGGTCAGCGTTGAAAGGAAAAGTTCTGCTTGAAAAGATTATTGCGTAAAGGGTCTGCTGGTGGCGCAGTGGTCATAGGTCCCCATTGTTTTTCAAACAAATACTCTGCCAGGGCATCCACCTTTTTTGAAATGGGCACACGGTTCCCTTGAACATCCTTTAAATCGTAGAATCTAGGCACTAGGCGTGATAATTTGCTTTTCAAATCTGATCTGTTTCCAAGCAGTTTTTGTGCCGGTCAGATCTGCCAGTTTGCTGGTTCCCCAAGTCATTTTATCTTTCCGGGCGTGTTTTTTAATTTCTCGATTCAGCAGGTTCTCAGTTTGATAGTCACGTCTCAACCTAGCCTCTTGTCTGCTTTGGATAAACTGCCACTTGAGACCAGAAAGATATTCACAATTTTGTCGCGAACTTTTCGCTTCAAAGTGCGTTTGGGCTGCTTCTTTCATTACGGTCACAAAGGAGCTATAGTTAGCCAATTTATCTTCCAAAGGATCATGTTTGAAAAGGAAATGTGATTGTATATGTTGATTATAGTCAGTTGTCAGCTTGCTCCTGTGTTGGTATGAAATATCGTTTTGATCTACACTTTCCCTTCTCCAGCTGTTTTCAGGCACTAAGTTTTATTCTAACATCAGCCATGACGAAAACATGATCGCTGTTAAAGGCAATATTCGTATGGGCGTGCACGTCTGAATCCGCATTTCTCCATTGTTTGGAGGCGAGTATCAAATCTATCTGAGCAAACCTATCTGGGGCCAAAGGGCCTACAAAGCCATTTGTTCTTGTGTCCTTGTACGTGCATTTATATTCATCAGGTTTTATGCAAAATGTATTGGATACAATGAAGTCATTGGTGGTGCAAAAATCAAGAAGAAACGCTCTGCTTTCTCTTTGCTCATCAGAAAGGTTATCCACAATAAAGCTTCCCCAACCAAACACATGGCTATCAACTATCGTTTCTTCCATCCCGTTGACTCTTCCATGTAAGCGTGCGATGGCGTGCGTTGGTGTCTCCCACCACGAAAGTAGGCATGTTGGCGGTTTGTGTTTCGGTAATGCTGGGGAGCAGGTTCCAGTGATGATCTTTTTTGGCAAATGGTCTAGCACTATGGGGGGCATAATGGTTGATGATGCGAATGCTGGGCCCTTATTTGCGGATGTGCAACTCGATTATGCGACCGTTGCGTGGTATACAGTCTGAAGCAAAACTGCTAAATTTAGGCCCTTTGACAAAACCGACTCCGTGATGTTCAGTAAAGTTCCTAGGGATGGCTTTCGCCTGAGCTTGCTCCTCAACTTCAGCCGAAGCACTTGGATTGTTCTTGTCCGAACTGAAAAAGAATTTGTACACCTTGTCAGTACCTTCTATCGTTTTGGACATGTCCTCACGGTTGCAGTTGCTTTGCTCCTGGCTATCCTCACAGGACGCTCTGACCTATGCATTGCGGGAGTCTTCGGAGCTGGCAAAACTCGCTCCTTAGCAGTATTGTTGATCGCGCTCACCTGCGAGCTGGATGATTTCTATGCTGTGGTCTACACCAAGGAAAATGTCGCTGCGAAAGCCCTAGCTGACCAGATCAGCGACCTTTCCCCGCCAACGCAGTCGACCTTTGGAGGTCTGCTAGGTCGTATCGAGGAAGGTAAAGGCGAAGCGTATGCAACGAAAATTGACGTGCGATGCAGCGACCGCAACAGAGTTATTGCTGAGAAGCGTATTCTGATTGCAACCGGAGGCTCAGCGACGGCAGAAATGGCCATGAAATACTCATCATTCAGCCTATGGCTTTCCAGGATGTGGGTTTCAGGCAGCATGGTTTGGAGGACTCAGAACAGCTACAACCTTCTCAGCGGCGGGTGCAACCGCCCGAATCGCAGTTCTTCCGTGCAAAGATTGGCTTTTGTTTCTTGAAGGGCAAGAATATCAATGTTGAGTTGATGCAGTTGATGCATGATCTCCATAATGTGTTCCCTTTTGGATTGCGAGTTGAGACCTCTGCAATTAAGCATTGCCATGCGCCATGTGGATGCATAGGGTATTCCGTATTTTACTTTCAGCATATTACGGGGCTGAATCTGGTGGTTGAAAATCTTGTTCAGGAGGCGTATGAAAAGACAGTCTTTGCTTTTTCATTTGTGAATATTGTTTTTGCCGTTTTCGACGCTTCGCATTTTGAATCTTGTAAAGTTCTTGGGTTGCGGGATACAGCAAAGAGGTTGCAACCAAGTTCCTCAATGCTGTGCTGCCATGTTGTTTTATTTGTCGCCAATGTCTGCGGTTGTTTCTCCGAAGGGTTTTCCACTGTTCGTACCTAGCTTTGCGTTTGTCAATGTTCCTGTTGCCTCTTCTAAATTTCTTCCTGCTAGTGGAGTTTTCATGGTTTGTCATAAATAGATTAAAAAGTGAATTTGTTTATTCCAGTTTAAATATTATTATATAATAATACATTTTATTATTTTTATTAGTTATACTAAAATAAAGTTTTGTAAATTCATGATTTCTATTTCAACATATTTCAACCCTATTCAAACCCCCCACATGACTATTGAAGCCAAGTCTGCCTGGCAATTTCTGACTTGCAGTGACTTGCATCTACATCTTCATCCTCAATATTATCCAGATCATCGCCATCACTACAATCAAATCTCCTTTTCATCAATATCGTCGAAAATCACACAGGTCGGGTCATGAACCAGCCTCCCTGCAACCGCGTGCGCAGAAATCTTGACAGCATCTCAACACTCCAATGTTACATCTGTTCAGTCCCGCTCTTGGACCTGCTTTTCTCCTCTTTTCTCCAGGATTGAAATCGAATCGCTAATGTAACAAGCCGGTCTTTGCCAAGCTGCATCGATCCTCTACAGTACAACAAAAGATGTGCTCCCAGTCTAATCAATCACAGAAGTGGTTTTTGCTCCTTCCATTCAATTGACACCTCTGCCGTGCTGTAGTTCTGCTGGAGGATTAGATAGCCTCTCCATCTGCGCTTTCGTGGCATGCAGCATATTCAAAGGCTCTGGTGCTGTCAAAACAGCTCCTATATGTCCTATTATATAAGCGAAAATCACAAAGCAGGCGAGAAAATGTCAACTTAGCAAATGACATTGCCATACATTGCCCCACACCCGCCTTCGATATCTTCCGATCTCTCGGTCCAGCTCAAGGAGATCTCGCGGCCTGGCCACCTCCTGAGTCGAGTTTCTGTAGGATTCTGTAGAATTCAGCACTTTTTTTTTCTGGAAAAGCACGGAACGGCGGAACGGAATTCTACAAATGACCAAAGGACCTTTACCAAGGCAAAGTTGCCCATTCGCTTGATCACAACTCGCTCCTCAGAGACATGACTCGGAAAAACACATGGAAAGAAAACCATGGTAACTAACCATATGTAACCATGGAAAAGCTCCCAACATCTCCCAACATGTGCAGAATCTCAGCAACACATTCACAGATCTCAATATATCCATGTCTCGGCGGCCATCTCTTCAAGAGAGCGCCGTTTGATCATTTCCTCCTCCTCTTCTTTCCTGATATGAGCCTTGGAGAAAGCAGCCAGTTGCAACCAGAAGCTATAGAAAGCAACAACGCCAAACCAGATCAAACCTCTTGATATCCTCCTTCTTTGCTATTATAATATCTTAGCTTAAACATGGCTAAACATGGCTAAACTAGGCTAAACTACACCTGCAGGAGCTTTCTATAAACAAGGCACTGTAGCAGCCTGCTGCGCAGCCCAAGCAAAAAGCTCTGGGCGCGAGAAGGGCACATTTTGCCTGAAAAACATCACCCAAAGGCCAAGCCAGAATGAATCAAACACTGAAGTACGGATCACGACATCAATGCACAACATCAGGCAGAACATGGCAGAACGAGAAACATGTTGATATACTTGATCATATGCGTACACGTGTTCACACAAGGTCAAAGCCTGCAGGTGGTTGGATCATCCAGGACCAACTGCAGCCTGAAAACAAAACGAAAGGCGCGGTGTGGTGTGCTAAGATGTCTGAGAAGAATCTGGAATCTTGGTCCAAGGCGTCTTTGAATGACAAATGCACAATCTCCGACCAGCTTCTTGCTTGGTCCTGACGTATGCGGCAGGTGAAGGCAATAACACTGCAATTGAAAAATAAAATGCGGAAAACGATAACACCTTCTTTTTGAGTGCAGCGGCCTTTGCACTTTGTTCAGCACAGCCTCAACCAAAGTACAATGCTGGAGCTTGCAGAAGCTTGGCTGATCTTGAATGACCTCCGGTTTTTTGCCTGCTTTGATTGCTCTGATGGCATTGAGGGCTAAACAGATTTGGTTGGAGAGGCACAGGGGCTCTTGCTCGGAGACGTTGGTGATCTGCGCGACATCAAATATCGCAATGGGACATCATTCCCCCGGGTTGCAATGCTGATAATCTGATGTTACCAAGAGGCGCCACAAGAGGCGTCTAAGAGAGCGTCTATCATCTTCTATCTGATTCTATCCTTTCCTCCCTGAGCCTGGTCGTCGGTGTGCAGGCTTTCTCAGCCAACCTCAGCAACACGATGCGGATAATGCACTCGAGCTGGTCATTCCTGTAGCTGAAACATCTAGGTGAAAGATGGTGGATCCAAGCAAAGACATGCAAAGACTGCCATGCGAGTTTTCATTAGATGGATTGTGTAACGTGTCCTCTCAGCTTTCACCAAGTAGAATCTTGTAGAGTCTGAATATCAAAAGGTGCCACTGGATCACGGGCATTCCATTCCCGAAACAAATTGGCTGCAACCGTGCTCCTGACTTCAGCCGATTCGTAGGTGAAGTTTTGGGTGACATTTTCGGCGACATGGGCGAAACACCTTCCGCACCGAACGCAGCAAACATGATGCAGGGCACAGCATTGGCATCGCAACCCGGTTGGAAATGGCCTTGGTTGGATTCGCCATGAGCTGCAGTGAACTCGTAGATAGCAGGGTCCAGTTGCCCCTTCCTGGGTCCAGCGGAGGTGAGTCTGCATGGAAACTGAGTGCATCATTGATGTCATCATACATCACATCTTTGCGTAAACTCACTGATTGATCTGATTGAAAATTATTGTACACCACAGCCAGCGCAAGGTGTCGTTGAGGTCAACGCCCCTGCACCGTCAACAGCTCCACCATATCCCAGCCCAGAAGTGTTTCGGCCTCAAGGGTTGAGTAATGGGCAATCGCATGCAATCGCTACAGATCAGAGTAAAGCGCTTTAGGTTTCCGACGTCTTGAATCGCAGCAACACTGGAGATGCGACCAGCCGCCACCTGCAACGCTTGCAAGGCAAAAACCGATGTGGCCCTAGCCGAAGCTACATTGCCGCATGCAATAACCAAAGACTGCATCTGTACCTTGCTGATCTTCAATCCACGCAAAGGCCCCTCCACACAGAGCGGCTGCGCAATGTTGCGGCGTTGAAATCGCTCTGTACCTGCTTGCAATGCGGGAAGATTGGCACAGCATGGGACAAACACATACATAATAATGCACATACGCAAACAAAACATACAACATGACTTTAATTGAGAAGTGGCCGTGCAGTGGTCCAGAACTAAGCCCGAGGCTGGTGCAAGCTTCCAGCCTTTGATCCAAGATATGACATGACTTTGGTGGTTTGAAAGTGGTTTGATGTGCAAAACAAATGAACAAATGCGGCTAAATAGCTGTCCCCAGGTGAAGACACGTCCATGAGCTGTCAGAGCAACAGCGTGGTCTGAACCTTGGAGGCTGACCCAGATGCAAATTTCAAACGGTCGGCCTTTCACTACACTACATCAAGTTTTCATTGGATTCCTCTTCGCTTGGAACGCGATGGAATGCGGATTCTAGGCTGCCAGACCCACACTGATGCTAGTGACACACGCAGCTAGTCGCGCAAACGTTGGCACAGGCGCTGGCAGCCCGCCACCAGAACGTGCCAGAAGTAGATCCTAAGCAGGTCAAAGTGCGCCCCCGCTTCCAGCTCTTGACTGATGCTGAGGATTTCTTGGTGTGGCAGAGCAAACTAGCCTGTATGCTACACTGTATCCAATGTATCGAGACCGGATTCGATGACATCAACCAGGTAGAGCCCGAAAACCATTGAACCAGGCAGCTGACACCATCAATTCCCTAAGCCCCTGCGCCTGGCTACCGGCCCAGCTGTGAACAACTCCACGGTTGGTCACAGCGAAGTTGGCATGGCCACAAGCAATCGAAGCGAACCTCACCAAGCCATTCAAAAAAAACATCTCCAAATCATTCCAAGTCATGGCACTGGCGTCTGACATGTTAGGGGCGTTATTTTTATCTCCCCATTCAAAGCCGCTTAGACTACTCTTGGCCACCAAGGAAGTGCAACCGAAGGCACCCACTCTCTGAGCGTGCACCACCTGTCAAGGTAGCTACAACAAAACGGAGCTGCACACCATCGCCCGCATTCTGAACTCACTCTGACAGATTCTGCACGCCTGCACCCCAGGCTGGTGATAGAATCGCCTGTGGCTGCGCACCCTTGTGGAGCAGAACGGTGTCTGTCTGCGCAGACGACAATGCATTTCCTCGCGCAAAAACATGCTCAACTCCAGGGGGATTGTAGTGCAATGCGCATTGCAGGCACGTTCAAATTTGCGACGTGTGATGTGTATGTTAGTACAAGGTATTCATAACTGATTATTCTATTCCCATATACAGGCACATACACCCACATATATCATGTGTGTGAGTGTGTGTCTCTCTCTCTCTCCACATGTAAATTATCATCATCATCATCATCATCATCATCATCAGCCGCAGCAGCATCAGCGGCGGCATCATTATAATCAGCAGCAGCAGCAACAGCAGCAACGGCAACAGCTGCAACGCAAGTGGCACTCACCGACGTCCAGCTGTTGGTTGGAAGTACGGGTTTCAACAGCTCCTTCCAAAAGCGTCACATTGCACACCAGCGTTGGGACTAGCCTTGGATTTCGGGAAGCCCGGACGTCCAAACACTCACAGCTTCGAAGGTCCAATCAAGAAGTCTGAGAGGGCTCAATTCCTCAAAACTCTTTGGATGGATGGAGCACAGTCAAGGGGCACGTTTCCCGCAACTTCCTGCAGATCGAGGTCGGACAGCAGCTGGTCGTCCATACCTTGGAGATTTTGATTTCTTGATGCCTCACGATTTTCTTCATTCCAGCACATCCATCACCGAAGGTCTGAAGTGAATATCATAAATCTGGGGTGCGTGGGCGAGGCTTTCCAGCAGCCACTCCATCCGTAGACAGCCTTGGTTCCAATGATCTGCGCCATACAATCTGCGAGGAAAGCCGATGCAATGACATACATAATAATATATAAATTATCATAAATTAATACATACTTATAACTTATACATACTCTATGAGCCACCTGTTCCACTAGACCAGGTCCGTTTTCAAACTGCCCGTCGTCATGGTCGGGGTGTAAAACTAACGTGAGCAAACCCCAGCGAAATAAATGGGACGAGAAGCTCTGCCTTTGCTGCCGCTGTGTCAGATTTCGAATTCTTGATGAGCTGGAAAAAAAGGAAAGGGCCTTGGCATATTGGCTAGTAAATAGACTAGACATGACTCGACTCAGTTTGACCAGAAGAAAACAAATAGGACAAGATGAATGAACATGATGGTTGTATATGGTTGTCCCGTCCAGATTCCGTTATTGACCAACTGAGCCCGATGCAAGCTGTCAGCACTTTTCGGCCCCTCAGCCAAGCGTAAGTGAAATCATGTTGCTGCAACAGACGTGCCCCAGGAATCGGGAACCAACACAAGACTTGGGAACCAAGAACATTGAACCGGGAACCAAGAACACTAAATCAGGAACCAAGTAACCAGAATCCAGAACCAAGGAACGTTGGTAATTAGACCCCACCCACCCCAACCCACCCACCCACCAACACCTGATGCTGGTCGCTGATTCGTGGTGTCTGATTTCGCTCTTTGGCGTCTGACTCGGAGTTCTTTCAGGCGCCCAGATGTGGCTGGACCTCTGAGCCTCCACGCCCAGCTGTCGCGCGCAGTGTGCCTCTTGATGGTGGAGCTCGTGGTGCTGTTTGTGGCATGTAGCCTCAGCACGCGGACATCATGGCCAAGTCAATCACAGGTACCCCATGGTACCCCCTCCTACCCAATGTGGTACTGCGAATTCAATGCAGCTGCGTTCGCTCAGGTGTCAACATGGCAAGCCAACACCAGAAGAAGATCCCCAGGCCCACAGCTGCGCCTGCCGTGCTCCACAAGAATAAGCCCAACATTCCTCTGACCCCAGCCGTCACCCAGGCCTCAGCATCCAGCGCCAAGGTGATACGAGGCCCCGCACAAAGGCTGGTAAGCCGTGGCAGCACAGCACCAGAAGTGCAGGCAGATGCTAAGGAATCACCTGACAAATCTGACAGTGAGGGACTTGTAAAAACGGTACGTGATGAGTGATGTGAAAGAAACCAACAAATATTATTTTTGCGTATTATGTATGTATGTATGTATGTATGTAGGTATGTAGGTATGTAGGTATGTAGGTATGTAGGTATGTAGGTATGTATGTATGTATGTATGTATGTATGTAAATATATATATATATATGTGTGTGTATGTTGTTATATATACATATATTATACTATATTAAATTATACTATATTAATTTATATTATATTGTATTATAATATATTATAATATAATATTATAGTATATTATATTATATTATATTCAATTATATTATATTATATTATATTATATTACATTCAATTATATTATATTATATTATATTGTATTATATTATATTATATGTCATATTATATTATACAATGTTATATTATATTATTATTTTATATTATATTATATTATGTTATATTATGTTATATTATGTTATAATATGTTGCATTGCATTATGCCAATG
>Ga0126342_10021222_pt1 | contig 10848 bp, 11 predicted proteins | sample Cyp1metagenome_FD_92528 | JGI IMG/M metagenome (GOLD analysis project Ga0126342, IMG submission 92528) | Coral microbial communities from Lord Howe Island, Old Settlement Bay, Australia - Cyphastrea 1 metagenome | ecosystem: Host-associated > Invertebrates > Cnidaria > Coral ... | reverse complement strand
TTTTCCGGACCCAGAATTGGGTCCGTCGGAGCAAGCTGTTTTGTAGATGATTTTGTTTCTTGTTGGGGCAAGCGGGGTGCATATCGGTTGCTGCTTGAACCTAGTTGAAGTTAGCTTCTTATTATTTGGTTTCGTCTGGTGGCTTGATTGTTTGCTGCTAAAAGAAGGCCCATCAGCTTTTTGCAGCGTTAGGTGATTGCTTGAGGTGTTTCTTGTTGTTGCGGAGTTTGTGGGTTTTCGCGCAGGTGGCCGGCTTCCATTTGAATGATTGTATTGAATACTTTATTGCCGCTTGTTGGCCACCCTTGCCCCTCTAGACTCCTACCGAAGTTTTCAGCCCAGAAAGAACATGAATCATGATCTTTTCAATCAATCCCGGTATCAATAAATAGTATAAATTTAAAACCGGATGGAGTAAGAATCTGCTTAGGGAAAGATGTGGGAAGGTGAAGTATTGAAGGTTTTCTTACCCCGCCATCGTTTCGATATCGTGTCAATTACATTGGTGAATTGCATTAAAACATAGCACGGAGTAGCGGAGTAGCGCGGAGTAGCGCGGAGTAGCGCGGAGTAGCGAAGGATTGGTGAATGTTGCCTGGGTGGTGCTGCATCGCAATCGCCGCATTCGAGCTAGGGAACGGAGACAGCTGATACCACATGTGCGCTTTCAGGTTCCATTTCTGGGGCCGGAAAGTCAATTGAAATCAGGCTTCGCATGTGCGGGCCCCCTCTGTAATTATGTGTCCCGAGGGTTTTAAAACTAGAAAACCACAATGTTTCAAATTGCAATGTGTTTAACGAGGCTTGCGCGATTGAAATAGGCACTCGGGACGGTTACCTGTTAAACCCCGCCAAACCCAGTGCAAACCATGAAATCCTGGAATCATGCCATACCTGCGGACTTACGGCGACGGCAAAAGTGTACACTTCATAGTGTGGACGGCAGCTTCACATCAACATTCTTCGTTGAAATTGCGCGACGGGGACGAACCTTCGTTTATTGGATATTTTGCTGTTTTTGGCAAAGCGCGGAGCAATTCGGTCGCTGGACAGTTTGGTTTTTGTTTGCTGTTGTTGGTTTGCTTTCAACATCGACATACACGAAACAAAATTGCCAATGCACCAACAGCACTTGCTCTGACCTCAGCAGTTTCCACCAACCGTGAACCCACGTTCCTCGAGCGGAATGCCCCCAAGACAAACCCCAGCTTAGCACTTGGAAGGAAAAGGGAAAAAAACATAAACAATTTATTCCCGTAGGATGACCCTTCCCCACTGCGCAACAGTTTGTAACCAATTAGTTGACCACACAAATTTTCCCTTTCCCCTGAACACAATGGTGCCCCACATCAGCTTTCCGATGGCGCCCCAGCGACGCACAAACTGGGTGATTTACATGCGTTCATTCGTTTCCAGGGGTAGGTGATGTAGCAGAGTTGCAAATTTTGTTCGACTTTTATGTATGAAAATGTAAAGGTGACAAGTGATGTTGATACTTCTTTGATTCCCATAATTCGTGATCCCAATGTTTGACGGCCGCCATGTTACCTTTGCCGTACGTGACCAAGGTTGGGCTTGTCGCAGGTAAAGAAAGGACCATCAGGAAGCGGGTTCCTTCCCTTGCTTTGCATCCGAACCAATCACCGCCACCCATCCTAAACATCTTGGAAACATGAAGGGTGGAAGGCCAAATGTCACGAAGGGTAGCAGTAGGTAACTGAAGTTGTTCTTTCTTGAACCAAAACAGGGGCTGTAATCATGTATCGTGTGAAACTTGGGTGCAAAGGGGGGGATGGGGGGATGCCTGCGCCGGCCACTTCACTACCGGTTTACTAGCCGAGTGGTGGGCTCGACACTTCATGGGTCCCAGCACCTTGGCCCCGTATGCATTCGGCGCGATCTTCACCAAACCTTGGTACTTTGTGGCATTTTTCCGGACAAAAACGAGCAGCATCAACAAACACAAATACTTTCCTATTGTTAGTGTCGCGGCCTCGCGTGTCAACACTAGTTAACTTTTGGTCCAGCCTCCCCAGCTGCTTTTCCATCAGTTACCACGGGTCCAAGTCTGACCAATCGATTTGAGAAGAAGGTCTAACCAACAATGTTTCGTCACGAGTCCGTATATGTTTGTTTTCAAGATGACGTAGAATCAATTGGCCAATGGGCTGGTGGACCCAGACATGACCATGGCAGCACTTTGATGCAATGGGTTCGTCAGAATGGATTCAAATTGTAAACCAGGAACCTACGCAGTAGAAAACAGTTGGACCTGTAGGGAAAAAACAATGAAACGACCCAACTGGATTTCATTTTGCTTGATACATGCGCGGTGGTCACATTTTTTTTTCCGTGTTTGATTTGTTTAAATCATACAATTGCAACTTATCGTGCGTGTTGCGACAGCGTTGTCCTCAACAAACGTTAGTTGGTTTAAAATCTTGGATTCCAGTATGGGACGGCAACGGGGAACCAACACAGTTTCAAACGGCATTGTATTCAATAACAAATGAACATGGTTGCAATGTTATCACGGTCTCAGACATGGAAAATTTGTTGTATATATGACTCGGGGAGGGATATGTTTATTACAAACCACGACCTTGCAGATTCAAACCTTGGCCCGAACGGTGGCAGACACAGCATCTAGAAAGGAACAATATTTTTAAAATTTGCTAAAATATTGCCAAGAACTTCGACAATGGAAAGTTACCAAGGTGCACTTAGTGCTTCAAAAATCACGCAAGGGGAAAATAGTTCGGAATTTGCTTCATTTTGCTGGAAAGGACGTTGCTATTAATCCGGCGGCAGATTACCTTGCCGACATGTTAGAACATATTTTTCAGTGCGATCACGGGACACCTGTCAAAACACGCCAGACGCCAGCTCGTAGAAATTGATTGCGCCCCTGGACGAGTTGCAACATGCCAGAGGATTTTCAAAACCTGACAAAATTAAAGACGAACAAGGTTTGGGAACGGAATTTCCAAGCCATGTTTTCCTTCGTTTTGTGATGCTACATCTTGATTTATATATATATATATATTTGTGATGGACAGGTCGCGTGGGACAGCCAAAACTACAACAGATTTTCACTTGGTTGCGGGTTTGAATTTGTTTTACAACGTATTCACTTACCTCATCCTTGGTCGCGGTGACCATGTATTGGAACAAACCCAGCCAAAGGAGCAACATTAACTTGGGAAACGCAAGAAGACGAAGGGCTAAACGTTAAGTTGCTCCAAAACCTCCTTGGAACCCTTGTCTAAAAACCCCCTACGCGAGTATACGTGCAATTATTATTTACTTCATTTTGCACTTATACTTATACATTTAAACTTACAGGTTTGACATTCCTTCGACATAACACAATATGGCGTACACCATCACATTTTTCGCTCTCAAAATTACAATTAGTCCCGCATGTAACACTACATGTATTGACTTCGCATTAGTTACATTTATTGACCTTTAGCATCCCATGGATTTAAATATAACATCGCGTTTGTGTTGACACGATTTAATGTTAAACATTACATGTTTTCCTGATGTCAAAACAACTGGAAACAAATGCATTAAAAAACGTGCATAACCATGTGAGCCATTATGGACCGCAAATTGAGTTTTTTTGTGAAAATAATTTTTTGTTGAATACAGCGAGGGGAAGTGAACGATTTGTTTTCACAACACAGGATCTTATACGTTTCCTGTTGCATATAATTGCATTTGGTTTACATAGTGAATCATTCCGTTAGATTGCATGTGTGCCTGCGTTTGTTGTTGCATATTGGTTGTACGCCTGCAGAAATATATGTAAGCCTTGGCAGTATGAATAGAGGGTTATATCTTGGGACACTCGGCACAACAAAATGCAAACAAATGACCCAACAAATGGAACAAAATGAACCAAAAAATGTATACAATGCTATGCTACAAAATGTATCAACGTATGAGAAAATTATATGCTGCAACATAGCTATGGTTGGTTTTAGGGGGTCCGGACCCCAATCGGGTAGTGTTTTTGGACAAAATTAAGGCAAGTGGTAGTATTGATTCCGGTGCGGATGTAAAAAATAAATTTGGGATGCCCCCAAGGTGGTTTGGAACATATGCGTAATTTGACCGTCAATTTGCCAAAATTTGATTTTGCACATATGGTGCTTCTGGCCTATGGGGGTTCACACCAAGGTGTGTGCAAGCAGTGTCCTTGTCGATGTTCGTAGCTGCGCATATTTCAAGTTTGTTTTGAACATGTGGGGTAATTTGGTTCAATGGACGGTGTTTTTGCAAGAGGATTTGTGAGGATAATCATGCCCCCACTATCCACGACGTCCGTTTTCTTGAATCATCTTAGGCCGTTTTGTTTTAAATGTTAGTGTGCCAGTGTGTTTGGTTGAGGCAATTTTACCTTTTCTATGTCCATGTTAATCTCCTGATGACCGGCCACCACATCCCACATATGGGGAGTAATGTATGACAGCTTTGTTGACACGGCCGTGCGTATTTCAAACTTGACTAGGAAACACAGAGGTTCCTTATCTTAATGTATGGCGGTTTCCCAACTCCGTTTTAGGGCCGAAAATTATTTCAAACATTTTCTTCAGTTAAAATGTTTTTTAAAATTGTCCCTGACGGACTTTTCAAAAATTGCAGCCGACACAATGGAGGAAAAATGTGCGAGAAAACGGTATACTTCATGAAATTGCACATTGATTAATGATTAAATTTTTATTTTCAACCTTGCGTACGTAAAAAAATTGTCATGCTTGCTACAACATGGACACGCTTGAATTTTGAGAGAATTCTTTTTGGGGCACAAACATTCCATTTAGCAGAAAAAATCGAAAGCGTGATGCAAACGATGCAAGTGTCTTTGCTCAACACTGGCAATGTTTGTGTGGAAACAGAAATGCCCCTTGGAGAATGTGATTGCAAGAACTTACAGTTGGATACAACAGCCACGGGTCAAAACCAACAGATGGATAGGACAAAGCGATGGCCGAGTGCTCTACGTTTGGGTCGAATGGTTTACTAGCCGCACGATTGGTTTACTAGATGTTCGTATGCTCGAACAAAGCCATCCAATGGTTTAAAGAATTGTGTGGATGGACTTATAAAAATCGATTTGAATGGATCTAAACGGCTTTAAATTGTCGAGAAAATCCTGTGTCCAAATCACGAAATGGGCTAGCGATGGATGTGAATGGTGTAGTGCATGGTCCACATAGGCTCAATAGTCCAAGTGGCTTAACGACTGGGTTTAAAGAGGTTGGGTAGCCGAAAGAATGGTCTAGATGGTCTAGATGGTTTAGATGGCCTGGATCAGTTTAAAACAGTCCAAAATGGCGTAGCATTGTTTGAGCAGCCGAGAATGGTCTGGAATGGCTTAGGATGGGCTAGAACAGTCCAGAGTGGTCTAAAACGACCTAGATGGCCCAACTGGAATGGTATACGTTTGGTTTACAACCATCAAGAGTTTGGTCTAGAATTGGTTAACCGACACGTGAGACCATTCAAAATGGTGTAAGCTTTCTGTTGCACCCTTCCCATGGTTTCAAACATGTTTTCGACCATGTGAATGGTTCAACCGAGTCATTAAACCATTGACATGGTGTAGTCCCTAAACAATAAACCAAACCATTTCTTTATTTGCCTCAACAACTGTTAGAGACATAAACAACAACATTCCATCCGGGATGGTTTGAAAGAATTGCCGGTGGAACCAGTGCCATAAAGAAAAACTCCATGCATAAAATGCCCGTTTCTCATGAGTTCAATGCCCGAAAGGTCCCGGAAGGCAAACAAACTGTTGGAATGTCACTTGGGAGAATAACAAAAATTAAGGGTGAATGTGTGGAAAATAAGAAATTCGCAACTTTTGCCCCAAAGAACATGCAACATCGGATCTTTTTAGGTTTGGAGTCGGTAGCGGGGTTCTTGAGGTTTGGGTTTGCACTTTTGTAGATCTTCTTTGGGGTGCCAGTTCCCGGACCAAGCGTCCTCCAGTTTTGAGATATACTTTCGCGTTCATACCTTCCTGAAACCTTCCCGTGTGACTCCGGAAATATGTCTGTGTAGAGTGATTGTGCAGTTGCGTTTTTGTACATACTTCGTCACTTCGTGATCTCATTTCATAAAGAAGTGGACGATCGTTCCGAATGAAACCAAACATGCGCATTCCTGGGCCCATGATGGTACCGGAATGGAGCCGTTGATTCCATGCAAGTAGTGTTTATGCTTACCGTTTTTTTTGCTTTAGCGATTCCGATTTGTGATGTTCAGCGCTATTGTTGCTGTTATTGACACCGTCTATGTCAATTATTGAAACCGTCTATGTCAATGTTCTGAGAATTTCCGTTTTAAAATTATGCACCAGATTTACCTAGGTTCAAAAGCCACGTAAAATTTTTGTTCAAACAAAGAACAATCAAGGTTTCTTAGCCCAGCAAAACTGATTTTTTTCCCATGGCGTGGTGAACAATCCTTGATTAAACAAATCATCGACGGCCCACACAATAAGGAAAATTGACAATCAAACTGGTACCACAACTGGAATAAAACATGTTGAAATTCTGGCAACTCTTGGGTCCCCGTGACGTTCTGCAATTGCAAAACTACCAGGGGTAGCTATGAGCAATTCATACACTTTTATACATTTTATTGGTTCGGGATTAGAAGGCATATCCCTTTTGGAACACACCCGCGTTTGGCATGTACACCATAAGCTGATCCCACACAGGCTTGAACCCCCGTGGCAGGTCTCCAGTGGTTGACCTCTTTGAACGTATATTGAAACAGTAACAATGTCTATATTTGTTCCTTATTTTTTGGATGCGCAACGGAATGAGTAAGCGCTAGCTGCAAAAAGTGGTGTGGACGCAACGTTGTTGGCTGATATGTACGTGTGGATTGCGAATTTGGATTTGCCAAAAAGTATTGGGTATGTGGAGTGGAATATGCTTTTGGGAAATTTGCAATGCAACTTGATGAAGTCTTTCATCAAAAAATCTGCAAATCACCAATTCCATATTCCAACCAAGGGGGATTCCTACCAAACAAATGCAAGAGGGCGAGGCGGCCGTGTGCTAACCCCCGACTTTGTCGTTCGGCGCTGCAGACCGTTATTGCAAAGGGCACTATTTGGTAGCAAAGCGTGGTTTCGACTTCGGAGGTGGGCAAGGGATTTTGCTGGATTGAAGTCTTGCAGTTGACACCCTTCTTTTTGCCAGGGTGGGAAAAAGTGTGATGATGGTAGACATTTTGATGGTTTGTTTGGCTTTGGGCTGTGGCTCTTCAAAAACGAAGGTGGTGGCAACACCAGCGGAGCCTTCGGCCCAGATGCGCGCACCCACCAACAATATTTTTTTGAATGCATTGGCCGGAACCATTGGCACAAATATCGACCAACTGGAACATCGGGTGCGAGTGGATTCAAACGCAATTGGTCCAAACTCATCATTTTTTTGGAACAAATTCTAAGACAATATTCGCATCACTACGTCACCTTGTTGGTCGGGAAAACGAAGTGTGCAACGTGCACAGTAAAGGCAAGTGGAATCAATTTTGGGTAAAAACATTTCGCGTTTGCCATTCCAAACCGCAGGTCGCGATGTGCGAATGCTTGCACCCCCGAAAGTTACAATTTTGCAGGCAAAATCGCATTAAGCCGGCGCCATTGAACAAACACAACTGAAAACCAAACCGCAATTTTTTCTCATATCTCTGGTGCCAATCGTTCGTTTCACCCAACGATCTTCATCAATCCTTGTGCCAGATCCACCAACCCCAAAGGGAGGAGCAAGAGCATTGTTGGAGCCTGAGGCGACGACCACTGCATCAAAGGCGGCAGGTCTCGCTGCATCAAAGGCAGCAAGTCTCGCAACATCGAAGGCTGCAAGCTCCGGTCACCCGGAAGCCTCCTGGAGTTGGAATCGTGATCACTATGGTGCCCGCCGTGGATGGAGTTTCTGGCGTGGAGCGTGGTATTACCGCGATGAGGCCGGCGGCCGATGGATTTACTGGAACCGCTAGGTAGCAATGATCTTTGTAGCTTTTGTGCAAGATGTGGCATCGTAATTTGCCTTCCCTTGCTTTGCTGCGATTGGTTTTACGGGCTTGAGCTTTTTAGAGGGACCTTTGAAAGACTGCATAAAAAAAACTCCCAAAAGCCAAATAAAACACAATGCGGCTACCCGTAAGGGTATGCCCACACGGCTATTCGTCTCCGCAGTCGTCCCTGCTCGCCCGATGGGGGTGTAAAAACTCCTGCAGTAAAACCACATGTATCATATACATCATTGCGACTACCTATGCAGCGTTGGTTCAAAAGGACTGAGTGCTAGCGGTTATGGTGTTGTATTGTGATTTAACCCCACTGTCGGCTGACCTGGGAATATACATATCGTTTTTCCATTACAAGTGCTACGTTTTCAATTTTACATATTCTAACTGCTGACAGCTCACTATGTCAGTATTCACCTTTTCATAGTTGCCAAGAGTTAGCAACCAATGTAGGGTTTCTTCCATCCATCGCTCGCATTGAATTACAATCATGCTGGTGCATCCTATTCGGAATGAAACTCACTGTTTCCGGGACGCGGGTGTGACCGACAATTTCATGAAATATATGCAACCAAGAAATAATGTTGTCGCGCTGCTTCTTGGGCAAGAACATCTCAGAAAAGTACGGCGAATTGGAAATTCGACCATCGATGCCACAGGTTCACTTTAGCATCGCTGTGCGTGGATACGGTCAAAATTTAGCTCCGTGAAAATTCCATACACGAACACTCGCGTGGAATGGATAGTTATAGTTGCTATCAGGACAATCAGGGAAGTAGAACGCATAAACATTCCAGAGTTTTCATTGCAGAATTCGATCCCACAAAAAAACATCAAAACCAGCGGCGCATGGTTTTCAACATGTTTCAGGCAGAATCTTGCCCAGACAGGCTTGCACAGTACAGACATTGATGGCAAATGTGCAGCCGACATGAAACATGCGTGCGAGAATTTTGGCAGCCGTTGGAAAGCAGGTGGGCGCGGGCCGTTGTTTTTCCCGTACAACGACGTGAAATATTAATGTAACAGTTGGAACTGGGACGGTTGTATGAACAGAATCTAATTTCAAATTGAACGTGCTTAAAGTTCGACATTTTCAATTCAAACCACAAAACATCTGTAAGCTTGTTTGATGTACTTGAGGGATCTTGAGGGACTGTCATTGTTTTTGGCACGGCGGTGGAGCGCATGTTTGGGCACGTGTTTTTGTAGACTACTCGCTGCCACATTGACAAATTGTCAAATCTATCTTCCAGCTAAAAACGTTGACGCAACACATCCAAATAATTATATATCACCTCTCAAGAGGGTCCCTGTCAACTTTCATTTTCTATTGTTGATGGGTGGAGGCTATGCTTAAAGTGGTTCCAAGTGTTTCCTGCGATGTTTGGCAGAGTCTGGCATTTCTCAACAGGCAGCTCTTGGAAAATCCCTTGCCAAACGCCACGTTTGCACCTCAGGGCAGAACCTCATATGATCAGTGTGGTCTTAATGAAAACCAGGTGTGAAATAGATTGGAGGAGAATTGGGCGTTCAATGTGTTTCCCGCCGATATAGTTATATCATCGTCATCATCGTCATCATCATCATCACCATCATCATCATCATCATTCCTATTTACTTTGCCATGTGGGCGTATACACGAATCAATTTCAAATGAATGCTAAAATCAGAAGGTGCAATGCTTGGAGGCAAGGGCGGGAAACCCTGACGTATGCAGTTGTGAACATCTGTTCACTAAAAAAGAATATTTATATTTGCAACCTCTTGGCGTGTTTATTTAGCGTCATTTCAGCCTTGTCGACTTTCTGCTTGCGGTCGATTTTCATGGAAACCTGTTGGCAGAGCAAACGCAGGAAAGCGCCTTTTGTCGTTTCACATCTGAGCCACTATTGCAGTCAGTTCCTGTGCGTGTCATCCTTGTGCAGTGGCCATGTAAATCGGTCATGCACTGACGGGAAATCTTTTACACCCCGCCTCAGATTTGCTTTGAGGACGGAAAAGAAAATCTGTACACCACGCCAATGTTCAACGATGCCTATGGGGGAAATATTCCTGATTCACAAACCATTGTTCACAGAAGCTACCCCAGGTTTCTTGGTATTTCTTGTGGATAACTATGTCATTGAACACTGCGTATTCATATTGGTCCTGTCTATCCCACCATAAGGGAAAATCATATGTCAGGTCGGGATAGGTCGGGTTGACCCGGGAACAACACCATCAGGTGGCAGAGGACAAACTCCTTCAGCTTTTGCTGGGAGAAAAGCTCCATCTCACAAGCTTCTCTGCTCGGTGTCGTTGTCCCCGTGGAAAGTGCGCAAGCAACGCACTCAGGTCATCCTCATTCAACCCAATCATAGGAAGATCTGGTAGATCGCTGCTTTTCTCGCTTCGAGGCGATCCAGGGAGACTGATGTGCTCGGGTGCTTCTTCTGGAGGTTCTTGTCTCTGGGGAGCTGGTACTGGAGCCACTGGTCGCGGAGCAACTGTTGGTAGTTGAGCAACTTGGAAGATGGGGTTGCTCGTCATAGAGATCTCAGTCTGCACCTCAGCGTCGATCTCCGCGGCTTCGGACTCCTCATTCTCACTGGGTTCCTCCAATTGCATTGCCTCCAGCGGATCCAATTCTTCCACGCCAAGTCTGATCCTGGCCTGGTAGTGCGGTCGCGCATACCGAGCCAATCCATTTTCTGTTTCTCGGAAGTATTCTTCTCCTGAGTCAGCGTCTTGGGGTCGTTCATGGATCCTGTATTGTCGAAGTTCTTGGTTGATTGGATCCCAATC
>Ga0126342_10021221_pt1 | contig 10848 bp, 9 predicted proteins | sample Cyp1metagenome_FD_92528 | JGI IMG/M metagenome (GOLD analysis project Ga0126342, IMG submission 92528) | Coral microbial communities from Lord Howe Island, Old Settlement Bay, Australia - Cyphastrea 1 metagenome | ecosystem: Host-associated > Invertebrates > Cnidaria > Coral ... | reverse complement strand
TGTGTTGACATGGCCAACATGTGCAATCATGCGTGAAAAGAAATTTACAAGGTGCACAAAATTTCGCAGGTGTATTTACAGCCCAAGTCGGGGGCAAATTCCATTGGCCCATGGCACGCAATCTGAGAAAGAAGACCCAGCCACCCTTGGAAGTTCTGGACGTGAAAGGGCTTTGCGAGGAGTGGGATGCTTGTGAGGAAATCAGAGATCGCCTGCGGCAAGGAAATACCTTTCTTCACCCCGATACAAAAGATACAGTAGACGGATGTTGCAAGAATTCCGCCATACTAGTTCCAATTCTTACCAGGATGGCTGTTTTGGAGTTCAAGTCTTTGCCACCGGTGGACCCGCTTCGAGTTGAAATTGATGATTTGTTGGTGAAAAACAAGAGGGGGAATGCCCCCGAACAAGAACATGATGTTGTCAAAGCTTCTTGGCGCGTCAAGAAGCTCTGCAGCTTTGTAAAGATGAAGACCCGTCGTGGAGAAGTAAGCACAGTTACTTGACCATCAATTTTCAAACTATCACGCATGCCTTTTGCATTTGTGAGTTGGCAGGTTTCCTTTGACAATTATATTCTGGTTTAGTCCAAAGTGCAAAACTCTACCAAGCCCGGTTTGAATCCCAGGTTGAAACTTTCCAGGATATGTGCTTGATCCTTGATCCTACTTTGCAGGCGGGATGTTCTATTCAAAGTCCTTCTTAGTATCTGGGGGAATTGTACGTATTCAACACCTTTGCATATCCCTGTTGCTACACCACACAATTTGTTCATTTTGGACCGAAGTTTAAACAGGAGGGGTTGACCCACACATGTCATGCAGGAAATGGTGGACGCCATCAACGGAAAAAACAAAAACTCATGGTCCAGCAGGATGGGCTGTGTGAGGGTTTGGGGCGGTTGATCCAAAATGGTCCTGGGTTTCTATCTAACATCATTTGCAGAGAAACTCAATGTGGTCATCACGGAAAGCACTGCCTGTATACACCCATGTGCATATATATATATGTCAACATCGCATTAAAGTGCATTTCATCTTGTTCGGAAGATTTCAATTTTCAAGTCAAATTTCGATTGCTTATACTTTTTGATTTAGGAGGAAGATGAAGATGAATGGGATGAGCAAGGAGAGGAAGAACCACAGGAAGAGGACGAGGAGGTAGAAGTCAATGCCAACGAACGTGCAAGGGTTTCGGGTCAACAGACTGAACCGGAAGATGTTTCTAAGCAAAGCACCGCAACTGAGAAGGAAGCATGTGGGGACACAGCAACCCCAACCACCCCGAAGGCAGAAGTAATCCCTTCCAACCCTGACCCACAAGCAGCCCCATCCAACCCGGACCCAAAAGCTCCTGATGTTGGTAGCAATGTTGGGGAACTGACCAAGCAAGAAAGTGGAAAGGAAATCAAAACAAAGAGCTCGCAAGTTGAGGAGTCAAAGAACAAGCAACAGCAAGCGGCAGCAGCAGCAGAAGCACCAACAAACAAAGGAAGTTGCCCTGCAAACAGTATCTTGGCTCTAGCTCTCCATGGAAAAATATTTGTAATGTTTGAGATGCCATTAGCAATCAATCGCAATTATTAATATAGGTTCCAATCTATCATAATCTATATCTTCCTGTTTGGCGCCTATACATCACTGTCTCTGAGGTAAGGAAGACTTGGCGCGGAAGCGGGCTGACATTGAGAGAAGACTCCGACTGTGTTTGGGCTGATCAATTAATTTCGGGTATCAACCCAATTGATTTGTTCTAGCATTTAACCTTTCAAATCCCCAGTCATTTCCAAGTACTCCCATGTCTCTAGCATTTTTTTGTGTTGCACGGTTTCACGCCATGTGGATGCCAACATTTTGGAGAGGCAACATCCCAATTATGTATTTCATCTACTTGCAACATCTTGCAACATCCCAGGGTCCAAGCAAAGAAGAAGGAGTTGGAAGAGGCAGACAACCCCATCAGAGCATGTGCCCCATCGCCACCTCTCAGTGGTCACACAGGTTCCGTTTTTTTTTGGCAGGGGGGTTTGCGCAGTTGAATGTGACACTTCTTTCTTACAAAAGGGTTTGATGAGTGTAAATGTGTTTTCATACGGTTTTGACCGGGTGTATCTTAAGTAAAGTGTGAATACGGTGTGGTAATTGTGTTTCGCTGTGTATGGAATTGCATCTACTTCATCAGATATAAACATATATTTATACAGTAAGTTCATCAACAACCCACATCATGGACTTACTACAGCTTTTTGCCAGGAGCTCCCGCAGAGTTTCCGAGTGGCAATGATACGTGCGACACGCTGCCATATGAAGCAACACTGGCTGCAACCCCTGAGATCAAAGAGAATTTGATTTCCCCTGTGCATAATGCAGATGCTAAAAGAGATGCATACCAAAGAAAACAGGTGAAGGAACGTGTGGAAGGAACATCTTCTGTCGAAGTCCCTACCTTCGAAAACAAATCTACCAATCTTGAGTCCGCTGATGGTTTGGAGTCAAAGGATGAGACTGGTACAAAATCCCCCAAGAAGAAGACCACCCGCAAGAAGATGGATGTGAAAGAAGAACAGTTTTCGACCAGTGAGCAAGAGGCCAGGTAAATCAAACAAATTGTATTCATCACCATATTTTGCAGCAATTGTTTTTGATTACTTTAAATTACTGTCAAAGGAAACATCAGTTTAATCCATCCCTATAACTATACACTTCAATTAAATTGCAGTGGTTTGTTCATTCATGACTGGGTCGTTCTTCCAACTCTTTTCTTTCACTGTTTGTCAGGACCCACCAGCTGAACCCCCGGTGACGCGCAAGAATCAGCTGGAGATGAAGGGAGATCCTGTAACAGGACGAGGAAGAGGACGTGGAAGAGGGAGGGGGAAACCCACTGGGCGGGGCAACAAACCGAACGCAGAAAAAAAGAAACCAAGCAAGGCATCTCAGAAGGTTGCTGAAAAAACATGGGAGCAGGATTGGTCCTGGGACCCTTATATGGATGAGATGGAGGATGAATGGGGTTGGAATCCATCTGGGGATTCTGAATCAGCATGGCCCACTGGTGATGTTAAAGGTGAAGAGGCACAGCCAGAGCCTGCAACAAAACGACGCCGGAAGAGCAAGGAGCCCACACCCTCAGGAGCTTCGAACAAGGCAGACACAAAAGCAGAAAAAACCGAGGTGGCAAAGGGAAAGAACAATGACAAAACCAAAAAACATGTTGCCAAGACCCCGGCAGAAAAGAAAGTTACTGAAAAAAATGCTGACTTGGAGGAAACAAAGAAACGACCCCGCTCCCGTTCAGCAAAAGACAGCAGCAGAAAGGGCAAGAAGCTGGAGCGACTGCCGCCGGCACCTACAACACAAAAGGATCAAAAGCTTGAAATTGTGAAGTTCCTGAGGTTGACAAAAGACCTAACCGAAGACAATGCGAAGGAGCAGTTGAAAGATTTGGTACCAGATTACAAGGGCCTTGGGTATGATGGGACCCTCAACATCTACTGGCTCAGAAAAGGTGTCAAGGGCACAGGCGTTGGAGTTAAATCAGTATCGGAAGGAAAGGACTATGCCCATTTTGGGTTTTTGAGTTGTTCTGACAACTGGATTATCGCCATGGCTACGTCGATCAAGGCAGCAGAAATTTTGGCACCTTACATGCAAACAAGATTTCTAAGATAAGAACACTGCCCACTGTTGCTTGCATCTTTTTCAAAAGAGTTATAGTCGATATCAAATTTTGAGTCACATCTCCAAGCACATGTTCGAAGAATCGTGCAATTTGATTTTCTTTGGGAACATCACCCCACATTGCCCATTCATACGCTTAAGGTACGCTATGTGGATGACACTTCGGAGACTGAGGAAAACAAAGGAGTTTCCCTGCAGGCCAACCGCGATGTCCAGAACATGAAAGAAGCAATTATCATTTCCGGGCGAAAAGCCATCCAAGCGTTTTGCAAAGAAGCCTACTCAAAGGCCTAGTGTCTACCAGTGCAAACGGCACTGAAGGTAACATACATGTTACATGGGGTTGGGGTACTTCGCACAAGCTTCTAGCAATTCAGGGTCGTCCAAATTGAACCCTTTGCGAGCTGAAGCTTTGACTGGCACTTCCGAAATCCAAAGGGAAAAATAAAATCAAGTGGAAATTGTGATCTACAAACATGTGTTGATTACAACGAGAATCCATTTTTCACTCATGTAACACACATGCATTGTACGATGTTGGCATAGGATTCTCTGATGGTGCCACTGTGCAGTGATCGACTGCAAACAAACCGAGGCAATGGCAAAATCTTGGTGAAAAAAACTTTGGACTGGACATTTGGTGTTGAAGCAGGATACTATTGGGGATTAATGGGGATTATATATTATATTATTGCATGCAGGGTATCATCCAAAGTTTTAGGGACCATCAATTGGCCAGCCAGTTCAATTTTGAGCATTGAATGAGGCTTAAAGGTTTCAAAACCCGAATGCCCACTAAGCGTTCTTTAATTGGTTTGGTTTTGGGCACATGGTTTTCAAAGTCTTTTATCTTTTAGGATTTATTTCCATTCCCCATCCACGCAGTCCTTCAATCTCCATAGCCATGCAAGCTTATACCCAAAGATCCTGAGAGCGGAGGCTGAAACAAATGGGGTTAGGCCACTGTACTTTTGTTGAGCACTTTGGGGCATGAATCTATCCCAACAAATTGAACTGTTTAAGACATCTATAAAATTCATTCATTAGAATCCTACAGTCATTTGATTGTATATAAACCTTCTACACTTACCCTGATAGTTAGGGCAACCAGTTTTCCCAGCTTACATCGGCCGAGGCCATGCCATTCCGACTATCTGCGTCGCAGCGCCGGAACCTCTACCGGGTCAAAGTGGATGTGAAAAAATGTCATCCCTGGCATATATTATTTGAAAACTTGATCCCATGGTCCATTGTTTCAGGTTAAGTCAAGGCTGGAATCTTCAGCAATTGTTCTAAATTCAGTTGGATTTGGCTCAGTATGAAATTCAGGGGTCAACCAATGAGTGATCAACAACAACTCAAATCTATAGAGATCAAACCATATAAAACGTATATTATATATAATATACTACTGTTATACGTAATTTCACCTCATGCGCTTCTCAGATCAGAATATGTTTTTGGAAACCGGCTTAGCTACAACGTGTGAACTCTACTGGAGTGATTGAGCCATGGTGAACCTTGACACCTTGATGTGGCGGCTCAGGGCCCTACATCTTCCCAAGGCGTTTCGTTCTGATTTCAATTCGACTCAATTTCACCATAATATAATATTAGTTGATCCAATTCACTTGTAAGAAATCAGACCACCATTTTTCGATGCTGCTGATATCTTAACTGTCCCTTATAAAATATAACGATCAACATTGTACTCTTAAGCCCACTGCGCAGCCAAGCTTCGTCGCAGACCTTTGTTCAATGCATTTTGCTCCTTGTGTGGACATATCCGGTTGACGAGGCTGGAATCGGGGTCAACGGTTCAGCAAAATTCGAACCCATTGATCTATAGGGCAGCTTTTGTACTGTGAATCCAAAAATTGGGGACGCCAGCACTGACGCACATGGATGTGCAGGAAGTGGAGTGGATAGAGTTCTTTGCGGGACTTGGAAATTTGACTGTGATGATGAAAGCTTGTCAATACCCCAGTCTACGATTTGATGTGATTGATCACCGGCAATCCCCCAACCGGGGATCAAACTTCATGGACTTATCCCATGCATCTGGGTTTGCGTTTCTTGGCATTAAATTACCACAAGTTTACAAACCGTTGACATTTTCTGGTGTTATTTGCAACACTTATATATCAGGGTGGTTCTAAACTTTAAAACCACAAATTTACTTTAACGACAATCCATGCATGATTGGTAGAAACCCTGAACGTCCTGATCCCTCATATCCAGCTGAGGCTCGCTTTGCTGGCCATTTTGCGGTGCAAAGCCCACGACTTTGCAGCCCACCTCGGAGTAAAATGCAGCAGCTTCTGCAAGGTCAATACTGGAACGTCTCGAAGATCAGCGTGCAATTCCCTGGGTCATTTTATATACCCCTCTGTTGGATTGGCCAACTTGTTACTTGAAAGGACCGCAAAATCAAAGAACTTGAAAGTGTAGGAATATCTCGAAATGTCTTTTTTGATGGCATTTGAAATCACTCAAAAAACCAAGTAAATTCAGTAGGGTATTGGATGCACCCTTCTGCAGGACATGCCTGATGGTTTTGCTCATCACCGCGATGGGCGGCGTGTGGACGCTAGAGCAGCCAGGAGGGTCACTTTTGGAATTTTATCCAACATGGAGGGCAACAATGGGCTACATCTTCGAAACAGGGGGTGATTACGCAGTACTCTACTTAGTTGTCGATATATAGTTCGATATGGTTCGATGATCACTGTTGAGTTTCACCTGGGGTCCAATCTCATATTCCTTTGAATTTCATTATTGGGGTTTCAAGTAAGGTCCAATGCGTACGTTGGTGGATGGGGCATTATTCCGCCAATACACCTAAAAGGCATTTTGCCTACGGAAACACAAAAATGATCTTGGGACTTGACCGCGGTGTTCTTCGAAAGTGGAAGCCCCCAAATGGGAAGAAAGTGGCTACAGCAAAGCGCTATGTTGACAAAGCAGGGAAAACACGGTGGCAGGGTACAAAAGCCCTTCGTGCTACGGAGAGACTTGGTTGTTTTTGGTTCCATCCATCAATTTTCAAGCCCTTGACTGTTCAGGAAAATGTGTTCACAATCAATTGTGCATATTAGAATTTGAGGAGGATTCCGTGCCCATTGCAATTACAATTATTTTGGGTTTGAATCCAAGGACTATTTGATTTAAACAATATAATATCCGTCCTGTCTGGTAGCCCTTTTGCCAAGGCACTACCCAATGGCATTTGCACGAGCAGTGGCAGATCGGATAGAATCCATGAAGGCTACACGCCGAGGATGTCCTGAGGTTCCAAATGAGGTCCCGCCAGCTCTACATACCTTTACTGCCATGGAATGGCACGAAGACGATATTTGGAATTTTTCAGGGTTAACTGATGTGTATGAATACCTTCGGGGTTGCAAAACTGTACAGATTCCTGAGCCCTGGAAGGAGTACTTTCCGAAAAAGCTTTCCTAGGAAGCTGTTGGAATGGTAACCTGTAGCATTTCTATGATTTTCTATGTTGTCCCCAAAATTGTCTCAATTCAAAATAGGACCACAGTGGATTCCCTCCTGACAAAGACCTGAAAGAAATGCAATGTGAAAGATTTTTTGGGAAAAAAGTAGGGTTTTAGATTTTCCATTTTTTTTACCCGTATTGAACCCGTATTAACCCCGTATTATATCCGTTTAAACCCGTATTTTTTTGTGAAAACCCTAGGTTTCGGTGACAAACCCTGGGTTTCCCCAACCCGTATTGAACCCGTATTAACCCCGTATTTACCCCGTATTAACCCCGTATTTAAATATGGGTTTCAGGGCCCCCCCAACAGCTTCATTTTGAAGCTGATTTCAATAGATTTAATTTGGAATAAGTCAGGATGGTTGGATTTCCGGCTGTCCTAAAAGTTGCACGTGCGTTGATGACTTCACAATTAGATGGTACTCAAGACATCAACAGCGCTTGGGTAAAAAAAGTTTCGATCTACTCCAGAAAGATGGGTTCTAGAGCCATCATAGCTCCATTGAATCTGTACATCAGTGAATCAGTGAGCGTGTACTTATTGGAAATTTGCATTGACTTCTGAGGCCATTCAGTTTCCTTTAGGGTGGTTACACATACGGTGTGTTTTGCCCAAAGCAATGGCAAGCACTTCGACTGGGTGGAGCTGTGCCACCCTTCACGATGGGGTGGTGGTCCTGGATTTGAATCTTGAAGAACAAAGACTTTTGAAGCAACTCGAGGAACCCTGAAACAAGAGTGCTGTTTTCAATGGGATACTTTCAGCTGTGGTATGTCATATACAACCCCCATAATTCAACATGCATCATGGTTATTTATGTCAGGAGATGGATGAAGAAATGAAGACTCATGGTGAAGCAAATGCAAGCCCTGCTAGAGCCTGAGCAATTTTGAATCAGTAAGCTTATATGCATTCCTTTATTGACAGCCTATAGTTCAGGCCAACGCAGAGGATTCCCTGCAAATGTCAGAAACCATACCGGTCCAGATCTCGGAGATTCCATGTTGTTGTTGTTGTTTATGTTGAAATTTACATCTCAATTTACATCTCATCTACAGGACCCATCATTATATGCTATAGCTGAAGTTGGTGTACCTCAATTCTTCCCCAACTGGTGGAACCAAGAAACCCCATACTCACCCAATGCGACGAGGCAACTCCAGAAGAACTTCAAGCTGCTGGCATCTCCGTCCTGAAGGAGAAGGTGGATCCCTAAGTTGTATGTGAGCAAATGCCGTATAGATTTGTCAGAACATATATTTCATAATTCCATCAACCTTCAATGTCTTCACCAAAGAAAATGGGTCTAGTGTATAGCTAAGGATGATAGCCAAGAGCCTACAAAGACGTTGGAATCCCAGTCACATGAGACTAAGACCATTGCTACTCCTGCGAGAAGCAATACACAACCGAGAGTTGAACCAGTGGAAGTGGAGCCATCTATGGGCACCAAGTTGGATACCGAACAGATTTCTTCAAAGGACTCTCCACCCGAGTCAGAAGGCAATGAGGTGTCTCCCCAACAACTGGCAGCAGAACCGCCAGCTGGTGAAACCAAAGACGAATCCACTGCCCGAGCTGGACAAGCCGACGTGTCCCGCAAGGCCATTGATTGTCGATCATGTCTAAAACTTTGGTGGTCATTAAAATCAATTGCAAATGGGGTTCAATATATATGATATCGATACTGATATATATCTCTGATAAAAACACGTTTTAGTCATACCAGACTTTTGAACAAAACAAAGAACCGTATCCAGCCCGAAGGCCAAACTGCGGAGTGCGGCCAAGAGTCGCATCAACCGCTGGGTGAAGCCGCACAGTCGCCGATCGGAGCTCAATGCTCCTGAGTGGTTGGTTGAGCAGTGGAGAAATGGCTGTAAGAACGACATTGCTGACCTGTTGAGCCAAGAGAATTTCAACAAGGATTGGTCCACCCGTTTATGTTTCAAACATATGAGTCATGAACTGAAGATTTCAATGGGCCTGCACTGTTAGTCTTTGAGACCTTAAACATAGCACTGATCTGGCAGGAACGCTTTTTGAATAAGCTCTTGATCAGCGTAAAGAAGCAGCAAAAGGTTGAGCTTACCAAAGAACAGGGCTGGTTCTCAGAGGGTGAGCTTACGGAGTTGGGTTGGTCAAAGTCTGGGTCTCATTTTTGAAATTGGTGCAAGTATCAGAACAATCAAATGTTTTTCAGAATTGGATCGGTTCAATCCCCAACATACTTTATGAAGTTGCACTGCATGGTTGGCTCTAGGACCAAGATCGACGGTGCCAAAGCCAAGTGCAAAGCGTTGGGCCAATCTCACTTTAGGCAGTGGTTTCTCTTTGAATTCTAAATTCTAAATGTTATCTTCAACCGTGTTCAACCTTTAAAGCAACCAGCAAATGATAGCAAATCTGATTTGTAGGCAGAATGAGTACGACGGTGTGGATGAGATGTGGGTCACGATCAAAGAAACTGGGAAAAAAATTGAGTCTACTACTTACGAGGAACTTCACCAGCAAGAGTGTGAGGCCCGAAGAATGCATTCCTTTTTTCAGAATCCTATGTGCCATATACACACTCAATAATCCTGTAGCAGTCTTGGGTGGTACTTTCAAACTGCTGCAAGGCCTCTGGTGAACCTACTTGTGACTTTGGCGATGGTGGCAAGTTTGCCATGATTGAAGCTGACAGGGCCAGGACTTCTGTGAAAGCGCAGGTTGCCAAGGAACCCCCGAACCAGCAAAGCAAATTTGCCCAGGCACCGCATGTGAACAAACCTTTTTTTATTCTCATTCTACAACATGGGTTGTGCTATTCCGAAAATCTTTGGCGCCATATTGATCATCAGGTATTTCTTTGAGTCATGGATTAAACTTATCGACATCAGTCTTAAGATTTATATCCATGGTTCTACTTGCACATGCACATCTTTCCTGTCAGTCGAAAGAAGCCCTGAAGAAATTCATGGACTCCTTGATTTCCAGAACGGGAAAGTTGAGAAGCCTAGCACGTGATTTGGAAACCAAGTTTGATGATCCAGCTGCCACCTCGTGCCCCAGCCGCATGACCCATCATGCCAAGATACACTCCACAACTCCACAACGTCCGCTCCATTCCATCAGCTCGCATTGCCGAGGTGCATCAATTCCTTAAAGACGCAGATCCAAAAGGTTGATGATGCATATGACTCGTGCATGAATGCATGGTCCAAGGGTGAAGCAGAGGGGTTCTTTACAGAGGGGCTGCTCAGTTTACTTTGCGATGAAACGCACAAAACACTTCAAAACAATTGGATGAAATACACAAAACACTTCAAAGCAATTCGCCAATACCTAAATATATATATATCCAGCTTTATACTCACAGATTTTTAGTCACACACTTACTACTGAGGTTTCACAAGTCCGCAGAAGAAAAAATGAAAACAGCCACATATGTGTCCAATCCTCAAAGGGTCTGAAATGCTAACGTGTAAAATTGCCGTCAAGCATCGTCCAATGGGAATATTGCCCAATTCCAACAGTCCTTGGCTCGCCCAGGTGTGCAACGGCAAGCGGAGTGGAAATGAAGATCAGGACTGGGCGGGGTTTGCTTTCAGTAGAAATGTTGTCCTTGGTTTCATTTATATTATTCATTCAACCCATGCCCCATACAGTATATGTTG
>Ga0126342_10021220_pt1 | contig 10848 bp, 8 predicted proteins | sample Cyp1metagenome_FD_92528 | JGI IMG/M metagenome (GOLD analysis project Ga0126342, IMG submission 92528) | Coral microbial communities from Lord Howe Island, Old Settlement Bay, Australia - Cyphastrea 1 metagenome | ecosystem: Host-associated > Invertebrates > Cnidaria > Coral ... | reverse complement strand
CTGGCATTCTATCTGACATTCTATCTGGCATATCTTCTGGCATTCTATCTGGCCGTTGAGGTCCAGCGGTGCACACTGAGCTGGGCAGGTCCCAGGTTGAGGTCCAGCGGTGCACACTGAGCTCGGACTGGCGAAGAGTTGGCAAGGCAACGGTGGACGTGGAAGTGGAGGCAGAGGTGGTGGAGGAGATGCTGGCGGAGGAGGACCAGGAGGAGCAGGAGGAGGATAGCTAGCCGAGGAGGAGGAGGAGGAGGAGAACAACTGTGATAAAATCTAACAACCCTCACCTGGCAGGTGGGGAACAAGCGGTGGAAGTGCTTGGACAATCGATCTTGTCTACCTCTGTGTATACGTGAAAACATCTCTCTTTCCAAATCAGCCGAAGCACTGAAGCCTCCGCCCACCGGACGGCTCAGTTTCTCTGTCTCCTGCGGGCCGAAGCAAGCAGCCGTGATGCACACCCTTGTGACAAAGGAGAACATTTGCCGCAGAGTGCGTTCCACATGTCACAGACGGGGCCTCATTGGCCGACGCAGCACCACCTCCCGCAGGTGGTTTCGCCAGCTCCTCGGCACATGATGCGCCAGGGAACAATTTGGTTGCAGACATGAAAAAGTTCCGTGCCAGATATAGCACGATCGCACCACGCAGAAAGGATTGTTTGGAACAGTTGTCACGCATAATTTACACTATGTCAAGAAAAAACGTGAACTATCGCTATGGCAGGTAAGATGGTAGCTATTGTGTTCTGTCCTGCTTCCCTTTTCGTGTCCTCGACTTCTTGATTTGCTTAACCTGGCACCAAGATTGTCCCAAGTAAGAATGAGGCTTTCACCTCACATCTCATGTGCACTAGTCACTCTGCAAGGGACATGGCATTGGTATCAAAAAATAGGAGAAAAGAGACCCTAAGAGTGAACGGACAGCAAGTAAACCGTGGCATGTCTCTGGGGAAGATCTGAATACAAATCGTGCAGCCAAAGTGCAAGTCGCGATTTTCTCACACCAGTCGCTCTTGGATCCTGCTCCGACTCGAGCTTACGACCACCAACTTCTTTCCAAGAGATTCAAAAAAGGCAAGGTCTGTTATCTACCTACTGACTCCCCTACTTTTTCTGTTTGGTCTCACTTCTAGATCGGTCCCCTGCTGTCCTTTTTTTGGAGCTCTCCACATCTTTGCCACTGTCGCAAGTTGCCTCCTCTGTCGCAAGTTTCTCGATCGCCGCCGAAGGTACCTGCAATGCAAACCAACTTCAAATATTTGAGGAATTCACGAGATATTTGGCTGCAACGCCATTGCAGCCATTGTTGCACTAAGACTTCCTAAACTCAGACAAACTACAATCTTTGCATGAAAGATGATACCTCAAAATCTTTGCTAGCATACTCGAGTTCTCCCAAACAAGCACCTGCAGACGGTTTTCTTGTGTCTCACTCCAGGTGGGCTTTCTCTCTTACATCAAAATGTCCCATACTGACAGCTGAATCTGCACAAGAAGACAAAAACTATCCCATTAGCAAGCATGTAGCCAGTGTCTCAGAAGCAACTTGCCTCATCCATCGGAGGGTGCTCGATTGCTTGCGAAGGTATCTGCAAAACAAATGAACTTCACATGTCGGAACATGTCACGAAAGATGTGCTCGCAACGCACTGGAAGCCATTGTTGCAAGTTTTCCCAAACAAGCACCTGCAGACGGTTTTCTTGTGCCTCACTCAAGGTGGGCTTTCTCTCTTACATCAAAATGTCCCGTACTGACAGCTGAATCTCCCATTAGCAAGCATGTAGCTCAGAAGCAACTTCCCTCATCCATCGGAGGGTGCTCGATTGCTTGCGAAGGTATCTGCGAAACAAATTAACTTCACATGTCGGAACATGTCGCGAAAGATGTGCTCGCAACGCGCTGGCAGCCATTGTGGCAAGAAGAAAATCATACCCAGCAAGCAAGTTCCAATCTTTGCATGAAAGGTGATAGCTGAAGTGTGTGCTAGCAAGCTCGGGTTTTCCCAAAGAAGCACCTGCAGAGGTTTTTCTTTTGCCTCACTCCAGGTGGGCTTTGTAGTATGTCCCAGACGTACAGCTTTCTCCAGACTAGACATGAAAAACGTATCGCGAAGTATCTTGCCTCATCTATCTGAGGGTCCTCGATGTCGGCCGAAGGTACCTGCAATACAAGCCAGAGTTGGAAAACGAGAACGTCACAGAATGATGTGGGGAGCCAAAAACACATATCACATATGTCTATGGCTGAGAAGCTTCAGGCCCAAGAAAACAAAGACCTCTACATATATAATTGTTCAATCTTAGTCAGTCCATGCGGACAAGCACCCTGATAGCTCGGTTCCAAAGTTACCAAAAATGCTAGCTAGCGCAATGGCTACCTACATCCACCACCGTGTTGTTTCAATGCGTCAGAATGTCATTGAAATCCGTTAACTCAGCTGGCCTCTCGGGTTCTGGCCGCCGGGCGTTTGATGGCAGCAGGACGTTTTTTTCGCCCCCATGGCCAGTTTGCGTATGGACAGCAAAACAAAGTATGCAGCGTATAGACCATTTGATCGGTGCACGCACTCTATGTGCATTCTTTCGGAGCAGCTTTTATTTTGTTTTGTAGCCTGCGATCTTCTGTTCCGCAGAATGCCAACGCAACAAGTTAGACATATGGATATGTATATGTATATATTTATATATGGTTATGTAGTTGTACTCGTAGTATATATATATATACCTATGTATGTATTGCATTTATATATGTATATCGAGTCTATATCTAGATCTATATGTGGAAGTAGGGCGCAGCCAAGCCGGGGGACGGAATATTCAAATGCAGGAAAGTGATTTCCTTCAAGAGGTCTAAAACAGTGTTGGAAGGAGCATAGTCGAGAGATCTCAGGCAAGTTGTTGCAAGTTCTCTTTGTCAGAGGCCTTTAAGTCTGCCGTCTGCTCAAACTCTCCAGAAGAGATCCTTTAGCAAGATCTCTGTTCTCATCACACGGTCTCTGTACAAGATCTGCACAAGAGGTCTTTTGGTAAGATATCTGTACAAGCTGTCAAAACAAAACATCTCCCGGCAAGATCTCTGTAAAATATCTCTGAGGAAGGTCTCTCTTCAAGCTATCTGCACAAGGTCGCTATGCGAGATCTACTGGCAAGATGCCTGTAAAGCTGCGCGAAAGCTCCACAAGAGTTCTATTGGTAAGAGCTATGTAAGAGACCTCTTGGCTAGATCTCCGCACCAGTGTTCTATTAGAGCTCTCTTGGCAAGGTCTATGTAAGAGACGTCTTGGGAAGATCTGAGCTGATGCAGTGATGTGGTGACGTGGTGTTTTAATGCTGTGATGTGATCATGGTGATGTGGTGATGTGGCCACGGTGGTTATTTAACTTTACATGTGTAATTTCCGCATCTCATGCTAGAGGACTCATCTGCGTACATGAAAGTGACTCACCTGCGCACTGGATCCCGGGCTCATCTTCGCACAGGAAACAGAGACTCACACACACACAGGAAACAGGCGCACCTGCGCACAGGATAGCATGTATGCGACTCTAACCTTTAGGTGTATAAAGCAGGGGAAGGGGGGTGGAACAGGGGAACAGGGGAACAAGGGTGAACAAGGGGGGAACAGAGCCGTGGAAGAGGGGAACAAAGGGGACAAGGGAAGGACAAATGTGGATGATGACAATGATCTTGATGACCATGTCTATCATGATGATGATGAAGAAGAAGAAGAATATGATGATGATGAGGAGGGGTATCACGATGATGATGATGATGATGATCATCATCATCATCATGATGTGGATGAGTCAAAGGCCATCCCGCGCATAAACCTTCCTCATCCCGGAGTTTAGACATATAACATTCCTTTGGTTATGTTTTGATATGTGCTGTATAAATAAAATATACGTGTATATATATATATATTATATATTATATATATATATATATTATCTATACTTCCTTTGAAGGCCTCTTGAGACCCTGAACCGCCACACAGCAAGATTCGTTGCCCTCTTTCCAACCATGTTGACTTTCCCTTCCAAAAGCAGTGTCAAACGCAAAGCACATGTGTCACGTTTTATTGGGTGGGTTGAATGCCGGTCTGAATCTCAAAATGGTGGTCTGCTAGACTCTGAAACGCCACAGCAAGGTTCATTGCCATCTTTCCAACATGTTAACTTTACTATCCAAAAGCATTGTCAAACGCCAAGCACGTGGCCTCAGCCTTTTTTTGGGGGGTTGAATGTCGGCATGAAGCAACTTGAATCTGAGAATGGTGGTCTGCTTTTTCCTTCGTCCAAATTCAGACGCTTCGTGCTGCAACCGGTGAGGCCAGCAAGGCACTGATTTCAGCCTTGTCTTCGCTTCTCTTGCGTTTGCGCTCCCGCGTCCTGGCCTCAGCCTTTTGCTGGATGAAGGCCAGTGTCTGCCACGCACTGTCTGGCGGTAGCTGTGCCGTGCGTCCGCCACTGACCCGTTTTCGTAGACGTTCTTCACACTCTTCCCATGTGCGAGGTCCATCCTTTTCAGGTGACGTGCAGGTGTTCATGTCCTAGTTTTGTGATGAACGTGTGCAGTCAACGCTTGAAACTGACCAATGCATGAATGGCAGCCTTTTGGGTAACGTGGAGATCAATCGAAGTATTGAGGCTTGGGGAACCATGTTCTTACCCCTTGTACATCTCAATATATTTGATAAGTGTCCACTTTTTTTGTGCCAAAGATAACAACATGTAGCCAGCTGTTGATTCTAGCCTTATGGGTGGCTTCTTCCATCGAAGCCATGCTGACATCACGGTCTCCACTTCTCCATCTGATGAGCAAGCTGTGTGGACACAGGCCGTGCTGACTGAAGTGTCGACCTTGGATTGATAAAGCATGCCAGGGTCAAGATTGATCTTATTGTGACACATGCCAAGAATGGCAGAGGGAAACAAGGAGAGCTGCTTCACGCAAGGTTGAACATAAAAATCTTTGAGGTCAGATCGGTAATTTTTTTCGCGGGATGGACGGAGTCTGGAGCTCCAACATTTGTCTGCCAAGATACATGTGCACAAGAAGTCGGACCCCTGGTGGCGCCGTTCGAGGTCAAGCACCACAGACAAATCTGCTGTAAGATTGCGAATCTTGGGCAGACTCAGGCGTTGGCCATAAGACAAATCCTTGGTCAGATTCAACTTCTTCGCGGCCCGCCACCAAGTACCTTCGTCCGAAGTGGCGAGCAGCAGTACGACTTGTTTGGCCGTAGAGTCGTCCACAGTCATTGCCACATCGAATGTCGGCAGGACCCAAGCTTTTCGGCAGCGCATGCCTTGCACCACTTTTGCCTCAACCTCGCACCGTGCTGCGCCTTTATTTTAAACGGGAACGGGGACTTTGCAGTAGTAGCTGTACCCCTGCTTCAACGTCTATGTGTGCAAGGGTTCGTGTGCCATTCTTGGTGTGCGCGTGCCAGGGAACGTTAATATCCCACCCCACCCCACCCCACCCCTACTTCACCTGCGCCTCTATTTTAGAGGAGAAAGGAGCCTTGAATCCGTGCTGCGCCTTTATTTTGATGGAGAGTTTTTGGTTGCTGAAAAGGTCCTTTTTTAGTTGCTGACTCGGTTGGTCTTGGTCGCTGACTCGGTCGTTCTTGGTTGCTGACTCGGACGTTCTTGGTTGCTGACTCGGTTGGTTGCTGACTCGGCTGCTTTAGTTGCTGACTCTTGGTTGCTGACTCGGGCGTTCGTAGATGCTGACTCGGTTGTTTTTAGTTGCTGACTCGTAGTTGCTGACTCGGTTGGTTGCTGACTCGGTCAATGTTCATGTATGTGTTCATGTATGTATGTATGTATGTATGTATGTATGTATGTATGTATGTAATGTATGTATGTATGTATGTATGTATGTATTTATGTATGTATGTATGTATGTATGTATGTATGTATATACACATTTTTATTTATAACTATAATGATATATATATATATGGGAAAATCTCATCTATAATGTGGATGATAGTGGATGTATATGCTCAGAATGTTCCGAACAAATAATGAACATATATCCATGGTATATCATGGTTACTGTATGTTTCTTACTCAGATTCATCCCAGTTATAAGTAGGACAAGTAAGGTGAGTCAAATTATAACTGGGGTGAACTGCCCACTTGCTAACTGGAGTGCGGTTTAATTTCTTGGCGTTGCTTCACCCCATAAACTAGATAGAAACATCTACCATAACTGACTGCATCTAAGACAGATCAAGGTGCTGCCCCTTAATGATTAAGTTATGTGTGTTGTTTTATCAAGCCATCTAACTGTAGTCATTATAGACTATAGCCACCATAAACCCTGGAGAAATATGATAACCCATGTAGCTGGGGCATCACCTAAGTTAACGCGTCCAAGTGAGCAGGGTTTTAAAAGCCTTCTACAGGCGCCAAATGCCAAACACCTAGATCTACAACTGCATGTTATATAGTATTTATTGGTATATCCATATGCATGTTTTACTTAAATATACTTAACTCTTTTTGTGTCCAGTGGGACGTACATACCAACTGAAGGAATTGTATATTCATATGTGATTGCATGCGTGCACTGTAAACAAACTGGATGCATGAGACTGAATACATGTGGAATGTCTGTTGGATATATCGGATACATATATATATATATATGGTTGTATCTATTGTAGATCTACAATGGTATGCATAGATATCATGCCACTATTTCCTTACTCCCCATTGCTTTTGATATCTTTTGCACTTCACGGCACTGAGTCAATACATGTCAATTCAATGCCGTACCCAGTCAAACAAGAACATGCACCTAGGCCCACACAATAGTGTCATGTCCAAACCCATTTCCCTCAGAAAGAAAACCTGCTCATTATCCATTATCCATTATCATTATCCACTATCCATTATTATCCCATTTATAATGTCTAGGAGTCTAGGACCATGGCAAAAAGGGATAATAATGGATCCTGGAAACACACGAAGCAGACATGAAAAAAAACAACTGCAACAGTCGACCAGTGACGACCATAACCACCGCCCCACCCTAGCGGCCACCACCATTGTCACAACCACAATCAAAACCAAAACCACAACAACAACCACCGGGAGAATGACTCCAGCAGTCGCAATGACATGATGCAACTCCTGCCGATTGGCCACACGTTGCTCGTTGGAAGCAAAGCGTTCAGAGTTTGCGAGCTCGTCTTGACCCAGAATCTGGCAGTGACAAAGCAACGTTACATGAGAACAGCAAAGAAAAAAGAGCGAAACAAAGCAGGGCTGGTCTCAAATGATCAAAAACTCCTTTCAAGCCTGCTGCTACTGAGAGTCCTCTCGCTTCCTTCTGAAAAGTGGCACTTGTTCCTCCCGTTTCAATGTGACAGTCACGTACCTTGCACAGGCTCCGAAATTGTGCGTCCGAGCCAACCTAGGGCAAAGCAATTCATGGATCGGTGCTGCTGTCCCATCAAACTCAAAACTGCGACCCTAGAGTTTTGCCCATCACAAACCCCTCATAACTCATAATTTCAATGACTGGATCATGACTAAGTCTTGCGCTGCCAATATGATTGGCAAATCATCCTGGCATTGAGTCTGAACTTGTAGGAGCAGCCACGCGAGACCATGAAAGCAGTTGGCTCAAATGGGTTTGTCATGGTTCGTCTGAAAATGAGGTATTCCACTGGTTGATCATCATTCAGAATTGCCGTTTGGAGGATACGGACACAATTTTCAGACACACACACACACACTGATGGCACCAGGTGCTCATCGCACGAGTTTCCGTGCTCTCAGCACATCATCTTAACTGCCTGGTGGTTTACGAACCCCTCTGAAAAATATGAGTTCGTCAGTTGGGATGATGACATTCCCAACTGAGTGGAAAATTATAAAATGTTCCAAACCACCAACCACATAAAGTCGAACACCCGCCTGGTCGTAGAAGACAGTGCCATAAGGACAAATCGAAGGATGATCCTTGCTGGATTTCGGACTCGAATTGACTCGTGAGGTCAAATGGAGGTTTCACCAACAAACATTGGGATAGAATCGGATATAATGGGATATAATGGGATATACATGGCCTCTGAACATGGGCTTGTCCCAAAATGGGGGGCATGCTTCCAACATGTTCTCTGAATAGGGAATGTACTATGACTAAACTTAGACTAAACTTACTAAATATGATTGTTTGGAGGATTTTGGGGGACCCTACTCAAAGTTCTGCAGCAAAGGCATGGTTTAAAGAAAATCAACACAACTCCTGCAACTGCGCAAGAAATCTTCGGACATAGGACATGATAAAGGAGCAATTACAGGGGTGGCTGATGTTCCTTCATGTTTGTTGAAATTTATGTTGCTACAATGATTGAAATACCGGTCAAGTGACTTGATCATTCTTTCAACTGCGAACTATGGCACTGGGAAATCCCTACTAATGGAGATGGGACCCTGGGAACATCCAGCAACCAAGTCGCAGAGCCCATGCGCTGCGGTACATGTCCAGCAACCAAGTAGCCAGTTGCCTAGAACAGCCCCGGTAGAACAGCAACCGGAGAATTAGAACAAACTAATCTCATCTAATCTCACCCATTTTCATCCAAAATATTCCAAAATAATGTTCAACACAACGGATGGCTTCTGCGCGGTGTTTCATATTTTAGGGGGATGGGCTTTTGTTGGTATGATCTTCCATTAATCCATCAATCCACCACATCTCCTTGAAATTCACGTATATCATTTCTCCATATATGAGGGTGTGTCTGAAAACGGCCAGTATACAATATCAATACTTGGATGATTGATCATTGGACTAAATATACCCTCCAGTAAACTAACATAGCTATTGAACATGGGCCATTGATGTACATGATGTACCTACGTATCAAAAGTTGTGTTTTTTTTTCCATGGTTATAAGTTATGTTAGTCTACAAGAGAGTATTTTTAGAAAAACACATACCTGCCATGCCAACACATGACAGGCGATACGGCGATACCGCACCTGATTGGCCAGTGGTGACACCGCTGCAGCCATCAGCGATACGTGAACATGAGCACCTTTGCCGCAAGGACGGCTTCACAGCTAAACTCTCCTGCAGATTCACATAGAAGGGTCTACATCTAGCGGCTTAGCGCACTTTGATTGACGATTTCTTCGCGAAACACGGTAGTTGAAAATGCAAAACTCCGCCAGCCTTGGGGCCTAAGGTTGAGAACACACAGAATCACAGTCCCCTGTGGTGCACCTTCCCCCGTCTGGTGACGTTGCAATAAGGCGAGCAATATCGCCTGAAGTGTCTATAGCGGGGTCAAAACGCGAGAAAAAAAAAGGTGGGTTTTCACATCAGAATAGCCAGTAAATGGATGGACATTGGCCCGCTCATCTCCCCAAAATATAGTATACATCCTCACCATGCCATGAATCAGTCATGCGAAGCTGCGTGAAGCTCAGCAGAACTGGAAATTGCCGTCAGGCAGGAATGCGAATAAACACAAGCTATCTTGTCTGCCACAAAAGATCTGTAGGTTATACACCCCCAAAGGCGGTACATCAGCCTCCATAAGACCTGTAGGTTGCCAACATACAGCCCCAAAGACGCTTCAGCAATCCCGATAAGAGCCAACATCCAGCCCCAGAGGCGGTTACAGCAACCTCCATCAGACCTGTAGGTTGCCAACATACAGCCCCAGAGGCGGTTCAGCAATCGGGTTGAGCAACCTCTATAAGACCTGTAGGTTGTCAACATACAGCCCCAGAGGCGGTTACAGCAACCTCCATCAGACCTGTAGGTTGCCAACATACAGCCCCAAAGCCGGTTCAGCAACCTCCATCAGACCTGTAGGTTGCCAACATACAGCCCTCAATAAGACCTGTCGGTTGCCAACATACAGCCCAGAGGCGGTTCAGCGACCCCCATCAGACCTGTAGGTTGCCAACATACAGCCCCAAATGCGGTTCAGCAACCTCCATCAGACCTGTAGGTTGCCAACATACAGCCCTCAACAAGACCTGTCGGTTGCCAACGTACAGCCCCAGAGGCGGTTCAGCGACCCCCATCAGACCTGTAGGTTGCCAACATACAGCCCCAAAGGCGGTTCAGCAATCGGGTTGAGCAACCTCTATAAGACCTGTAGGTTGCCAGCATACAGCCCCAGAGGCGGTTCAGCAACCTCCATCAAACCTGTAGGTTGCCAGCATACAGCCCCAGAGGCGGTTCAGCAACCTCCATCAGACCTGTACGGTAACTACATTTAAATATACGGACTTTAAAAAAAACAAACAGGTATTTTAGACTACATCCGTGAAGGTTTTCCTTGGCCTGCCCAGCCATTTAAACATACGGAATCCAATTCATTACATTTAAACATCCGGTAACTACATTTAAATATACGAACGGGTATTTCATACTACCTCCGGGGCCTTGCGGTCTGGCCCGCCCTCCACATATTCAAATGCCGTTACCATAGGTTGCCAACATACAGACCCAAAGGCGGTTCAGCAATCCCCATAAGTTGCCAACATACAGCCCCAGAGGCGGTTCAGCAATCGGGTTGAGCAACCTCCATCAGACCTGTAGGTTGCCAACCTACAGCCCCAGAGGCGGTTCAGCAACCTCTATAAGACCTGTAGATTGCCAACATACACCGCCCTAGAGGCAGTTCAGCAACCTCCATAAGACCTGTAGGTTGCCAACATAGCCACAGAGGCGGTTCAGCAACGCTTCATAAGACTTGTAGGTTGCCAACATACAGCCCCAGAACCCGTTCAGCAACCTCCATCAGACCTGTAGGTTGCCAACATACAGCCCCAGAGGCGGTTCATAAGACCTGTAGGTTG
>Ga0126342_10021219_pt1 | contig 10848 bp, 13 predicted proteins | sample Cyp1metagenome_FD_92528 | JGI IMG/M metagenome (GOLD analysis project Ga0126342, IMG submission 92528) | Coral microbial communities from Lord Howe Island, Old Settlement Bay, Australia - Cyphastrea 1 metagenome | ecosystem: Host-associated > Invertebrates > Cnidaria > Coral ... | reverse complement strand
GATAGATAGATGGGTAGATAGATAGATAGATAGATAGATAGATACATAGATAGATAGATAGATCGATGGATGGATGGATAGATAGATGGGTAGATAGATAGATAGATAGATAGATAGATGGATGGATGGATAGATAGATAGATAGATAAATAGATAGATAGATAGATAGGTAGATAGGTAGATAGATAGATAGAAAGACAGATAGGTAGATAGGTAGATAGATAGATAGCTAGCTAGATAGGTAGATAGGTAGATAGGTAGATAGGTAGACAGAAAGATAGATAGACAGATAGACAGATAGATAGAGAGACAGCCGAGACAGCTAGATAGATAGATAGATAGATAGATAGATGGATAGATAGATCGATAGATAGATAGATAGAGAGATAGATAGATAGATAGATAGATAGATAGATTAGATAGATTAGATAGATTAGATAGTTAGGTAGATAGGTAGACAGATAGATAGATAGACAGATAGACAGATAGATAGAGAGACAGCTAGATAGATAGATAGATAGATAGATAGATAGATAGATGGATAGATAGATCGATAGATAGATAGATAGATAGATAGATAGATAGAGAGATAGATAGATAGATAGATAGATAGATAGATAGATTAGATAGATTAGATAGATTAGATAGTTAGGTAGATAGGTAGATAGGTAGACAGATAGATAGATAGATAGACAGATAGATAGACAAACAGATAGATAGATAGGTAGATAGGTAGATACGTAGATAGGTAGATAGGTAGATAGGTAGATAGGCAGATAGGTAGATAGGTAGATAGGTAGATAGATAGTCAGAGAAAGAGAGAAAGAAAGAGAGAAAGGAGCTGTTAGGAGGTTCGGGCGCTGATTTCCTGAGAGCGGCTGCATTTTGGAGCATCAGATCTTCAGGTTTGCTGAGATGATTTTGCGTGACAGGTGCAGCGCTTCGTATGACCTGGCATCACTTTTTCGTGGCAGGCGCAGTAGTTTAGACAAGTGGACTGGAAAAATCGCAAAAGCATTGGTACGAGGCTGTCAGCTCTGCACTCAACTTTCCATTATTGAAGGAAGTCTCGCAGAATTGCTTCGTTTTTTTTATGTCGTCAACTTCCGAAATTGAAGAAGTCTCGCAGAATTGCTTCGTTTTTGACGTTGTCAAGTTCAAAATTTGAGGAAGCCTTGCAGAATATCTTTGTTTTCAAGCTTGCAGGTACGCAGACAGATAGATAGATAGACAGATAGATAGACAGAAAGGTGGCTAGATAGACAGATATCAGATAGATAAGCAGGTATGCAGATAGACAGATCGATTCACAACTGCAACTACACAACTACAACTACAACTTCAATTGCACTTCAACTACAACAACTACAGCAACAACAACCACAACAACTATTACACTACAACTGCAATTGCAACTAAAACTGCAGCTACAACTACAACTTCAACTGCACGACAACTACAGCTACAACTACAACTACAACTGCACTACAACTACAACTACCACTACACGACACTACACTAGACTACGACTACAACTACAACTACAGCTACAACTACAGCTACAGTTACAACTATCACTACACTGCAGCTACAGCTACAACTGCAACTGCAACTGCAGCTACCACTACCAGCAAGCTCACTACAGCTACAGCTACAACTTCAAATTCAACTACACTACAGCGACAGCAACAACAACAACAATTACCACTACACTTCACTACAACTACAACGACAACTACAACTAACTACAGCTACAACTATCACTACACCGCAGCTACAGCTACAACTGCAACTGCAACTACAGCTACCACTACCAGTAAGCTCACTACAGCTACAGCTACGACTTCAACTTCAACTACGCTACAGCGACAGCAACAACAACAATTACCACTACACTTCACTACAACTACAACTACAACTACACTACAGCTACAACTACACTACAACTACAACTGCAGCTACAACTACATCTCCTACAACCACTACAACCACTACAAGTACCTCAACCACTACAATTACTACAGCCACTTCAATTGCTACAACTACAACTCCAACTACAGCTACAGCATTACAACTTCAACAACATCAGCTACACTACAACCACAACTACAACCACAACTACAACTACACTACAACTACAACTACAATTACAATTGCATGGCACTTCGCTACACGACACTACATCCTGCAGTTGTGGGTGAGGTGACCACTGCAAACACTCCAAGAATCACAGCCACCTTTCGGTCCATCAATGGATTCGCTCTGCCATCCATGCATCACAACAACTCACCTCTCCTATAGTTTCCTATCTTTGAAACTTCCGCCACCGCCTCGTGCGGTACTACTGGTATATATATATACATATGTATTTATTTATACCGATGATATTCCCATTACATCCACATTTCTGGGTTCCTGTTCAACTCTCAACCTAGGATCTAAATCAAGCATCTCTGACAATTTAAGATATTCCCAAACATAGTTCCAGATTTATTGGTGAAGGGTTGAACTCCACAAAGCAAAACATTTTCTCCAGCACTTTCTCCGCCGCTCAGTCTGTGAGACCACTCCTCAGTGCCGCTCCGCTTGACAAATGGCCAAAAAGAGTGTGTGTCTTAAAGACAAATATCACGTGCATATATAATCATATAAATGATATGTATATGAGTTATATGAGTATAAAATCCTAAAAATATGTATACAAAATTTATGTATACAATCAATTTGCTAAAAAATACAATTTATGTGAGAATCTGTAAACATGTATAAACATGTATATATGTATAAATGTAAAGATGGATTTTTATGTGTATACGGGTATGTGTATATATGTGTATATGTGTATATATGTGTGTCTATATGTAAATTCCATATATGTGTATACATATATACATATATACATCTACACATGTATATACGTGAATATGTATGTACGTATGCATCATGTATGCATGTATGTATGTGTGTATGTCTGTGTGTACGTATGTATGTACTAATGTATGTATGTATGCATGCATCTATCTATCTATCTATCTATCTATCTACGTAATCCAAAATCTAATCCAATATCTAATCCAATATCTAACCCAATATCTAATCTAATCTCATATCTAATCTCATATCTAATCTCATATCTAACCTCATATCTAATCTATCTATCTATTCTATTCTAATCTATTCTATCTATTCTATCTATTCTATCTATTCTATCTATTCTATCTATCTATTCTATCTATGTATTCTATCTATGTGTTCTATCTATTCTATCTATTCTATCTATTTATCTATCTGTCTATCTATTCTATTCTATTCTATCTATCTATCTGCTTATCTATCTACCTATCTATGTATCATTCTATCGACCTATCTATATGTATAAATATGTACAAAATGAGGCCACCTATATAGCTAAGTTGATATCCTTTATGTTTCCCTATATATATAGATGGTTATGCAGATGGTTCTATCCATCCATCCATCCATCCATCTATGCATCCATCTATACATCCCAATATCTATGTATTTATCAATATATTTATCTACCTCACTGTCTATCTATCTATGTATCTAGCTGTCTATCTTTCTTTCTATCTATTTATCTATCTATCTAAGTGTTAAACAATGTGTAATGTATCCAATGTATGCAACACATGTAATATATTATATGTGATGTACGTGATGTATGATGTATGTGAAGTATGTGTTGTATGTGATATATGTGGTGTATGTGGTGTATGTGATGTATGTGATGTATGTGATGTATGTGATGTATGTGATGTAGTGTAGTGTAGTGTAGTGTAATGCAATGCAATGAAATGTAACGTAATGCAAAGAAATGTAATGGAAGTATGCATGCATGTATCTATGAACACTTTGATTCCTCGGTTTAAGGCTGAAAATCAGCCACTAGCCGGTGATCTACGAAAGACGTACCCACATTTTGAAGAACTGCAAACGCATGGGAAAGCAAATCGCCTGAAACTAGCAGCTCATTTACAGTTCGTTTGATGTTGCCTTTCTGTCATTTCCGTTTTGACGCTTGAACTTCTCGTTCTTCACCTCTTGGCCATTCAAAAATCGCGACGTGTTCCCGGTCCGCATCTTTCCGCCTGGTTATCTTCCGCTGGTGCCGCTGAGAGTGCAAGCCTTGTACTCAATGCCATCCACGGTGCCAATATATTTACCTACGTGACCCGGTGAATTTTGAGGTAAATGCTGGGGAATTCATCATGACTTACCATTGATGAGGATATAAGATATATATATATAAACAAACAATTTAAACCAATCTGGTGGTACCTTCGTGTATTTTTTGGACTGTAAATATACTGCACAACATGGATGATCTAAGTACTGCACCGTTCACGGAGCCAAAAGCAAAGTAGGAACGGCAGGACATCGTCGGGCGAAGGTACCGACAACCAAGGAGTTGGGACCTTTTCGGCGCCTCATCGCAAGACGCAGCCGCATCCTGAAAACTGCAGATTCAACAATGAAGAATGGATTTGTTGGAACTCATGTTACCATCGTCATCGTCATCATCATCATCATCATCATTTCACTTTTATTATAATTACAATCATATTCCAGTGTGTACATACGTGTATATATATATACACGTATATATACGTATAATGTATTCCTCGATGTTTGGCTTCACATTCAGATATCCGTTCACCTACCAAACGTTAGGGATTTTGCAGAGATAGATAAAGAGATCTCCTGAAACAAATCCCTGGTGACTTATACAGATGTATAACCTATATACTCCCATATATATAAGTGGGGATATTCCGTCTATAACTGGTGTTTTTTGGCCCATTTACTAAGTGGGGCCCGCACCCAGTGTGCCCTGGCCTCAGAATTTCTTTGAAACCCAAGCGTAAACCGTTCCTAACTAACCAGACATGGTGTCCCCTGAAACAATTAGATTATTAAAGTTAATAAAGTATAAACATACAACTATCATTAGACCATGATCAACTATTTAAATGTGTATACATATATATATTATATCAAAACCTGAAACTGAAGGCAAGACACCAGGTTCGAAGATGCGTAAGATTAGTTTTGCGATGAGTTTACAATGAGGAATTTAATGATGATGTCTTGGAATTATGGGATAACATTAGGACATCATGTGGATTTCATTATTGCATATTTATTGGATACAGTGAAGCAACGCTATGTTATATGATCTTATATGATACTTTGTCTGGACATAGAAAATCGCCTTAAGATGATGATCAGTTCAAGCCAAGATCCAGTACCCCAGGGCGACGGGCACGTAATGTTCCGTATGTTTCCAACTTGTTGATTTTGGCCATGGGGATCACATCAGTTCAAGATAGTTACAGCCCCACCTGATCGCAATATCACGTAGCTATTCCTTCAATGTGGCTGCAGTAGCTTTCTGCACAGCAAATGACATTGTGGCCAAGCAGGCTTTGCTGTCAAAGGCGCACTTCCATCAAGGACAGGACATGACCCGAGTGTTTTGGCTGGCTGAGTTTCTGATGCTACCCTCCGGTAATCAAACATGGCAACGAGGTTACACATTTTATATAACGGAAAAATAATTGATAACCATTTGGGTGAATATGTTACGCAATGTTTTTTTGAGTGCCATGTGAGCCATGAAAAATACCCCGGTCCCATCTCATGAAATAAAACATGTTTTTCAGGTTTTCCTACTATGGGTCACCATAATCTCCAAACATCCAGCTAGTTTAATTCCATATTTCATAACCAGTCAACAGTTGGGTATTTATCAATTAGATCATCTATGATAGTTAAACCTCTAATTCACCATCATTCTCCCTAGAAACAACCTTCATCAACCGTTGGGTATTTTGTTCGCTCACCTTGCCAGAAGCAACTCAGTAGTACTACTGAGTTTTCTGTATCTCATCCAGTCTCAAAACCAGCAATTACAACCAGAACTTCTACATGCTGGGGAATGATGACCATTAATAACTACAAGCTATTGATCGATTTTCCGCATTTTACGGTGAAAATAAGGCGGCGACATGGGTGCCATGACCCGTGGTAGCTGTCCCTGCGAGTGGAAACCGCCAGTTGCGCCAGTGAGGCGTCCTCCCTGAATTAAAACAAGAAAGGGGCATGGCCGTGGGAGGCGTTCGGTGCAGCAATTGGTGCAACAACGCTGGGGATTACATGGTAAACATAGTGGGAGAGTCAGTGTCTGAATGCGAAAAACATGTGCTTTGAGCGCTTCAATAAAGAACTTATAGACTTGGCCACATCGCCCAAAACTCTAAAGGAAGCGAAACAAAAGTCATATCTGGCAGTAAAATAACGGCCGACAAAGTTTTCGCGGCTTGCATTTTGTTCACTCCAGGGATGCTATCGGTTTTGAAGGACATGCATACTACACATGATATCATATTCGTCAGGATACGTTATGATTCTTGTTTCAAAGGATCATTTTTTTAAATATCAAATTTGTCTAGGACCCAGAGTCGGGTCAGTCGGATTGTCTTGGGTGCTTGATTCAAAACATGAGCCACTGACAACAATACCGATTACATATACAAAGATATATCATGCATGCATGCATGCATGGATGTATGGATGTATGGATGTAAGGATGTATGGATATATGGATGTAAGGATGCATGGATGTATGGATGTATGGATGTATGGTTGTAAGGATGTATGGATGTATGTATGTATGTATTTACAATATGATATAGCATTATATAGCTACATATGGACAAGCTAATGGACATAGTCCACAAGTTGAGAGGCCTTTGGCTGCTTGCAAATGGAATCCCAATTTGTCACTGGAAGCTTATCATTGTTTAGACATGTTTAGACCCCATCATTTTGGTTTATCAAAAAATGCTGCTCATCCTGCAAACCCCTGGTTGATCATCATATTCCCCATTATATTATAGAAATGACCATAAATTTTGATAGCCTCCACTTTCACACAAACACATTCAAGATCGTATGCCAAAACAAAATGATATCCAATAAATTCCAATAATCCAATATGCTCATGATGTTCTATCATTTTACCAAATTCCTCAAGATACCCATGATATTCCCTGTTGTGGGTTGCCAGAATAGCCAACTTCACACGCATCAACCTCCTTCCCCACCTGGGCTATCCAAAAAACCCAAGCCCTTTAAAATGGTTTTTCCACATGCTATCGTTCTTTCTCTTATTGTTTTCCCAAGGGCTGGCTTCACACCTTGATCAAAGAATTCATATCGTGTTTTCTTTGCGGAATGTCAGCTTACAACAACCAGATTTAGATGTGTCTTTTCAAGAAAATCTCGTACTGCAAAGTTGGAATGATGCCATGGCATGGATAGCACACTTTTCTCTCAGCTGGCAGAAATGGCATTGAGTCTACAGAGGAGCAATGGCTCATGTTAGGAATATCCAAAACAAAACATAAATCAGCAAAAGTGGGCAGTGTCTCACAAGGATCACTTTTTATGCCGAAAGTTATCGTTTCCGTTATCGCTTTGTTATCGTCCGTGAATCCTGTGTATATTGTGTTTTTTTCCCTGGAAATTGCTGCAATCAAAAAAGGACTGTAGTGACCACCTACCAGGCGCCATGCGTGAGGGGGAATTCTTCCTGATTTCTTTGTGAAGCGAGATGCGCAACAGCCTCACTAAATAGGAAGAGACCAACAGCACTAAATAGCTGCAGAACGCTGGAAAGATCAAGAACATTGGATTTCAAGAGTCTGGACACAGATCATTCACATCACATAACGTGATAACTTGTTTTTTTTCTCCCTCTTCTCTCTTTTTTCGAGTGAAAACTCAAAATGGCTGGGGGATCGTGGAACATCATGGAACCTGCACTGCTGCGAACCGACGCCGTCAAGGACGCTGCGTTGACGCTGCGAGAGGGTGGTCACGGTGCTTTAAGGCGCCCATGGTTGGTGGTCCACCCGTTGAACCATTATGAATATCATGGCTAATCTTGGATACCCTGTAACTTGAATTACTTTTTAGCTGGTTAGTATGGATGGGTTTGTCTTAACATAGCGTAGCCCCTTCCATTGATTTATCCAAATTGTCCCGTATTTTCCCTATTGAAATTGCCAAACATTTGGGGTATTCAAGCCAAACCCAGGCATTCCAGATTTGGTGCCCAAAAAGTACCAAACATGACTACCCTCCAGTGAACTAACATTAGCTATGGAAAATTCCTCATTGACAAATCATTTTCGAAGGCAAACCATGGTTTCACTGTGTTAATTTATGAGAAGATACATTGAAGGTACTTATTACAGTAGCGATATGATACTGCTGATAATGCATACAGCATGGTTGTACCCCCTAAGTCTTGAATTCTTGACCCCATCCGAGTCCACTGGTGGCTGGAACCATCATCCCAATGTGTGGATATGTAACAAATGATCAAACACAGGCAGCAGCCTGTGTTTTTTTTTTGGGTTTTTTTGGTAGGGACAGGGGAAAACAAGTCCAACACACCAACCAGACTTAGGCTATGGGGGCCGGCACTGGGTGGCACTTGTGCCCCCACATTCCCATATTTACGATTGACTCAAAAGGAACCAGTCGATGCAAACGTGGCCCGAGGAGCATCACTATATAGGAGAAATCTGAAAAAAATGACTCTAAGTCCGATTGGAGTACCACTGGACTTTTTGGCACCCATAGATATCATACCCAACCCATTAAATAAACAAGTGACGCATGCTACATTACCAAGAAACAAACAAAAAAATCCATGGACCTTACAAACAGGGTCTATCTACTTTGATAAGCCACAGCCGTTTGCTAAGACCAACCTTTAATATCCTGTAATACCAGATCCAACCAGGTAGCTAATTCATGCTATAAACCCAGGAGTTGAGACTTCAAGAAGCATCCCTGGGAAGGCTCTGGGAACTTGGATAGTGATGTAGCCACCTGTCGCCACTTGTGATGCTCCTGCATGGGCGACTCGCAGATCTCACACCACCCTGGTCGAACGGCTTTAACTTTGCGAAATCTTGCGTCGACTACAAGAATTTACAACTGCTTGAATAGGCTTTTATAATGTATACCAGTAGTACCGCACAAGGCGGTGGCGGAAGTTTCAAAAATAGGAAACCTATAGGAGAGGTTGGTTGTTGTGAATCACGGATGGCAGAGCGAAACCACTGATGGACCGACAGGTGGTTGAGGTCTCCTCTCTTTCTCTCTTTCTTTCTCTCTTTCTTTCTCTCTTTCTCTGACTATCTATCTATCTATCTACCTATCTATCTATCTATCTATCCATCCATCCATCTATCTAGCTATCTCTCTAGCTATCTCTCTATCTATCTGTCTAGCTGTCTCTCTATCTATCTGTCTATCTGTCTATCTGTCTATCTAGCTATCTCTCTATCTAGCTATCTAACTATCTATCTATCTATCTACCTACCTACCTATCTATCTATCTATCTATCTGCAAGCTTGAAAACCAAGCTATTCTGCGAGACTTCTTCATTTTTCAAAGTTGCCAACGTGAAAAACGAAGCAATTCTGCGAGACGTCTTCAATGTTTGAACTTGACAATGTCAAAAACGAATCAATTCTGCGAGACTTCTTCAATGTTTGAGCTTGACAACGTCAAAAACGAAGCAATTCTGCGAGACTTCCTCAATATTTCAACTTGACAACGTCAAACACGAAGCAATTCTGCGAGACTTCTTCATTTTTCAAAAAGTTGACAGCATCAAAAACGAAGCAATTCTGCGAGACTTCCTTCAAACATGGAAAGTTGAGTGCAGAGCTGATGCCCTCATACCAATGCGTCTTGCGATTTTTACAGTCCACTTGTCTAAACTTCTGCGCCTGCCGCGAAAAACCAGGTCATACGAAGTGCTGCACCTGTCACGCAAAATCACCTCAGCAAACCTGAAGATCTCAGGCTCCAAAATGCAGCGCCCTCTTAGAAAATCAGCGCCCGGACCTCCTAACACCTCTGATGGACATGTCTCTTGTACTGCGCCTGCCACGGAAAATGCATCTTTGCAGATCCTGTTCAAATGTCCCACGCCTGCCATTGTTTTTTGGAAATGCTACCCTACCCTCACGTTTTTCTCACTTTTGACAAGGTGCACAATCCCTTGCGCCTGCCACGCAAAACGACACCTGAACGTCCAAAAGTGGCGCGAACATGTGGTGTTTTGTACGTTTTGACTTCGAAATGTGCTTCGCACCAGAACGGCGTGCACTTTTTCGACATAACTTCCAAAAGTGGTCCGAACATGTGGTGCTTTGTACGTTTTGACTTCGAAATGTGCTTCGCGCCAGAACGGCGTGCACTTTTTCGACATAACTTCCAAAAGTGGTCCGAACATGTGGTGTTTTGTACATTTTGACTTCGAAATGTGCTTCGCGCCACAACTGCGTGCACTTTTTCCATATCGCAACATCCAAAAGTGGTCCGAACATGTGGTGTTTTGTGCATTTTGACTTGGAAACTTGAGAGGGGGAACACGAAAGGTAGGTGAGCAAGAAAGGGGAAAAACGAAGGGGAGAGGGCAAGGAAAAAAAACATGACGCGGAGGCAGGTAAAAGCGATGCGGCCATTTTCCCTCGACCGGCACACACACACACCTGTTGTTCGTTAGCAAAGAAAAGAGCTGATCCGTCGCACCCGTCGTTGTTCTTGTTCTTGTTCTTGTTCTTGTTGTTGTTGTTGTTGTTGTTCTCGTTGTTCTCGTCGTTGTCGTCGTTGTCGTTGTCGTTGTCGTTGTCAACGTCGTCGTCGTCGTCGTCCTCGTCGTCCTCGTCGTGGTCGTGGTCGTGGTCGTGGTTGTTGTTGTTGTTGTTGTTGTTGTTGTTGTTGTTGGTGTTGTTGGT
>Ga0126342_10021218_pt1 | contig 10848 bp, 10 predicted proteins | sample Cyp1metagenome_FD_92528 | JGI IMG/M metagenome (GOLD analysis project Ga0126342, IMG submission 92528) | Coral microbial communities from Lord Howe Island, Old Settlement Bay, Australia - Cyphastrea 1 metagenome | ecosystem: Host-associated > Invertebrates > Cnidaria > Coral ... | reverse complement strand
TGGTGACGTTGGCAGGCAAGCACTGGCTGAGGATACCAGCCCCGCAGTCCCTCATCCTGGCGATAATCACTCCCTGCCATTACATGGACATACCATGGTCCTTATTAATATATATATATATATAAAAATAGGTATTGCATATGCATATGGTATATGTGTGCGACGTGCATGCACATATGCATATACATTTAGATGGTAATACATATGTGCATGCAAAAACGCACACACACACACATATATATTTATATATATATACACGCCTTCCTCAGGTTTAGGCTAGCGCTTAAGGCCCTTAACGGGGCCGCACATCGATGGGCTTGAGGAGACAAACACATACTTGGTGATATTATGTATGCTGGTGTATACTTGTCACACATTTTTTTTCGAGAAAAGTGTACCTGACAAACAGCAAGCAGTCAGGGAAATGCATTGACGTCACTGGTCGCGTCCCAAACCCGATGCCACCAATGCGAGAGAACCCCAGAATTGGTGGTTAATAGGATGGTTGTATCTAATAGGATAGCAACAAAAATAACTTGGAAGCCTGGAACTATGAGGGAAACATCATCGAACTACCATCCTGGAAACAATGTTCTGCATCCTTTTTTATTTTTTGGGACCTCAAAATTCTGTAAACTCTTTGAGGACTCCACATCCCAGTGGGTCCGCAGGACTATTTGACCCATACAGCTGTTCCCTTTGACCCTTCACAAAAGCTTGGTGCTTTCGCTAAAGGGAACAGGAAACGAATCAAAAAACAAAACAAATACATACATATTATATATATAATATACATAATCCCCACAAAAAAGATACACAAACATCTTCTAAGCCATGACCACATCAGGATCGGGTCCTTGATCGACCCAAGTTTAGGATCGTATCAGAGCTGCCTGACGTTGCGGCTTACACGGGCCATTCAGGGAAGGCACGCCGTTGAGAAGCCACACTGAAAGCACGTGTCTCTGGGGCGGTTCATGGCTTTTCCATTCATACATGATTATAATTGTATATATATATATACACCCTTTATGTATCATGTATAACTATATATGTAACTGGCTGAAGTGAGACGTTTGACAGGCACATACAAACTGGGATGCACGTCGAATTGCCCTCATTGTTTGTTGCTTCTTTTCTTGCAATCAAAGAATGTTCAACCATGTTGGTTTGTATCTCTGTTTTATTGATTACAGTTTGATTGATTCATTGATCTTCAATCCATTGAAGTACAAGGTAGGCATCACCACCCTAAAATGTTTGCTTGTTGTCCGTTTTGCTTCAGAATTTCGTTTGCCTTCACCTATGGTGCTCTTGGGTAAAGAAGGCCATGGGAACATCACCTTCTGAGTACTGATTCCCCAGCCAGCTTGCATTCAACCTGGTTTGATATCTCCAATTTTGGCATCTCTGATCTGATGGTTACATGATTACACACCTTTTGGGGCTAAACATGTCAACTTGCTATCCGTCTGAACTCAGGACACTTTGCTATTCTTTGCTGACTTCGTGAGTGTCATGTTTGAGACACATATCCCAAGGATGAATCATCCACCTAAATGATACTTATACATATAATATATATATATATATATAATTTATATAATCATATATACACTATCCTGTATCTGTTTCTCTAGGTGGACTAGTCATCGCCAATCAGATTTTGTTCATCATTCGGCCACCACTTCCCCAGCCCAACCCATCCTTTACGGATCTGCTCCAAACTGAGCTCGTTGGTGCCCACCCGGAGGCTTTTCAACCTGGCAGCCACTGGCAGCTGCCCGCTGTGCAAACCTTCCACTAGTGTATGGGAATTAATCTAGGTAGGAAAGCAACACAATTCCTAAACCATCCGAAGCCCTAAAAAGCCCATGGAAAGCATCTTCTTTTCGGCTTGACCTGTGGCCATTGGAACAAACCAACTTGATTAGTTCTCAATGGTGAAAATTCAAAAGGCAGATTTATAAATATATGATCATGATGATCATGATCAATACATATCAATACAATAATAATCATTAGCTGGTTGGTGGTTTCAACCCCTCTGAAAAATATGAGTTTGTCAGTTGGGATTATTATTCCCAATAAATGGAAAGTCATAAAATTCCATGGTTCCAAACCACCAACCTTTTTTTGTGTGCACAGAATTCCCCGCAAATTCCCACGAACTCGACCGAATCGACCCACGAACTCCCAGACATTGACCAAGCTGCGATGGAATCTTCGCCAAATGTTTTCCCAGAGCGACGCCAGCATCTGCACCGCTGTCCTGGTTTGAAAACATATCGCTGAACGGAAAAAAACGGGAAAGCTTACTGGAAACCACAGTGAAGGACATATCAATTTTGTTTTACACGATCTCTCCATTCAATCTGATTGCTGTTCTGAGTGAACATCTAACATCCCCACATGGATCGTGATCGACCAATGATTTATATGACGTTTTTAAGATGGTATAGTCCAAGTTTTGGGGATGGGGGATGGAATATGATGGAATCACCACAGCAAGACGTCACTTGGTCACACTCTGAAATGCCGAAATGCCAACAGCCAATCCAGCTCAGTGGTGCCAAGATGCCCAGAAACCACTGAGATCCAGATGTTTAAGTTTGCCACCTGCCAGTACCTGACCAAGCTCATCATACAACCTTGGCCATGGTCACGGTTTTGCAGGCTACGGCAGCTATGGCTGCTGGTCAGTTGGTTACAAAGGACACCCCCACTGAACAACCAACAGGCAAATTATAATAGGTAAGCCAAACCGATCCATTTACATCAATTTACATGATTTTTCTCTAAAGGGCATTGTTGCTGCCAGGTCAAGTGTATGGTACACAGGTATCCCGGTTTGAAGCCATACTTGTTCTTTGCATCTCCTCTTTTTCGACAACAGCATTCAAGAGTTCAAACACATTCACCGGAGCAGAAATCAGTCAAGCATCAGTACCACTTCCATTTCGCACATGACAAAGTGAGATCTAACAGCATGATTCTTCTGCCCAGCATTTACAATACACATCCCCAAATCAAAAGAGGTGCCTTGAACATGTGAACAAAAACAGTCACATATATATATATATATATATATCAGTATTCTGTACCTTGAACAATCGCATGTAATCATAATATGAGTCTGAGTAGCTGACAAAGTTATGTGTTAAACTTAATGCCATGCACAAATTCGGGCCGTCCCTATCGGTTGTGAGGGTTTCAGTACTCCTGCAGGTATCACAGATGGGGTATCGGTATAGGGTCGACCCTATCGGTTTTGAAGGTTTTGTGCAACCTCAGAAAGGCCAAGGCGAAGCAAGACTGAATTAGTATTACAATGATGTATGCCAATAATTTTGTCAGTTACTCATATATTGATATACACTATCTATAAACCACATACAAGAGTACCTCCAATTTCCGGGTTTAGGAGTCATAGACCCAGGTACGGTCAGATTATATATCTACCATGCAGTAATCGAGCACGGTTGGGAAATCCTTTTTTTGGAGGCTTTAATGGAAACATATAATAACTAGGAAGAAAACATCCAGACATGGAGGACTTTGCAGCAAACCATGGAATATCGGAGGCTACCTGAGGACCTGGCTTAAGGGGGGCAATGAGAAGTATACAACAGTCTCAGTAGATTCCACAAAATGGATCAACCAATCTGAAAAGTGAAGGCATCATGTACCGTTGTTGGATATAACGTGGAAAACGCATTTGGGGCTAATCTTTTTCCAACATAACATAATCCCATTGCTGCGGGTAGACCCAATCATGAACCTCTATTGGGGATTATTTACTATTGGATTTACCACATTACTGACTTACACCATCTTGGCTTCACGCATTGAGATGGTCCATGGTCGCAAATTGCAAGGCTTAGAACATGTTAGAAACACCTCCCACCCTCTGTTATCCAAACACTTTCATAGAATAAGGCCGCACCATGCACAACTTTTTTTTACATAGACCCAGAGCTCTGGCCCGCATGTTAGCACAGGTATGCACCTGTTCATGTCGTCCCAGCGAGGCGCTGGACCACATTCTGCAAATCGGAGGCTAAAGCCTCGTCAGGTTCCCACGCATGTCGTCCCTGCGTCCCTGGGACCTGCTTGGACCTCCCAACCTGTCAATCCTTGGCTTAATTTGGGGTGAAAGCTACGCACAAAAATATGAATAACTTCCACATGCTCGTTGCTTGTCATTCTGGCAAGCCATGGTGAGGAAAAGAACACGACATTTCAAGAGTTACCAGTTCCCACCATCCCTTCCAACCTCAAAGAAGCCTCTCAGCCGGAAAAGAAACTGGCTGGATGCGAATCAGTTCGCAGCTGTGCAATATATTCCAAACAATCTGCATGCCACCTAGATGGCTTTGCAAGAACTATGGCAACTTATGGATATGAACCAAAAGCCAGGATCCCATAAAAAACCATTAAAAACCCATAAAGCTGCTATGATAAATCCCATGAAAGTCCAATGGTCCCATATCCCAATAGACCCATCTCGATCCCATCCACCTGATTGGCCAACTTGAAGACCTGCAGCTCTCTTTGGGGATAGCGCAGCAAGAGCCGCACCAAAAAGGCGGCCTGGATCGAGCTCGAGCTCGAAGACACCAGAAATAGGTAATGATACACTTAACAGGTTTAATGATTGAATGAACTACTTAATAATGATAGCTTAAATGGCTTATGGAATTTATTTATGATATCAAACAAAAATACAACCATGTGCGAAGCTCGAACAAAGTCTGTATTTATGATACATTAACCTATATTTATATACATTTTATGGATCTTTATGGGTGGTTATAAACCAGCTTATGACTGGGATGGATGATACTGGTTGGTGACTGGGATTCCCAGCTCATGGGTTATGACAATACCCAGCTCATTGGCTAGTATACAGTAATCCCCAAACATCAACCAATAGGGGTTTAGCAGCGCTCATCTGGAGTTTTCAAAGGTTTTGCCCAGTTGGGGTCCCTCAGCCAGAATACAAGTTGTCCATCACATATTTTCCCCATATCTTCCAGGTGTCCAAGATATTTTCGGGCATCTTTGTGGTGGAAGACCACCCCGCGAATCATCAGCTAGATCTACCCTGGTCTATGTTCCAAGAATTTCAGTGGCTTATTCAATACACAAATGGCTATTGTAAGACTAGCCAGTTGAAATTCGTGGGATGATCCTCCAAATTCTGTATTTTTGTTGCTGGCGTTTTACTCCGCTCTCTTTGGGGGTCGCGAAACTATAGGGGAGAACACGAGAAAATAGTATGATCATCAAGGGTCTATTGAGGATACTGTTTGTCGTAATTGTATGAAAATGGAGATGCACCTGCACAAATATCACAAATAAATAAATACAAATAATTAATAGCAACCACTTCGGGCAGGGTGCACCCACACTTGTACTGTCAATTGTACAATGTGTTTTTTGTTGGCTGTGTATGTGTTTGTGTTGCTTTACGAATGTGGATGTATATTGCATGATATATTTATATAAGTAAACCATGTATACAAACATACATGATTAAACCATCATCGAGCAACACATATATTGGATGCATGTTCCAAACAAAATCAGCTCGGGGTAGGAACCGATGGTCTTAAAAGGCGGCATGACCCACCGATTTGAAGCAAGGCTCTCCACCAGTGGAGAGGAACGGTGCATCAGGTCGTGCTTGATAGTCCTCAAGGAAGGTATGTGCCCCACAAAGCTTTCGGATGCGCAATCTCATGAGCATTCTGCAGCATTCTGATTGAATTTCCCACTTCTGTACCATGTATAAGTGCACCTTTATGTCTGGTGCTTCATTTTTATAATATATATATATATACAATTATCATGATGTCTATAGTCTAGACTAGAGGACCCTGGTGGGCGCCCCAAACTCAACATTGAAGCCCAACAAACCAGAAACAAAATAAAACACATGTTCTTGGAAAGCGACTTTCTCGCTGAGAATTGGCCCATTTAAAATTCCCTGCTCACTATTCTCACTATATTGCCCATTAAAAAAAATGTCAGCCACAGTTCCGCATTGAAGAAGTATGCGTCATTCTGCAGCTCGAACTGTACCATATCTTGACGTCGAACTGAATGTAGATCTACCTGACGTGGATAGCTGGGTATTTAATCCCATTAGCTGCCTATATAATAATATAATATAATATGTATATATTGTATATAAATATATATATTATTGATTGAAGTACCCAACCAGTTTTTACATGTTTTTACATCCTGGTCGTAGAAGCTCATGGCACGTCCATGCTGAGAAAGAATCAAAGGTTGGACCATCCAAAAAACCAAACATCTGCTTTGCTCAGATAATCATGAAGGAAATGATATATACTCCGGTAGGACTTAGATGAACTTAGAAAAATCAAAATTAACGGTTACACCCTCCGGTAGTTAATCAATGATCCTGTGAGCAATCAGCTAACACGAACAGTGTTTACATAAAAATTGTCCAAAACAAACCGTGATCAAGCTATAAATCATGATAAATCATGATAAATCATGGATATTGTGATCATTTTCCAGCAACCCAACCAGTGAATATGACTACGACATCGACCACGTTGCTCCACAAATCTGTTCCAATTGAGGATGTTTTGCTGCGACCTGGGCAACTTGAAGCTGGAAACCATGATGGGACAGTGGGTTGTTTCATCGTGTTTCCTACTGAAACGTCTTCGATTTTTTCACAATATTCAATATAATATATGGACTGGACAATTCATGATAATATATGGATAATATATGATAACATGGTAATCCAATACGGACTACATAATATCAACCATCCCAGTTTCCCATCATTTCCAGAGGTATCCCTGGCTGAGATCCCATTGGGATCCAGATCCAGTAACGGATCTACTGTATATCTGGGATGCCTTGCTCACGAAAAGAAAAACAACAGGGGCAACAGCACACATGTACTAAAAATAATAAATGACACCAACAAAAACCTAGAGCGATCTTCAAATGTGATCAAATGTGCATATCAATTTGCCAGGTGTTCTTTTGCTGGAATATATGTTTGATCTTACCCCCACACGCCAGTGATCACATCTTTGGACTTGAACGTTCCGTGCCGCCAACCATTGCCCAGGACAACTAGGGACCAGCAAACCATTATATCATTAGGACGAAATTGTGTTTTGCTGGGATTCCCATGCTACACATTGCTACGCTATGAAACTCATAGTGACTCATAGTTTTAGTTTCAAAGATTCACAGATCGTTGATGTCGGGTGTCTTTCCTTTTTTGCAAAACATGTTTGTTGGCGCATCACTGCGCTAACCATCACCCATGGTGAGATCAAATGGTGCCGTTCTAAGTTACACAGACATTGTTTCCACTTTTATAAAATAAATCAATCGTTTTCAATTTCATAATGTCATTCAAAATATACATTTGACAAATTCCCATGCAAAAAAATACTTGTCATATATATATATACACAAATGAAATAATTAGGTTAACCATCTATACGTTAAATCCTACTAAAATATAGAACAAATAAACCGCACCAAAATTGATATTAAATTGTTTTCCGACCTATTTAGTGATTCCAATCTCGCCCACTTCGAAATTTTACAAAGCGTCCCTCATCAACGCTTCGCCGGCCACAAATGGCAGGAAGTTGCCGCGGAGGTCCAAAATTCCTCGGTATTGTTCTCTCCTACCTTTCGGGGGCCCAAGAGATTGAAGTCCAATTGCTGGGTTTGGTTTGGAACATGTTTTCTGGTTGGTGGTTCAACCCCTCTGAACAATATGAAAGTCAGTTGGGATGATTATTCCCAATATATGGAAAAACATGTTCCAAACCACCAACCAGTTTTCAATCTTTGAAGTTGATGAATTCAATGGTTAAGTCGGTTAAGTCATATGGGGCAGGTGCTGGTTTTGCCCGGGGATGTTGGTTCCCACGTCTCTGCAAGACCTGCTTCGTTTCATAACATGAATTCCCCATGCTTCACCATCATCACAGTAAATTGTCCCTTTCCTCCACGACAGTCCATGGCCTGACAATTTGAAATGTGAGGCCATGCCCCGTCAACCTATACAAATCTGGTAAAAAAAATGAGCTCCCAGATTTGCTTGAAAGGAACACTTACACGAAACCCCTATATTTCCTATACTTGGGGGCAAGAACGATGGTTTCCGGCTTCCAGTTAAAAAATCCCAGCGGAACCTATCCAGTAATCATCAAATGTGTGGGCTAAAAGTTGAAAGTTTAAGTTAAAAAAATATAGTTAAAATTAATGTTTTGGTAGTTTCATCCCAATTATTGCCGTTGAAATCCCAATGATTGGGGATTGGCAACCCATTCCCACCGAACAAAATCACGCATCGTAGGCTGGGGTGTTCTCGCACCACTTGCAACAGATCCACCAGGCCGCTTAGATCCTGGGGGGCCCGGATGCCTTGTTTCAATGGAGAACTCACGGTGCAATGATAGCCGTACGACCTCCAAACAAATAGAACAATAAAATCTTGCTGAAATAGAAGTACACATTGTCTTTTTCCCCACCTGCCAGATGAGGGTCCCTAGATTTTATCAGAATTGCTTCCTTCTCCTTCTCCCCCAGCAGCCTCGCATCTCAACTGCGAGTTGCGCACTGCCGGGCCCCAACTGTGAGCTCCACATCTCAGTGGGCACTGCCGGGCCTCAACCGCGAGCGCCAGATCTCACTGGGTCCGGCAGTGCCCATGTCAAAGAGAATGTCAGAATAAATGCCAAATAGAATGCCAGATATGTCAGAATAGATGCCAGAAAGAATGTCAGCATATTGCTTTAAAAAATGCCAGAAAGAATGTCAGAGTGTATGCCAGAAAGAATGTCAAATAGAATGTCAGAATATGATGTGTATCCAATATTATTCAATATATTCTTCCAGATGGTATGTCAGAAACTATTTCAGAATAATGTGTCAGGGTGGGGATCACTCCTATTTCTTTGATTTGCAGTTCCAAGTTTATACAGTTCACCAAAGCGCGTCAAACCCTCGGTGTCATCAAACATGGCCGGAAGATCCCCTATAAATGAAAGTTTTCGTGGGAACATCATCCAGGTTTTCCACCATGTTTTGATTGTCAGAGGGGTTCCAAACCATCCCATGATATCCTGGTGATACGAGTCGTAGTAGCCGCTGGGCGGATTCCGTCGGGAAACGGGCAGCATCTCCTCCTGTGCTGCCATGCTGTGAGATGTTTTGATGGGGGTGATATCATACATATTATTACATGCATATTATATATATATAAAATCATATAACTATAAAACATTGTTGTTATACTATGTTTTACAATTGTATAATTATATAATCATAATTTATCGTCATACATAGATTAATATGGAACATTTAGATAACACCAACAACCACTCAGATGTTATCATCGTTCAAATCAAACCAAGCGAACAAAAACATGAATAGACAATACAGTAAGTTTATCAGGATTGATTGAACTGTTATCTTTGTTGGGGTTGCTATAAGATCTATAAGCTTGCAGTGGAATAGGGCACACATGGGCACACGGCGCATCTATGTCCGTGGGATGATCAACCCGGCTCCTTCGCCACACCCTGGCAAATGACATTGTTCACCTCAGTCCCAGAGGCGCCCCCTGCAATCAGTGCTTTCCAACTGGCCTGTTTTGGCCTGTTTAACCAGTGGATGTTTGATGATTAGTGCAGTATCCTAGACACACCCAACTGTGTTCTTCATGTGTTTGCAAGATACCGTTTCATAACTTCATGTCATTGAGGGTTAAAGCATCCTTTTGAGCTGCACGGCTGGTATGAATTCAAGTTGATACCACACCCACCACATGTGGACTTCTTCCAAAATCACCAAACGTGGGTTTCCGAAACTCCGAAACTTCCATGCCCATGGTTTTAAAACACCGGTTTCACCATGAAATTTGCGATTAATAATCCAACCAATTGGGGGACCATATATGGGCCCGTCTGCCATTTGGACAAATCTATTTCAGAATCTGCGAAGTGACCAGTTCCAAGATCTCCAATGAAACCTCCGGCTTGCGCATGAAGGCAGCAATTGCCCTGGGATCCGAGGTGTGCGGATGTCAATGGGGCTCAGGAAAAATCTATAGCAATCCTCAAACAGATCTGATGTATAGAAAAGTAAAATCCTATACCAAAATAATGGATATCTGATATCTCTCTCCCCATCCCTGGTAGAATCTTAGGACGACCAAGGCACTTGCAGCCTTCAGGGCCGATGTAGTTTTGGTTCAAATAGAGACCTCTCAGGCCTTTCACGTGCCTCAAAAAGACAAAGTGGGGCCGGGAATGATTTCCGAACAGCAGAACCTCTGACTCTAACAAAACCACCCCAAGAGACGGCCACTTTCGGGTCCAAAAAAAGACGACTGTTCGGAAAAATATGGGTTTACACAGAATGTGCCCGTTGTTTCTGCGGGGACTTCACCATTGCCAGCATCGCCGGAAGGTAGACCCAGGCAGTAACTGCCAAGGTACAAGGTTCTGATTGTGGAGATACCACTGGAGGTGAGACCACCTCCCAACCTTGGTCATATCATCCGAGGGTATTCGGATCCATGAGGCATCTGTTATATATATATATATATATATATATATATGTGTGTGTGTATATGCCCAGGACTTCGAAAGATATAGACCCTCGTCTGTTGCCAGGGGGGGGTGAGGCACCTAAAAAATAAAAATAAAATGCAGGGGCCTAAGGAGAAAATGCCAATAAAATGAGAGGGCATAAGGTAAGATAGGAAAACCGAAGCAAAACACAATGGACAGGTACAAAAAGAAAATGACGTCAGGCACCCTC
>Ga0126342_10021217_pt1 | contig 10848 bp, 25 predicted proteins | sample Cyp1metagenome_FD_92528 | JGI IMG/M metagenome (GOLD analysis project Ga0126342, IMG submission 92528) | Coral microbial communities from Lord Howe Island, Old Settlement Bay, Australia - Cyphastrea 1 metagenome | ecosystem: Host-associated > Invertebrates > Cnidaria > Coral ... | reverse complement strand
ATGCATGTAATGTATGTAATGTATGTAATGTATGTAATGTATGTAATGTATGTAATGTATGTAATGTATGTAATGTATGTAATGTATGTAATGTATGTAATGTATGTAATGTATGTAATGTATTGCTGCATGTATGTTATGTATGTTATGTATGTTATGTATGCTATGTATGTTATGTATGTTATGTATGTATGTATGTATGTATGCATGTATGTATGTAGTTAAGTTAAGTTATGTTATGTTATGTTATGATATGTTATGTGTTGTTATGTATGTATGTTATTCATGTATCTTATGTATGTATGCTATGTATGCATGTAATGTGTTGTTATGTAATGTGTTTTTGTAATGTTGTGCAATGTAATGTAGTGTCATGTTATGCGATGTTTTGTTATCAAAGGAAGGTGGGAAGCAATCTTCCGAGCTACAGATGACTTTTTTGCAATTGACTCTACATCACATCACAATAAATCAGGCAACAATACATCTGACAAAGGGTGGTGAAGTGGTGAAAATACATCACATAACAATACATCACAAAACAATGTGTCACACAACAATACATCACATAACAATACATCGCATTACAATACATCACACAACAATACATTTGACGAAGGGTGGTGAAGTGGTGACAATACATCACATAACAATACATCATATAACAAAACATCACATAACAATACATCACATAACAAAATATAACGTAACAATGTATCAAACAAAAGTAGGGAACAAAGGGTGGTGAAAGTAAGGAACCAAGGGTGGTGACGGAGGGACGTGATGACGAAGGGTGATGACGGAGGGAAGTGATGACGAAGGGTGATGACGAAGGATGGATGATTGAGGGAAGTGGTGACTAAGGGAAGTGATTGCAGATCGCAGTGTAATGGCTGCATGACTGAGGGAAGTGATGACGCAGGGTGCTGGCGAAGGATGGTGACTGTTCTATGTGCTTGTTGCATCTGTGGCTGCAGATCGCACTGTGATGGCTGCATGGTTGGCGTCACACGTTTTGTTGCCATTTGCGTAGATAGGTGCAGGTTTGCCACGGGATGCTGCAAAACGCATTGTAATGGCTGCATGAATGTTGCATGGGCTTTGCTTTAGGGAGGAAGCCAGAGCACGAAACCGTGCGTTTTTTGTTTAAAGTGGCTTCGGCCGGCGATGTAAGGTACCTCGTGTGTGCGGTGGGTGCGGCTGCGCTCGTGTCATCGTCAGATCGGTTCTCCCTAGGTGTTCTGGAACCTGTGGTTGTTCATGTGTGCGTACTTCTAGGCGCTTGTTGCATCTGTGGTGCATGATTGGTGTCACGTTCTGCTGCCATGTGCGTAGAGAGATTCATGTTTGCCACGCAATGCTGCAAAACGCATTGTAATGGCTGCATGAATGTTGCATGGGGTTTGTTTTGGGGAGGAAGCTGGAGCACGAGACCGTTGGTTTTTCGGTGTGAAGTGGCAGCAGGCGGCGATGAAGGGTATACCTTGTGTGTGCGGTGGTTGCGGCTGCGATCGTTTCATCGTTGAATCAGTTCCTCCTCTTTGTTCTGCAATGTGTATTGTTCATGTGTGCGTATTCCTCTATATGCGCTTGTTGCATCTGTGATTGCAGATCGCAATGTCATGATTGCGTCAAGGTTGCTTGCGCACCAAGGATGCGATAGTGATTTGCCAGCAGATTTACTTAATTTTGCCGCCAGCGATTTTCCTTTTAAACGTCCTTTTCAAAAGTGCTTCAAAATCGTCCTTTTTTCGCTTTGGCGCCGAGATCCGGTTTTGGAGCTGCAATTTCTGGCGCCGTTGCGCGTAGTTCCATTGCGTTTTGCAATGCAATACCTGGAGATCGCAATGTAATGGCTGGGTCAAGGTTGCTTGTTGCCACGGCTGCGTGCGTAATACTATTGTCTTGTGCAGCGGGGCATTGTAAATCGTATTGGAATGGCTGCACCAAGGCTGCGATAGTGATTTGTGAGCAGATTTTTTCAATTTTGGCGCTGGCGATTTTCCTTTTTAAATTCCTGTTTAAAAATGCTTCAAAATCGTGTTTTTTTTGGGGGCTGGCCTCAAATCCGGTTTTGGATTGTCAAAGCTTCTATGTGAAAGAGCTACAGAGGACGTGCTTTGTAGTACAAAGTAGTACTGGGAAGTGCTTTCTGCAAGCTTTGTAGAACCAAGTAGTACTGGGAAGAGCTTCGTGCAAGCTTTGAAGTACAAAGTACTACTGGGTGCAAGCTTTGAAGTACAGAGTAGTATTGGGCGCAAGCTTTGTAGTGCAAAGTAGTATTGGGATGTGTTTTGCACAAGCTTTGTAGTGCAAAGTAATACTGGGAAGTACTTTGTGCAAGCTTTGTACTACAAAGAATTTTGTAAACATCTTTCTGTGTAAATGCATAGAAGAGACGCGATGAGTTGAGACTAGCTTCGGTGAGATGAGAAAGACAATGCAACGCCAAGCAAGAACTTTCTTCACACTGCACACTGCAATCTTCACACCCCGCACTTCACACTTCACACTTGCACTTCACATTCCACCCTTCATCTCATCTCATCTCATCTGAGCTCTTCTCACCTCATCTGAGCTCTTTTCATCTCATTTCATCTCTTCGCATGTGTCAGCTAAGTTCTACTTAAAATTCTACTTACCTATTTCATTTCATCGGAGCGCCGCCGGGGTCGTGTGCAGGTCATGTTCTTTGACCGCAACCTTGCAACAGCTTCGCACAAAGCACGCACGCACGGGCCTGGCTGGCGCACCAAGTTCTACAGATGACAAAGGTTTTATAGCATATCCCTAAGGCAACTTCCGCGCCGCCTCGTGCGGGTACTACTGGTATGCTGTTATGTAATGTTAAGTAATGTAATGTAATGTATCGTAATGCTTTGTGATGTTATGTAATGTTATGTCCTGTTATGCAATGGTGTGTACTGTTGTATATATATATATATATTTGTAATGTAATGCTGTGTATGTATGATGTTGTCTTGTATGGCATTGTATTGTATGGTATTGTGTTGTATGCTGTTGTATTGTATTGTGTTGTGTTGTACTGTAATGTAACCTAAGTATTGTAATGAAATGTATTGTATTGTAATGTAATGTATTGTATTGCGTTGTGTTTTCTTGTCTTGTATTGTATTGTGTTGTATTGTTTTGTATTGTATTGTAAGTAATGGATGAAAGTCATGGCATGCAAGTAGTGTTTTGCAAGCAATGGTATGCAAGTACTGTTATGCAAGTCATGGTATGCAAGTAATGGAATGCAAGTAATGGTATGGAAGTAATGGTTGGTATGGAAGCAGTGGTCTGTATGTAAGTAATGGTATGTATGTAAGTAATGGTATGTACGTAAGTAATGGTCTGTATGTAAGTAATGGTCTGTATGCAAGTAATGGTCTGTATGTAGGTAATGGTCTGTATGTAAGTAATGGTTTGCATGTAAGTAGTGGTAAGTATGCAAGTAATGGTATGTATGTAAGTAATGGCATGTATGTATGTAATGGTATGTACTGTTTGCAATGGTATGTAATGTGTGTAATGTATGTAATGTATGTACTGTATGTAGTGTACGTAGTGCATGTACTGTATGTAGTGTATGTACTGTATGTAATGTATGGAATGTATGTAATGGATGTTGTGGATGTAACGGATGCAATGGGTGTGTAGTATGTAAAGTATGGCATGTATGGCATGTATGGCTTGTATGCTATGCATGGTATGTATGGTATGCATGGTTTATATGGTGTGTATGGTATGTATGGTATGTATGGCTTGTATGGTATGTATGGTATGTATGGTATGTATGGTATGTATGGTATGTATGGGATGTTTGGTATGTTTTGTATGTGATGTTTTGTTTGTTTTGTTCTGTATGTTATATTGTGTATGTTTTGTATGTATGTTTTTTGTTTGTTTGATATGCACCTGGTGAAGGTATGTTTTGTATGTATGCTACGATTTGTGTGTTTTGTATGTTTTGTGTACGTTTTGTGTATGTTTTGTGTGTTTTGTATGTTTTGTAGGTTTTGTGTGTGTTTTGTATGTCGTGTATGTTTTCTATGTTTTCTATGTTCTGTGTAGGTTTTGTATGTTTTGTTTTTGTAATGTATATGTACTGTATGTTTTGTATTTGTTTTGTATGTTTTGTATATGTTAAGTGTGTTTTGCGTATGTTTTGTATATGTTAAGAATTGTTTGTGTATGTAGCGTATGCTATTTGCGTGTTATTTTGGTCATTTGTGTGTTATGTATGTTTTGTGTATCTTATGTATGTTTTGTGTGCGTTGTGTATGTTATGTGTATGTAATGTGTGCTATGTGCATGTAATGTATGCTATGTGTATATGATGTTTGTTTTGTGTATGTAATGTATGTTTTGTGTGTGTTTTGTATGTTATGTGGATGTTGTTTCTGTTCTGTGTATACATATATATAGTATATATAGTGTATGTAATGTATGTATGATTTGTTATGTGTATGTAATGTTGTTCTGTGTATGTAATGTCATGTATGCAATGTGTATGCAATGTGTATGTAATGTGTATGTAATGTGTATGCAATGTGTATGTAATGTGTATGTAATGTGTATGTACTGTGTATGTAATGTGTATGTAATGTGTATGTAATGTGTATGTAATGTGTATGTAATGTGTATGTAATGTGTATGTAATGTATGTAATGTAAATGTTTTCGCAATGTAAATGTATTTGCAATGTATGTTACGTATATGTATTGTATGCAATGTACATGTAACGTATGTGATGAAAATGTGGTTTTTGTAATGTAAATGAAATGTATGCAATGTATGTGTACTGTATGTAATGTATTTGTAATGTATGTCATGTATTTCGAATGCATTTCATGTATAGGTAATGTATGTCTGTAATATTTATGTAGTGTTTGTCATGTATGTACTGTATATGTATTTTATGTACTGTATGTCATGTAAACGTAGTGTATGTAATGTAAATGTAGTGTATCTAATGTTTAACTAATGTATGTAATGCAAATGTAATGTATGTAATGTAAATGTCATGCATGTGGTGTATTTTTATTTGTTGCAATGCATGTAATGTATGTATAATATGTAAATAATGTATGTAATGTGTGTAATGTTTGTAATGTATATGTTGTATGTAATGTGTGTAATGTGTGTAATGTATGTAATGTGTGCAATGTGTGTAATATATGTCATGTATGTTTTTCAAGTCTATACGATGTATTTGCAATGTATATGTACTGTATGAAATATATGTGTAAGGTATGTAATGTATGTAATGTATGTGCAATTTAACGTATGTAACTTTTGTAATGAATGTAATGTATGTAATGTATGCACTAGATGTACTGGATGTAATGGGTGTACTTGATGTAATGGCTGCAACGGATGAAGTGGACATAGCTGGTGTAATGGGTGTAATGGATGTAATGGATGTAAAAAACTTAATGGATGTAATTTATGTATTGTATGTATTGTATGTATTGTATGTATGGTATGTATGGCAGGTATGATATGTGTGGCATGTGTGGTTTGTATGGTATGTATTGTATGCATGGTATGTATGGTATGCATGGTATGTATGGTATATATGGTGTGTATGGTATGTATGGTATGTATGGTATGTTTGGTTTGTTTTGCATGTGATGTTTTGTGTGGTATGTTCTGTATGTTATGTTTTGTATGTTCCGTATGTATGTTGTGTAAGTATGTTTGATATGTATCTTATGTATGTATGTTATGTTTTGTATGTGTTGTTTCTTTTGTACGTGTTGTATGTCAGGTATTTTTGTATGTTTTGTATGTTTTGTATGTTTTGTGTATGTCTTGTATGTTTTGTGTATCTTTTGTATGTTATGTGTTTTTTTATGTTATGTGTAGGTTTTGTTTGTTATGTAAATGAGATGTATATGTAATGTATGTTGGTTATGTTGTGTATTTGTTACGGATGTTCCGTATATGTTGAGTATATGTTGTGTATGTTTTGTATATGTGTGTAATGTAATGTATGTTATATGTATGTTTTTGTGTTTTGTGTTTGTTCTGTATGTTTTGTGTATCTTATGTATGTTTTGCGTGTTTTTGAACTTTGTGTATGTAATGTTTGTTCTGTGTATGTAATGTTTGTTAAGTTGATGCTGTGTATGTTATGCATGTATGTTTTGGTGTGTGTGTAATTTTGTTCTGTGCATTTATGTATGTAATGTGTATGTAATGTGTATGTAATGTGTATGTAATGTGTATGTAATGTGGGTACTGTGTATGTAATGTGTATGTAATGTACGTAATGTATATGTCATGCATGTCATGTAGTTGGCTGGCGACGGATAGAGCGCCGCCAGCTTTTGTGCGTTTTTCTGTTTCTCTACTTTTTCTCACGCGGTCTTGCTCTGTCGATGGGGTGGGGTGGGGGGGGTGGGGTGGGGTATCAGGGTCATGTGCAGAGTGCGTGGAACACGTTCTTGCCTAACAAACTCTTGATGTTACGCTCTGCGCTTTTTCGTGGCAACTTCTAACGCGCTCTTGATGTTACGCTCTGCACTTTTTCCTAGCAACTTCTCAGACGCTCTTGATGTTATGCCCTGCACTTTTTCCTAGCAACTTCTCAGACGCTCTTGATGTTACGCCCTGCACTTTTTCCTAGCAACTTCTCACACGGTCTGGATGTTACGCTCTGCACTTCTTCCTAGCAACTTCTAACACGCTCTGGATGTTACGCTCTGCACTTCTTCAAGGAACTTCTCACACGCTCTTGATGTTACGCTGAGCACTTTTTCCTAGCAACCTCTCACACGCTCTTGATGTTACACTCAGCATTTCTTCAAGGAACTTGTAACACGCTCATGATGTCATGTTCTGTTCTTTTCTCAGTACTTTGAAACACGATCTTGATGTGATGCTTTTGCCTGACTATGTCCCCGGTTTCTTTGAGTTCATTTACCACAGTTCCATTGATCATTGGAACTCAATGCATTGATCGGCACTGGAGAGGATTAAAGGAATTCATTGGATCAACTTTGCCTCGCAAACTCAAAGGAAACTTTGGATCCAAGATGCACCCAGAAATCGATACTTTGATCGAACAATGGTTGTACAGAATTTGGACACCTTCTTCTAGTCCTAACGAAGTGTATCAAAATTTAACTCACGTCTTGCAATGCTTGTGATAGAAAGAAAAGCACACTTACAGATACAACATTGATAAAACGAAGTAGTTTGTCGCAGGATTTGAGAGGGTCCAAAAAATGGACGAAAGCAGAAAACCCTGAGAAAACACAGGGACAGTGAACTTGCAACGGTTGGAAAAACAGGCGGCGTTCTATCCGTCGCTTACCATGTAGTTGGAATGCATGTCATGTATATGTAATGTGTAAAATGTATTTGTTGTGTATGTAATGTAAATGTAGTGTATGTAATGCATATGTAATGTATGTGGTGTACCTGTAATGTATGTAATGTAACGTATATGTAATGTTTGTCATGTATTTGTAATGCGTGTCACGTTTATGTAACCTTTGCCATGTATATATTTTGTATGTAATGAGTTTGTAATGTAGGTAATGTTTATGTAATGTATGTAGTAGTGTATGTGTAGTGTATGTAATGTAAATGTAGGGTTTCTAATGTGTATGTAATGTATGTAGTGTAAATGTAATGTATGTTATGTATATGTATTGTACGTCATGTATTTGTAATGTATGTAATTTATGTAATGTATGTAATGTGTGTCATGTATTTCTAATGCATGTCATGTTTGTATACTGTGTGCAATGTATTTAATGTAAATGTAGGGTATGTAATGCGTATGTAATCTTTAAAATGGGAATGTAATACAACTGAAGGGTATGTAATGTATGTAATGTATTTGCAATGTGTGTAATGTGTATGTAATGTTTGTAATGTATGTATTTGCAATGTATGTCATGTATATGTAATGTATGTCATGTAAATGTAGTGTGTGTCATGTAAATGTAGTGTGTAATGTAAATGTAATGCATGCAATGTAAATGTAATGTATGTAATGTAAATGTAATGTATGTAATGTATGTAATGTATGTAATGTATTTGTAACGCAAACAATGTAAATGTAATGCATTTAATGGATATGTGCTCCGTGTAATGCGCATGTAATGTGCATGTAATGTGTATGTAGTGTCTGTAATGCATGTGATTTTTGTACTGTATGTAGTGTATATGTAATGTAAGTGTATATGTAATGTATGGCATGTATTTGAAATGCATATCATGTATGTGTAATGTATGTCATGTAAATGTAATGTATGGACTGTAAATGTAATGTATGTAATGTTTTTTGTAATGCCTGTAATGTAAATGTAATGTAAGTCATGAATATGTAATGTATGTCATGTATATGTAGTGTATCATGTTTTTGTGTCATGTATGTAATGTATGTGATGTATGTAATGTATGTGATGTATGTAATGTATGTAATGTATGTAATGTATGTAATGTATGTAATGCATTTAATGTATGTAATTGTATGTAATTGTATGTAATGCGTGTACTGTATGTAATGTATGTAATGTATGTAATGTATGTAATTGTATGTAATTGTATGTAATGTATGTAATGTATGGTATGTATGGTATGTATGTATGTGTGGTATGTATGGTATGTATGGTATGTTTGGTATGTATGGTATGTATGGTATGTTTTGTATGTATGGTATGCCTGGTATGTATGGTATGTATGGTATGTATGGTATGTATGGTATGTATGGTATGTATGGTATGTATGGTATGTTTGGTATGTATGGCATGTATGGTATGTATGGTATGGTATGGTATGGTATGATATGGTATTGTTTTGTATGGTATGTAATGTATGTATGTATGAATGTAATGTAATGTAATGTAATGCAATGTAATGTAATGTAATGTATGTATGTATGGTATGCACGTATGTATGTATGCATGTATGTATGTATGTACGTATGTATGTATGTATGTATGTGTGTATGTATGTATATATGTAATGTATGTAATGTATGTAATGTATGTAATGTATGTAATGCGTGTAATTGTATGTAATTGTATGTAATGCATGTAATTGTATGTAAATGTATGTAATGTATGTAATGTATGGTATGTATGGTATGTATGGTATGTATGGTAAGTATGGTATGTAAGGTATGTATGGTATGTATGGTATTTATGGTATGCATGGTATGTATGGTATTTATGGTATGTATGGTATGCCTGGTATGTATGGTATGTATGGTATGTATGGTATGTATGGTATGTATGGTATGTATGGTATGTATAGTATGTTTGGTATGTATGGTATGTATGGTATGTATGGTATGGTATGGTATTGTATGGTATGGTATGGTATGGTATGGTATGGTATGTATGGTATGTATGGTATGTATGGTATGTATGGTATGTATGTATGTATGCATGCATGCATGCATGCATGGATGTATGTATGTATGTATGTATGTATGCATGTATGTATGTACAGTATGTACGGTATGTACGGTATGTATGGTATGTATGGTATGTATGGTATGTATGGTATGTATGGTATGTATGGTATGTATGTATTTATGTATGTATGTATGTATGGTTGTATGTATGTATGGTATGTATGGTATGTTTGCTTTGGTATGGCATGGTATTGCATGGTACGGTATGGTATTGTTTTGTATGGTATTGTTTTGTCTTGTGTGGTATCATTTGGTTTTGTACCTTTTTGTCGTATTGTATTGTATCTTGTTGTTTGGTACTGTATGGTATTGTTTGGTGTTGTACGGAATTGTATGGTATTGTATGGTCTTGTACGGTCTTGTATGGTATTGTATCTTGTTGAAGGGTATTGTAAGGTATTTTGGTATTGTATGGTGTTGTACGGAATTGCATGGTAATGTATGGTCTTGTAACCGTGTTTGGTCTTGTATTGTATTGTATGGTATTAATTTGTATTGTATGGTGCTGTATGGTCTTGTGTTGTATTGTATCTTGTTGCATGGTATTGTATGTTATTGTTTGGTGTTGTACGGAATTGTATGTTATTGTATAGTCTTGTACGGTCTTGTATGGTCTTGTACGGTATTTTTTTTGTATTTTTGTTATTTTTTGGTATTGTATAGTATTGTATGGTTTGATATGGTATGATAATGTATGGTCTTGTATGGTAATGTATGGTAATGTCTGGTAGCGTTTGTTAATGTATGGTATTGTATGGTATTGTTTGGTATTGTATGGTATTGTTTGGTATTGTATGGTATGTATGGTATGTATGGTATGTAAGGTATGTACGGAATGTGTATGGTATGTATGGTATGTAGGGGGTATGGTCTGGTATGGTATGGTGTTTATAGGCATGTATATTGATGTACTGGTATGTATGGTGTGTATGGCATGTATGGCATGCATGGCATGTATGGTACAAATGGTATGTATGGTATGCATGGTGCGTATGGTATGCATGGTATATATGGTGTGTCTGGTATGTATGGTATGTATGTTATGGTATGTTTTGGTTTGGTAATGTGTGGTAATGTAATGTACTGTAATGCAATGTAATGTACTGCAATGTAGCGTCAAGTATTGCATTGTAATGTATGGTAATGTATTGTGATGTATTGTAATGTAATGTAATGTAGTGTAATGTAGTGTAATGTAGTGTAAAGTTTTGTAATGTAATGTATTGTAATGTAGCGTAATGCATTGAAACGTAATGCAATGTATTGTAATGTAACGTACTGTAATGTAATGTATTGTAATGTAATTTAACCTACTGTAATGTAATTTAAGGTATTGTAATGTAATGTATTGTAATGTAAGGTGCTGTAATGTAATGTGATGTTTTGATTGTAATGTAATGTAATGT